>Ga0208904_1000376_pt1 | contig 38507 bp, 60 predicted proteins | sample AntAceMetag02UKB_FD_184774 | JGI IMG/M metagenome (GOLD analysis project Ga0208904, IMG submission 184774) | Saline lake microbial communities from Ace Lake, Antarctica - Antarctic Ace Lake Metagenome 02UKB (SPAdes) (version 2) | ecosystem: Environmental > Aquatic > Non-marine Saline and...
TTATCCGGCGATTCGGGTCGCGTATTCCGCCCTAATCAGCTTAGCACCCCACAGAACGTCAAGCTCCCACATGGTCTGCTTATACATGCGGATCACTTCGAGCCTCATCACGAGACCGGAAACCGGGTCCTGCATGGTATAGCTGTTGTCGGGAGTGAAGACTTCCTTGAGTGCATCGTCTGGAGCTCGCATAGCCAGGGCAAATGCATCGCGATGAAAAACGAGGTTAGAGACATGATCAGCTTTAACAGTAATTGCTGTTTCAGCCGTGGTAATCTCGACCTTCAAAGCAGGAGCAAAGACAATGGTTCCACCATTACTCACGTCGTCATCGCCAGTCGAGATTACGTAAGTCTGGTCGTCGCCGGCAATTGTAAAAACATCTCCTTCAACAAGGGCTCCAGTTCCATTAGAACCAAGAGTCATTGTAGTTACACCAACCGCATACCCAGCACTACTCGTGGTTGCCCCTGAAGCCGTTCCAGCCGTATGAGTCGGAACACCATCGTCCGCATTCCAATCAACGCCAAACTTTCGACCGATTTCACCGGAGATCTTAACATCACTACCACCAACCTTCTCAGCATCGGAGAATTGGGCCAGGGCTAAAGCATTTGCCTCAGCATCGAAATCCAAAACACCACGTCTATTGTCTCTCGGGCATTTTTGCTGGTTGAGGATCTTACGGGCGAGTGTAGCTGAAGTGACTTCAACGCCTGCGCCAAACGGCGTAGTATCGGCGGTACCGGTGTAGCCATAAACACCGACATATTCTGCAAAGATACTATCATTGATATCAACGGCTAAAGCCTCGAAGGCTGCGGTCATTTCGAGTGTAATGAAATCATCCTGTGCATTGATCTGTCCAAGTTCCTTGTCAGTCAGACCGAAACTGGCCTTCTGCCAGTTATCAAGGGAAATCTGGACAGTCGCTGTGGTTAGATTAGTGGGGGCTGCGGGATATGCAGCAGGCGCAACGGCACCGCTGGTAATGGAAGCAGCTACCGGAACATCAATGGTTTCGCCTTTTTTCTTGGCTTCCATCGAATAGTCAAGGTTGACGAGACGCGTCATGAGCACTCTGGAACGAAGATGCAGGAGCCCACGAGCCAAAATTTTAGGTAAAATTGCTGTAAGAGTATTGGATATTGCCATGTTGACACCTCCTAAAGATAAATGGTTTACGTTTGCGCCATTCGGGTAAAAAAGGTGTAAACATTGCGTATCTGAATGTTATTATGTAACAACTACCTCCCCGCTGGCGATCTTATCAATGTTTTGTGAAGCCGCCTGCGTATCTGAAGCGTCAATCGTTTTTCCATTAAATGGTTTTTGGCCTGATCCACCCTTTGCACCGGACCCTCCTGGCCCTGACCGCAATAATTTATCTCGCTTAGGATGAGATTTAACCATGATTTCGATGGCCTCTTCCGGGTCTGCATAACCTGATCCGGATAAGGAGAAGATTTTTTCTCCGTTAACGTCGATGCCGTATGCTTTCGCAATGCCATCTTTTTCTTCAACAACGAATTTATTCCCAAAAGAATCGTAGGCGTGTTCCGGAAGCATGTAGGTTTTATCTCGAATGAATTCGCTTGCATCGAAGGCACTTCTTACGATCTGTCTTTTTATGGATCCGTCTTTTTCCTTTAATAAACCCTTAAGCGTTTCGACCTCTTTCTTGTGAAGTTTGTCTTTTTCTGTGATCCGGCCCTCGAATGTTGCGGCAACGTTCTGTTTGATCTTTTCGACTTCTTCTGCGCCTGGGGTACCATCTTTCTTATAGGTCTCGACGAGGTCGATGGCATCATTTGCCCTAGCGAGATAGCCACTTACGTCTTCGATATCTGCATCCAAAATCGGCTGAACCTGCTTTTTAAGCTCTGAATGCTTTTGCCTGTACCCTTTGGCCTCGTTTTTGAGCTCTCCAATCCGAATTAAAGTGGAATCGCCATTAAATTGTTCCTCTCTACCATCTGGGTGCACAAAAATCGGGTTTCCGTTTTCAACAACAACATCTCCTTCGCTACTTTTTTTCCATGGCATAACTGCCTCCTTTCACTTGGAATTATCCATTCCATCTAACTATTTACCGATTCATAAGAAAAAATTATCCTTGCATGTTTCTATAAGAAAAAGTTATGGTTGCTAAAGTATCATAATAAAAATTTATAAATGTCAAGGAAAAAATCATAAATTTTATTATAAGGTGAAAAAAATGACTATCAAATCAGATAAATTTACAGGAAGAAAAAGCACGGTTTTAATGAAAACTAAGTGGCTTGAAGCATTCCCAGAATGCGCGTATCAACATGAAAACACTTGCAAAAAGCTTGGTATGATTAAATCTAATTTCTATAGATGGAAGCTCAACGATAGAGCATTTTTTGCTGAATATAAAAAAATCTACGATGATGCAGTAGTGAAAGGCATGATCGTTCCAAGGAAGAGAATTTTAAATGTTGATAAAAAAGAAAATGAAGAACTTAAAGAAAAATGGCTTTTGCTCTACTCCGGAGGAGAAAAAAGCCCAAGCGAGGTCACTACTATAATAGGTATAACAAAATACATTGTTAATACATGGAAACGAGATGATCCTGAATTCGAGAAAAAATATAAGGTATTGGTCCAGAAAAGAAAAAAGAATGTTGGAATTGCAGTTTCGGCTAAAGATCGTGGATACGGATACAAGAAAGCCAACTTAGCGTTAATTGAACTTCGCAAACAAAGACAAAGAATCTGGTTAAAAGCATTTGAGAAATCATCATTCAACGTTAAGGTGGCATGTGATGCTGCCGGAATAAAACGAGATGCCTATTACCAATGGAAGAGACTTTATCCTGAATTCGTAGAGGCTTATAAGACTGCTATTGAGGAAAAAAAGGATTTCATAGAAGATAATTTAATGAAGAACATTTCAGCTGGCGACTCCTCCTGTATTATTTTTGCAGCCAAAACACAACTCAAAGATCGTGGTTACATCGAGAAACAAGAAATCGAACATTCAGGGAATTTTGGAGTTATGCTGGTTCCCGGGAAGATTGAAGATGCTCATGACTGGGCTCAAAAGGCTACGGAGCAACAACAACTTCTTAAAGAAAAATCCATAGAGACTGATTACATCCATGAACTCGAAGAATGAAAATCAAGAAATCAATGTAATCTGGCAACCGCAAAAGGGAAGCCAACGACTTTATCTTGCGTGTCCCATTTATGAGGTACTATATGATGGGACTCGTGGAAGTCAAAAGACAGATTCTATCCTAATGGATTTCGCCCAGGATGTAGGCAAGGGATATGGCAGGGCCTGGCGCGGGCTCTTATTTAGGAGAACTTATAAGCAATTAGACGATATTATCCAAAGAACGAAGAAATGGTTCTATCAGATTTTTCCCGGTGCTAAATACAATGAATCCAAATATGTGTGGACATTCCCAGGAAAAGAGCAGCTTCTTTTGCGACACATGGACAATCCTGACGATTATTGGAATTATCACGGGCATGAATACAGCATATATCATAAGGGTTATATTAAATATGCAAATGGAAAGCAAATTCAAGCAAGGGATGTAAAAGTTGGTGATTTAATCCAAACGTTGCAAGGTCCCAAGAAAGTAACGAAAACGTTTCATTATGAAAAACCCGCTATTAAACTTTCTGTATACGATTCTTATTCGAATTTAATAGGCGAGCAACTTCAGGGGGTACTGCACCCTGTGCTGACCACCTACGGATGGCAACGGATAGGCTTGTCCTGTTTGTCTCAAACTTTGAAGCAATCTTTACCTGTGAAACCCCTATTAAAAGAAGTTTATAAATTTCTTTCTGGTGTTCATCGAGAAATCTATTATTCTTTTTTTCGTATTTTAGATAATCCTCTGGACGATTCCATCTCGCAATTGCATCGGATACAGTTTTCATCGTTACATCAAATTCTTTCCCAATTGCACGAAGCGGTTGGCCTCTATCACGAAGCGCCAAAACTTTCTTCTTATATTGATCTAAATAACCAGAAGGCTTCCTTCTTGGGAGAAGATTTGGAAAACGCCGCCTCAACGTATGGACATGAATACCAAGACATTCGGCAACTTGCTTTGGTTTGTCAGTCTTTAGCATTTCTTGTACTTCATGTTCATTCAATTCATGTTCGTCTGATCCAATCCATAGCATGTTATTATTCCGACAAATATTCTTTATTGTCGAGACAGATACCCCAATCCTTTCAGCAATATCAACACGGGAAACTTCATAATTTTTCGCAGCCCCCCTTACCGTTTCGATTAACGCTGGATCAAATTGCTTGGAATGATACATTCGCATATGTTCAGATTTTGAAGCAAGGAATGTTAAATTTTCAGAACAATTGTCAGAACGAATATGGTTTAAATGGTGGCATTCCTCTTCAGGTTTTAGGAACCTCCCAACCTTTTTTTCCAATAAAAAACGATGTTCAAACATCCAACCGCCCAACCAACAATAAGGATGCTCAGGACAATTCATCTGGACATACCCCTTACGAAGACATTCAGAACGTTTATACTCATCCTTACACCCATGAATCTTTTGAAACAAATATTCCATTGAAGTCCTATCATTTTTCTGTTCAGTCATCAGAAACTCCTTTTGTTAAAATGGTTGATTTTGAAATTGAAGACGTAAACCATTATATAACACAACTGGAGTCTGTAACGCAAGACAAAAATGATAATTCAAGTATTTTTCTTGTCAATAGTAATTCGTTTATTGGATGGGAAGAACTCACAGGATGGCCAGACGATAAATGCTACGAAGCAATGAAATCATGTTGCCGATCGAGTAATCCCGATGTACCAAGGAAATATCGATCTACGACGAATTCGTGGGGAATAGGAATGAACTGGGTTAAGAGGTATTTCGTTGACCCGGCCCCGCCTGGTACCATCATTTCGAACAATATAGGCGAACAACGCGTTAGAATCCACGGATCAATCCTCGAAAACAAAGTCCTCTTAAAAGCAGATCCTGAATATATCAAAAAACTCGATTCAATTAAGGATCCCAATAAACGGAAAGCGTGGCGGGATGGAAGCTGGGACATTACGGCCGGCGGCGCCTTTGACGACATCTGGGATGAAGTACGGCATGTTGTCGAGCCTTTCGAGATACCCCATTCATGGTATGTGGACAGATCTTTTGACTGGGGATCTGCAAGACCATTCTCAGTAGGATGGTGGGCAGAAAGTGATGGGACTGAGATAACTCTTGCAGATGGGAAAATAAAATCATTTCCGAGAGGAACTATCTTTAGAATATATGAATTTTATGGATGGAATGGAACAGAAAATGAAGGATGCAGAATGGTCGCATCTGAAATCGCGCAGGAGATTAAAAGGATTGAAGTTTCTATTGAATTTGAAAAGATTATCGGTAATAGAGGTGTCGTGAGAGGTCCCGCAGATTCATCTATCTATGATGAAGAAAACAATATGTGTATTGCCGCCGATATGCGAAGAGAAGGAGTTAACTGGACGCGGGCAAACAAGAAACCCGGTAGCAGGAAACAAGGACTTGAAAAACTAAGACGATTCCTTAAGAATTCACAAGAAATTCCAATGGAAAAACCTGGCTTGTTAATATTCTCCAACTGTAGGCATTTCATTCGAACAGTCCCGGTTTTACCAAGAGATAAACGGAATATTGAAGATGTGGCAACCGAGGCAGAGGATCACGCCTATGATGAAACACGTTATCGTTTAATGTCGAAACGCTACAAAACACGCGAACAAAAGAAATACAGATAACCTAAATCTTGGGAGGTTTATCATGAAAAAAGAAGATCTATTGAAAACAAGCAAAGGTTACGATGAAGGTAAAGACGACTGGGAATTTTACCAAGCTGCGTATCGAGGAACAAAAGCCTTAATTGCATGGGGAGTGTTAAGACAATTTGAAGATGATTCAGAGAATTTCAAAGCAAGGAAGGCGGCGGCTTTTGGTTTTAACTATACCAAAAGGATTACAAACGTATTAAACGATTTCTTAAGAGAAATACCGTTTGCCGAAGAATTTGGTAGATTAAAAAAAGACAACCTATGGGACTTATTTATGGATGATTGTGACCTTTATGGCACAAACTGGAGCAACTTCTGGGGAAGAAAACGTAAATGGGCAAGTGTTTATGGTCATTGCGGTATATTAGTTGATAAAGCCGCGGGAAACCACGAAACTGTAAAAGACGAACTCGATAACAGTATTTACCCCTACCTTGCTTATTACTCACCATTAAATATCCTTGACTGGGAATATGAACGAGATCCGGTAAACAATAGACCAATATTGTCATACCTCAAATTGTTTGAGAATTATAATACAATAAGGATTTGGACCAGAGAGAAGTGGGAGGTGTGGAAAATTCCTGACAGTATTGAAGATGTACCGGAATTGATCGGTACTGGGGCAAATCCTTTCATTAAAGAAGGTGTTGCGAGATCTGGGGAAATTCCATTTATTTGGTTCGGAAACGGACAAGATGCTGGGGATGTTGGGAAGAGTATTTCTGATGTCGCAGACATTGCAATGATCGATGCATCGATGGTAAGAGATGCCAGCAATGCAGACGAGGTGATTACAAATGCAGCTTTCCCAATGTTGGCCCTGCCAAAAGAGGAACTTACTGAGGGCGGAGAAAATACACCTGTAGAGGTTGGGGCAACACGGATCCTTGAATTCCCTCCCGGGACACCCGGAGATAAACCATTTTGGATGGAATCAAAAGTTAGAGACTCTATTGATGCAATTATAAAAATATGGGATAGAAAAAGCGATGAGATGTATGGAATCGCTAATCTGAGCGTAATCAGGGAAATGTCGAAGTCGAAAGGTTCACGCAGTGGAGAATCATTAAAGGAATCGTTTCGGTTTTTGAATACAGCATTAGCCGAAAAAGTTGACAGTGAAACTGAAGCGAGATTGCTATGTGTAAAATATTGGATGATGTGGCAAAATATCGGAGAGGAATTTGATGAAGTCAGCATTTCACATGAGAAGAAATTTAATGCAGAGAAATTGATGCTTAGCATTGACGATGCAATTAAGGCAAAAAATGTTGTTACATCTGAAATTTTTAGAGTTGAAGTTGAGAAGCTGGTAGCAAAAAGAGTCTTAAGCGGATTAACAAATGAGCAGATGGCAAAAATGGAAAAAGAAATTGAAAGTGATGCGATAAAGAAAAAGGAAGAAGGGGAGATTAAGGACGACATGCCAAAAGAAGAAGAAAATTAACTGGCATCACCCATCGAATAATTGAATAAATCTTTGCATTCAAGACTTACTATTGTTGGTAAATATTTCCGACCATTCTCTTTTGGATGACCATGGGTAATCACGTCCGCTTTTAACCCTGGAAGGATTTCAATCTGGTTAGAAGAAGTTGTTCTGTTTTGAAGACAAAGATAGATGTAATGCCTTCCAGTGGAGCATCTTTCAAGCATTTGGTTTAAGGATGCCATTATGAGTGGTCTCCAGTGTTTTCATTTAAAAACTTTACAATTTTCGAATAGCACCCGACATTGAATGGATCATCCCCAAGCTCGCTCATGAGATGGTAGATTTCTTTCGATGCTTGATCTAAAAGTTGAAAAGTCTCCACGACCATTGATTGTAAATGTGTCCATGATGCTATCTTTCTATTCATAGTGGTTTTTCCTTTCTAAATTCCAAAAAGACGTTCCCTCTTCTCTTCAAATGCTCGCTCCTGAGCATACTCCCAGTTATCTTGCTCCTCGTCTAGTTCTTCTTCGTTCATTCCATCTGGGCATTTACGACCGCGTGGTAAGCCGCATTTACCTGAAGGATATTCCCATTTGCAGGTTCCACTGTAACACATGATAATCTCCTTAATTTAATCCCGCCCCAGAGCAACCGGCTTGCATCCTATTGACCCAGGAAGAGCGTCCTGAAAGACGGCCTGGTGATTGATAGAGCGGATTGATAACATTTAGATTAGCCGTGTAGCATAATGAAGACGTATGAATTAACTTATTAGTACTTTAGTCAGTTATCCCAACGACTTACTATGATCTGTTTACCAAAATCAATGTGTCGTTTATTGTATCTGTTGTAATTATTGCTTGGTTCGTTTTTAAATAGCCATTTGTCGACAATTATTTGATCTACTCTGATAGAACAAAAAACATTACACTTAGATAAACCGTCTGGTGTTCCATATCCTGTTTCGTAAATAAGGCCACTGTAATCATCCGGTGTTCCATCCCACCACTGCCCATATGCTTTTTCTATAGATCCATCCTTCATGGGAATATTAAACTTTCTGCCAGCAAATGCAAAGAACCCAACACTTGGTTTATCGTATTTATAAAAGCTAAAGAATCCGGAGTCTTCACCAATAAGCCAAATCCCCTCACGTTCATATAGATATTGTGGCTCACGATTCAGTACCAAAAATCGTTGTTTGAAATATTTATTCTGGTGATCTATGATATCAATTATTTTCAGTATTTCCATTGTTTTTCTTTCAAGATAATAATCCCTCTTTAATCTACGCAAACAACCAATCACCATCAATGCGATAATTCCCAGTTTTCATTTGCCTGCAAAAATCATCACAGAAAAACCATTTGTTTTTTGGCAATAAATGATTGCATGCCTGACATTTCCGTTTAGATAAGTTTTGCTTATGTTTTTCTTTTTTGGTTCTGCGCCATCGTCTGGATTGATCACGGACTTTTTCTATACGGTCAAAATTGAATTGCTCTTGACATATCGGAGATCGACAATGAACTGCATTATGATGAAGATGAGAGATGTCTCGTTTACAATATCTACAAAGATTTAGTTCTTTTATCTTTTTCTTTGTCACAATATTATACCTCATACATTTCAATACCATATTTCTCAGCAAGCCATTGTGGAACTTCGATAGTTGCATTCTTTGTATCGATATCGCATATACTTTTAGCAAGCCATGCTTTTTTACGGCTAAATGCAAGAAGCCATGCTTCGGCTGATTCGCGTTTCATGTAATCGTATTGAAGAGTGATCAGCTGCTTATTATGGCTGAACATTAGGATTTTCCTCTCATAACTGCTAAGCGAAGGCCTTCATGTATTAAGCGTGCTGTTTCGTACGATTCTTTTATCGAAACAGTTGGTTGTTGTTTTTCCTTGGGTGTATCATTAACCCATGCCATCATTTTCTTTTTTGATCCCCAGCATTGTGAAGGAGCTTCGTTGTGAAAGTAGCCAACGTAAGCTATGAGATTACGTTGATTTTCATCATCGGCTCGACTACATGCTGCCTTGAGATCATTGCAAATGATGGCCTGTAGAAATTGTCCTGGAAGAATTCTATCGTTAATATATCTTGTAATTCCTGGCATCATTCGATCTGGAATATAAAATCCTTGGAATTCATACATCACTCTCCTCCTTTTGAATTTGGTTTCTGATTAACATCAATAAACGCCAAACCATCGATATGGTTATCGAGGTCTTTAAGTACCTGATAACATTGTTTCATGGAATTTCCAGAGGTAATACAATCATCGATTAACAAAATTGAACGCTTTTGTGGATACCATGTGAGCTGGGGTTTAGTTTGAGAGAGGCTGGCGAAACGACCGTGATTGGTTTTCGATAAACGTTGCTGAAAAGTTGGAATGAATTTTAATGAAGCCCGAAACGCAATCGTGCGTGCGAGATTATATGTACAATAATTTTCCGGATCTCTTTTGGCAGATGGTGGCGGAGTCGTGATAAATGAATAACTATTTTGGATAATCTTAATAAATTGGTTTGCAATGATACCGGTTAGTTGTGGGATTGGGTTCTCTTTCCAGGATTTATAGATGTCCCAGTTGATATTCTTAACACGAAACATTGAAAAGCACCCGGTAAAAGCGCTGCGGTGATGACGGAGAACAATAGACTTCGCTGGGTCGATTAGGGTGTCAGACGATCCCGAAGACATATGTTCTGCCAATACAGGGCTCATACCGGATGCAATGGACAGAAGGTTGAAGTTCATGAAATTATTCCTTCTTTAATTTTCGATGGGTGTGGACCAAGGCCACGTTTGTATTGAATATCATAGTAAAAACCTTCTTCTTGTTGAACACTATGAGAAAATAACGTAGCCACTCCAGCATAGGCCTGTCCGATTAATCCATATTTTTCTGATAAATCCATGACTTCTGTCCATTGTCGATCTTCTTCTTCTTTGTTGATTATGGGATTATTCCTCGCATTGTACTTCCATAATTTCTTCGAATTTCCCAGTCCCGACTTTTTTGCATTTTGTTGATGCTTCGAAAAATGCTCTTACTTTTAATGTTGCGGGTAGACCTAAGATCGTTTTCATGTTAAAGTCCCAGCCTTTCCATCCATTTTCAATATAATCGGATTCGGCCTTAAACTTAAGGTAAGGATGTTCTTTGAGTTCTTCGATAATTGGACCGACATCCTTAATAATAGAATCTTCCGGACCGAGATATAGGTTCAAGGCTACACAGTTAATTAAACCACTACCAACTGCAAATGTCACGTCTGTTCGTCTTTTCGTAATAGGATATTCCCATTTATCATTGTGGGAAAACATGTTACCGTATTCGATAGCAGTACGAAAAAGCGGTTTATGTCTTTTTAAGAAATCACGTTCGCTTTCATGTGTCCTTTCTTGCTCTTCGACAGCATCTTCGTATGTGAACATGGTTATTCTCCAGTTACTTCAGGAATTGCCGGAAGTTCGGCCGGTAGGTTTGCTGCTTTTGAGCCTTTTGGCCCCATGGGAAGAGACATGGCAACGAGTTCTTTGAGGTTGGTATCAAGTTCAATGATCGCTTCTTTGTAGTGATCACCGTCTTCAAGCTCTGCTGTGATTCCTTGAGAGACGCTCCATGAACAGAAATTTTTGCCAATCTTCTTAGAGATTAAGACCGATACTTGGGTTGGTTTCATAATCGATACGCTCCTTTCGAGGTTGAATTTTAATGGATTGAGTGCTTCGGCGGTTGGGATTGAATCTCCAAACATGCAGTTTTGGCAATCAGATTTGTCTTTACAGGCTTCGCAGATTTTTCCAGGGTCAATAATAGCTATGAGATTGTCTATAATAGCTGCGAGGGTTTTTGTCATGGGCTTTTTCAGTGCCCAGGCGATGCGTCGCAGGGATGCAGAATGGAATTGTGTGAGTTCTGGCGTGTAGGCCATTGGTCATCTCCAGTGATGGTTGAGAATATTCGTATAACGAAATCCGTTACCTGTCAAGTAGGAAACGCCCGGTTCAGCAGCTTGTCTGACTGAAACCGCTGGTTATGGTGCTTTAACTTCTTCGGTACGCAACCATCTACGTTTATTGTTCATTCTAATATGACGAGCCATACGCTCTAAATGTGCTATTTCCCAAGCTTCATTAGACAATTCACACCAATGGGTCCCATAATTCTTTACGTCGGCAAATCTAACTCTCCCGAATAGTACAAACTCATCCATATTCCACTGGTCCTTTATACCCTTATCCTCATCATTCATGCGCCTTAGATCAACCAAACCACCTCGATCCACAGCACATGTTTCAAAATACAAAAGTAAAGACCGCTCAGCTTTATCCATATCAGATAATCTCATTTTTGCCCCCATAACGATGAGTTAAGAAGTGCGGCGTTTTTTTGCCGCAACCTTCTTAAACGTCTGGTTGAGTATGCATTTTATGACCATGTTGAGTTATAAATTTAAGCATTAATTTAAATAAAAATGTTTTTCCTGTTGCCATATTAAGGCACTTTGGCTCGTTTTTCATTGCTAAAAATGTAGCTTTTGAAACTTTTTCTTGCCAAGGAAGTAATCTTATTCCTCCTTCTTTACACCAACCATCAAACTTCATAATATAACCCCTTCTTGCTAATTAGAAAGGAATCTCACTTTCTGGCAATGGCGCCGCTTCTTTGGCTGGTCCAGATCCGGGAATTTGTTCTGGAGGTGTGATGTTGTTTGAAGACGGATCCAGAAAGTCAACGGTGTTTGCAACAATCTCAGTTGATATGCGGTTGTTGCCTTCTTTATCCTCCCATTTCCTGGTTTGTAAGCGTCCGGTAACTCCTACCTGGCTGCCCTTGTGAAGATACTGTGCAACGGCTTCAGCCTGCCCTTGCCAGCAAACAACGGTGAACCAATGCGTCTGACGGCTGTCACCAAAGCCTGCAGTATTCGCAACTGAGATATTACAGACTGGCTTTTCTGTTTGTGTATAACGAAGCTCCGGATCTTGTCCGAGACGTCCTGTAATTGATATTGAGTTCATGATGGTTTCTCCTTGTTTGATAGTGATAGATTGTGTTATATTGTTCAAATTCATTACTGAATAGGGATGATTGAATTTGGGTGTATAAAGACGCCGTGGTCATTTTTTTCTATTTTAGCGGTTACTCTCAATGTTGGTGAAGAAGGTTTTTGTTTGAAATGAATATAGAGTGCGTTGTGGGCCCTGAGTTGATAAAGAAATCCTTCTTCTGTATCCATGACTTTGGCTTTCTTAAGCGATACAGTTGCGGTAATCATGTGGCCGTCGAGAGTCCCAGGGCTGTGCGCGAAGATTTTGGTTTTAAGGGCCTCAACGTAATAATCAGTAGCATTTGAATAGGCCTTGTATGAGAAGAATGCGAGAGGTTGGATCCAACCGATGGAATAATTTATGATCTTTAGTGTGGTGTTTATGTTATCGACGATATTGCAGCCTTGCATAACAAGGTCCCAGTCTTTTGCATCCTGCGCCGGCCAAGTCCCCCAAACGGCAACTTGGATTGCCTCTTCTGCGATAAAGCATGGAAACATTACGAGACCGCATAGGGTAATATAGGCAAAGAATATTTTAAGAGCTGATGTTATTTTTTGCATTTTGTCTCTATTGTTTTTTTCTTGTGTAGATCTATCAACATTGCTATCGTTGAATTTAAGTAATTAATAATTTCGTTAAATGGAACTCCATAGTTAGTAACTTGAGCATATAATAAGTCTTCCAAATTAATGCAATTGTTAAAGTCTGGTTCAATAAATACGTCTCCGCTGTCTTCAATTGTGTGTGTCCATCCTGTAAAAAGAAGATCAGTTGGATATTCATCGTCACAACGTTGGAATACTGGTAAATAAAAAGCACCTTCATTACCAAGGTTATCTTGGGCGTATTGAAATGCATCGCTTATGGTTGTTTCAAGGATTGATTGTATTTCTTCAAGGACTGATTTGAAAGCCTCCATTGTTCCCTCCTTAGTCTTCTCCTGGGTCGCCATAAGTTGTGCGTTCTTGTTCGGTGATGAAACAGTCTGGTGATTGCATTCTCGCTCTCCATTCCTTATAGATTAATGGAAAAGCTTGTTTGAGGCTGATAAGACGCGGCACGTTTGAACGAAACATTGCAGCCATGATCAGTTGTTTGACTGTGTAGTCTTCTTCTTTGAGTCGATATGCTTTGTAATAATCGTAGTACATGGTTTTACTCCCTTGTAGTTATTTGAATAGCTACATGTTTAAGATCTTGAATGTCTATTTTTCGCACATCTCCCGGCGGTCTATCGTAATCAAGCCGGCTGTCAATGATCTCTCCAAGCATTGATTCTCGATTAGCTTCTTTAATGATTTGATGTCGGTTAACTTCCATATGCACCCAGTATTTATTATCAGATGTTCGACATACAGAAATCGAACCTCCTGGGAATTGGATTATATGTTCCGCTGATTCTGGATTTTTAGGATTTCCTTTTAATTTAATTACTTTCGCTGTTTCCGGCATTATAACAAATTCTCCCCCTTTACCATTCACATCTATTAACATGGTCAATTCGATCGGCTTCATCTGCCAGTTTTTTCGCACATTCGTCACAGAGAAAATCTTTCCTTGTTTCGTTTTCTCCGCAATATGGACAAATCCATGTTTCATATTTAATAGGTTTCTCCAATGGAATCTTTCTCCTTAATCTGAATACGATTTCTTAAAAATAAAATCGTATTCATCTGACCATCCTCTCAAGAGGCCATCGTCTGCGAAGCTGTAATATGTAGTAGCTCCGATGACGACATGGTCGAGTAGAGATGTTCCAACAAGTTTTGTTGCAAATAAAATGGTTTTTGTGAGTAGCTTGTCTTCGTTTGACGGTGCTGGATGACCAGATGGATGGTTGTGAGCGAGGATCAGGGATGCGGTTTTGTATTCTAAACAGTCTTTTGCTATTTCGCGCGGGTAGACCGATGAAGATGTAAGGCTTCCAGTGGCTAAAACTTTAAGCTTCAAGATCTCATTTTGTCCGTTTGCGAAAATACCGTACATCTTTTCGACATCTTGGTGTGTGTCGATCATTGGGCGGATGATGTTGTAAGTCTCCTGCGAACTTGATAGCTTATTGCCATTCGCTGTTTCTTTTACCATCTGTGCGAATTTACCAGATGTTAAATTATTCCAAAAAGTTTGTTTGTCCATATCTTTCAGGCCCCCCTGAATCCGCCAAGTGTGTAAGTTTTTAATAAATTTGCATCAAGAAAGGCCCGCGAAATCTGCAGCATGGCATTCAAACCTTTGCCGGCAAATTAAGCGGACCTTAAGGAAACGCGCCTGGAGGTATAGACGCGTTTGGGGTTGGTTATTTGTCGATGACTTTCAGGATGGTGTACGAGATCCGATCCTTGTAAACGCGACTGGCGCAAATGCCTTTGAAGTCTTGGCCGGCTTTGAGGGCTTTAGCGGAATCGACCTGGGTACCGAATGCCATAACTGGTGTTTCAGTCTGATACTTAATGCCATTCAGTGTACGGGTTTCTGCTACAATGACGCGGACGTATTCATTGCCATTCTTGTCGAGCATGGTTTGAACGTCGGTGATGGGCGCCTGAAGCATTACATCGAGCGCGATGGCCGGTGCTGCGATTGCCATTAAACATAAAATTGATATGATTGCAAAGAGTTTCTTCATGGGTGATGTCTCCTTTTGGAAAAAGGTTGATGGTTGATGATCGTGTTAGGGACGGCTTTACCTCCTTTCTTAAATAAAAAAGCGTTTTCTTTCTTTAAATTCATAGATGAACAGCGTAGATCGAATTCTTTAAAAATGATTCTGGATGTCGATTTCAAGGTCTGTGTCGAGCGAAAAGCGGTATTGACCGTGGTTTGTATTAATGCGGTACATGTCGCGGTGAAGAAAGATTTCTGTGATTATACTGCCGTTATACCATAATGTAGCTTTGTTGTTTGATTGCGTAAGTGGAAGAAGAATGTCCGGAATATCACGAAGCTTTATTTGTGTTGTTGGGCTCATAGTGTGTTGTCTCCTTTAAGATTGATTTTACAATATTAGCTAATGTTGCTATGGCTGCCCCTTGATTTCCATTATATTCAGCAACGTTCTTCCCATTGAAGTCGAGACCATCAAAATTCTTTGCATCATTCTTCATGTCGTTTGCTATCATTGTTAAGATTATGATTCTCTTATCGTCTTTCATCTTTTAGGCCCCCCTACATCCGCCAAGTGGGTAAGTTTTTAATAGCTGATGAGTTTCGAAGTGTAAGCCAATGTCATCGGGTTTTCGCGTGATGGAACGTGATGGATATTAATGAAGCGTTCTCCTCCATCTTTTGTGGATGGATCCCAGTAGCCATTGAAGATTTGACGAGGATGCATTTCGTAGACGTAAAGAAGAAGTTTTGGATTCAGGTTGCAAAGCTTGTGAAACAATTGCGCGGCTTTCTTAACTTGAATATCAGTTGGGATACAAAGCGATTGAGGAATACGGAGAATGATTTTCTTGTGAGGGACCATGGATGAGATGATGGCTCCGTAGTCTGAAGCGATGGTTTTGGCACGGATTTTAAAGATCTGATCCTTTGGGTTGGCAATGATTTCGAGTGCGTTTATTGCAAGCGGAAATGCGATGCAGGCGATCAGGATAGTTATGAATGGAATGAAAAGCTTTCCGGATCTGCGGGCGTAGAATGGTAGGTGATGTTGTTTCATGGTGGCGATACCTCCTTTAAATAAAAACTGTGAAGCAAGGGCCTATATATTTTCCTTTTAACCAATCAGGGTAAATTGTTATTTCGTTTAGTTCTCTTGCAAATTCCAGTGAACATTCTATTTTGAATTTTCTAACTCCTGTTTTCGTCATTAAATTGAAATAATACATGGTGTGATACCTCTTTAAATGTCCAATGTTGCTTATGTTGCATCCTTTGCATCCGACCAACATGAATAACATTTGGTCGTTTTCATTTTTTCATTAGCCTTATTACTTATTTTAATAGTGTGTCCACATGATAAAAGCAGGGCTCTATACATTGTTCGTTCAATTTTTTGTCTCGTGGAATATTTATAGTTATGTTCATAATAGAGATGTTCTTCAATAATAAATGTGATCCCAATTACTTTTCTTTTCGGCACGTCATCAACCTGATATTTGCTCATGATATCTCCTTAAAGAAAATGTTAAACATTCTGTTTTGGAACAGAGAAGATTAGATTGTTTTTTAGAACTACGGTTTTGGGCCCCCCTGGATCCGCCACGTGGGTAAGTTCTAATTCCTTGGTCGTACAGGTTATGTGTTGAACCGAGTTTCCGTTTGTGGGTGCGTTTTTTCTTGGTAGCTGGGCTGTATTAAGGTGTATTGCGGAGACGCGAAGCATTTTAGTGGTTAAGCGGCGTTACGCTTGGAGCCTCGCGGAGAGGAAAATTTTAAAATAAGGATTGCTGGACCGGACGTTGCGGTGTGATCTGTGCTTTGCGATCTTTATATGTGGCCCAGATCGAATTCCAGTTTGTTGTTGGGATATAGTTTGGATCTGCTTGGAGTTCGTAGAGACGTTTGCCGATCTTTGCGAGACGTGAGCGGAATCTTGTGGAGTTGATTGTTGCGATAATGAATTCAGCTTTCGGGACTATGCGTGGTGTTAGGGCTTTTTTGCGTCGATTGTAGTGCATCCAGAAGACGCCGGTATATTCGCCCAGGTTACGATTGAAGGTAGCTTTTCCGAAAGCTGAGATGGCTTCGAGTGTTGAGCAATTCTCAATTGAAGCGAGAAGGAATGTGAACCAAGCCGGGATAGTGTCGTAATAATCTGGGAGGTCTTGTTCTCCGATCGTGTGATACGCGTGAAGTGATGGCGCTGGAGGGTCGCGTTGGAGAGATTCAAGGAAGTTATCCGGATTTGTAGTTGCGTCACTGAGCTGCGCTGCAAGGTGCCCAAAGTATCTTAATCCTGAAGCGATGCCGGAAGCGTTAATCCATGTGACGAATGAGTCGACGAGTGGGCGTGTATTGCCGATCGTTTCCCAGAAGGTGAGGAAGTCGATGGCGTTTTGAAATGAGAGAATGAAGTCTGATGGCGACGGAGTTGAAGATGAGAAGGATGAAGCGCGATTCGATGCGAGGGTGAGCGGTGGAAGGATGCGAGGATAACGAATCTTAGAAATGAGCCAACGTGGTGTGAGATAGTATGGAGATGTTGAGAGGTTTGGATGTGGTGCCATAACCGTGGTATTATCTGCGGAGGGTGTGCAGTCTTCGAATATGATGCGGTCGAGGGAGTTCATGTCGTGAACGTGGGTTGCCATGCCTTCCCAGTCTTCTCCGAAGGATACCGGATCAGATTCGCGATACTGTTTTTCGGTTAAGATTCCGTCGTTGAATTGACCAAGAAGATGTTGACGATTGTCGTGGATAAAAAGTTCTGATTCATGTGTCATGGTGAGTACCTCCTTAAAATAAAAATAAATAAAATCATTAAACAACAGCGATAATTAAATCAATGAGACTAAATACGCACAATGCGTACACGAAGCCCATGTTCCCGGGCCAGGTCGATCATGTGACTTGTGCCACGAGAAGATCCGTCCCAGAAGGCAACGAGCGCGTCTGCAAACTGCGCCATTTCTTTGTTGCGACGGTAGCCTGCGGATTTGCCGATACGTTTCCAGTCTTCTGCGGTAACCGGGAAAGGATGAACGATGAGCTTATGTTCGTCTGCGTAGCGTTCACCGAGTTGGTCGGTACCGCGTGCGTGTCCTGAAACGATTGAGACTGAAGATTTGCAACGACTGAAAAGATGATCAAGATGAGTAGATAACAACGAATAATTTGTGAATGAACGACTGCCTGCGATGATGATTTTCATGATGTGCCTCCTGTGTTTAATGTTGTGATTTAAGTTATAAGTTTTGAAAAATTGATCTCGAAAACTATATTTGATGGGATGGTAGTATGAGAAAACATATCTGCAAGTTCTTGGTTGGAATAACCATTGAGGGAACGACCAATGCCAAAAGCGATCAAAAACCGCCATGTGGGATTGCGTTCAGTTACAACGTAGAGTTGTTTGATGCTGGCGGAGATTTGCGAAACTGAACGGCTGCGTTTAGCACCGGGTCGAGTGACGGTTGGTAATGCGTATGACCAACCATGAGTGCCGTGTTGAAGGCCCTCGTGATGGCCCTTAACTGTCCAAAGACCGCGCCACCCATCAGGCTTTGATTGATAGTTAAAGTCACGCCATCTGTTGCCGGAAACGCCGAATGTTGCAAAGCCAGCACTGCCGGCGCCATGGAAGCCGTTTAGATTAGATCCAAAGGTGAAAATATCTTTAGTGTCAAGGTGAGTAATGATGCCTGAATAAGTTTGCATAGTGTGATACCCCCGTAGTTATGTCGCAAATGAGTCGCGAAGCGTTAAATAGATTTTTAAGAAGAATTCTTAAATCCCCCGGAAGGGCCTCCGGAGGAAAAAAAAGAATTACGCTGGTCCGTCTTTATCCATCCATAAAAGACATGAACGAATCACTTCAGCATGGCATGGAAGAGGAGCGCACCAACAAAGAAGAGATAAATTGCAACCATTTTTTTGGTAAAGCTTAAGGAGCCTTAATAATTCTTCACATACTATGTCGTGTTTCCAAATTTCATCCCATAACCAAACACGATACAATTGAATTACTTCAGCGCGGGAACCGTCTTTCCCAATAGAATAAGGATTACCGAGAATGGAAGGCCTCCCAACATAAATACCAAACGACGTGTCTTTTTTATTATTAATGTGAATAGCCATAACCAAATACCTCCTTATGAAAAGATTAATAGATTTTTAAGAAGAATTCTTAAATCCCCCGGAAGGGCCTCCGGAGGAAAAACTATTACTAAAGAAGCATATCAGCAAGTTCTGAATTTTCAAAATCTTTGCTGGGCTGCGGACGAATAACATTGCAATTATCGATCCATAAAATCTCTTTTTGCAATGCGATAAATGTTTTAAGTTTGCTCTTCGAAAGAAATGTTTGAAAACTAAGGCAGTTTGCACAGATTAATTTGTTATGAGGACCTGATTTAACAACAACTAAATCTAAAGAATCACAATTACGACAATTGAGAATAGACATGATACACCTCCCAGTAAAAAGATTAATAAAGTTTTGCTAAGCTTTTTCAAAAGCGTGTTTTTAAAGGGCTGTTAACTGAATACCCAATAAAAAGAAACAAATATCAAAATATTAAAACCAACTAACATGCCGAATTCCCATCATATTACGTTGAAAAGTCAATGGAAAAACGCTGCTGATCTTTGCGTGGTGTTGCAGAGAAGCAAGGAGTCTGCTTTTTCTCCATCAGGGTGGAGTTTAGGGTGGGTGTCGTTTTGTTTTAGTATGGACGGGATTGTGGATTTTGTATTCTGATAACGATCTTGTTCTTTGTTAGACCATGCTGAAAAAAACGACAAAATCAAATTAACTAAAAAGCAGACTATCCCTTGATTCAGTCGAATGGTTTTTTCGTTTACTTTTCAAAAGTAATACCTGATATAAGAGGCTGGCATGTGTGTGTGTGTTGAAATTTTCTGGAAGTAAGACCACAAAAAAGGCTCTAATTGGTCTTTTTATTTCCGCTTCGTGGTCGTCTGGAAGATAATTTCTCCTTTAGCTTTGCGATAAACATCCTCGATTCCAATAGAGTTGCCGGTTTTCAGTATGAGGATGCCTTAAATTGTCAAACTTCCTTTAAGTTTTTTTTCCATTTCCCCTGTGTTGTTTAGTACATATCCTTAGCTTTTATTTAAATTGTTATGATTAAATTAGTCGTGGAAAAAAAAGCCTGCATCACGAATCCTGAAAGCCGCCAACGGTAATGATTAGCAAGAGCCTTAGATGATTCTTTTCTTCCTTTAAGGTTATGAACCATTACCTGGGCTTATCCAGTTACTGCACCATAGAAATACGGTCGCCGACCGTCATTAATGCCCCGCAGGGTCGCCTCCTGGTGGAATAACGCGCCGCAGCATTGATAGACTGGCCTTTTAAATATTAAGTAACATTGTGTTTAACTAATCTAATTTAGCTTAGTATCTCGGCCAGGCTCTCCTTTTCGAGAATCAATATAGTCAGATTTTCTCGTACCTCACCGTAAAGAATTCCCCTAAAAAAAACAAAGAAAAACGATACCTTTAAAAAATCGCTACGCCTCCGGCCCCCCTACATCCGCCAAAACCATACAATACGAAGGCTTAAAATAAGTTGCCGGTGCGCTTGAAAGACAGAAAGAAAACGTCGAATGAATATCGCACGATGTAATGAGGCGCCCAGCGTACCGGAGTACATCTCGACCCCGTGGTCAACCGGGGAGGGGCGCCGAGCTGGGCTTATGGTAATGATGCTGCGGAGTGGAAACACTGAGCATTCTACGAAATAGATTACGGAGCAGCACCGGGTGGGCGGCAAGGGGTGGGAGGTGGGATTGGCGAAGCCTTTGGAGAATTCTTAGATATGGGCCGGGTGTGAATACGAAGCTGCAAGGGTCCCGGCCCATTCCTTATTCCTTATTCCTTTTCCTCTTCCTCTTCAGATTCTTCCCCTGATTCGTCATTCTCAAAATATTTCCGCCTTATCATCCTCGCTTTCTCTGTATTATTCCATATGATCTCATTTAGAACTCCTGCAATGGTCTTACGCTCAAGACGACGTTTCGTCTTGAGATCTTCCCAGTTATCTACGGATATCCCTTTCACTGTTATGCTTCGAGTTTCCATTGTATAACCTCCATAAGTAGATTATCGATTTAACTTCTTGCAGCGTCTATGTTATATATACATCACCTTTGCTATCTTGTCAAGTTTTTTTATCAATTCAGGATATTTCAATACTCCTTTTTATCATTTAGTCATGTTTTTTTCATTCAATTTGAGCATTTCGATACTCCTTTTTATCATTTAGTTAAGTTTTTTTCCATTCAATTCGAGCATTTCGATACTTCTTTTTATCATTTAGTCATGTTTTTTTCATTCAATTTGAGCATTTCGATACTCCTTTTTATCATTTAGTTAAGTTTTTTTCCATTCAATTCGAGCATTTCGATACTTCTTTTTATCATTTAGTCAAGTTTTTTTCATTCAATTTGAGCATTTCGATACTCCTTTTTATCATTTAGTTAAGTTTTTTTCCATTCAATTCGAGCATTTCGATACTTCTTTTTATCATTTAGTCAAGTTTTTTTCATTCAATTCAGGATATTTCGATACTCCTTTTTATCATTTAGATCATCCTGTGATACTTAATTATGATACAATAAGATCTTCTTCCTATCAATTCCACCACCTCGCATCGCTTAATTATCATATGTATAACATTCTATATTAATACATTGTCTTTTATTTTTAGCATCTATCGCAAAGGCTTCATCTTAAAACATACCTTATTCCACCAACTCAATACAACCCATCCTAACCCACTCTCCACGCGATTTGGTAGAATAGAGGCTCAAGTAGAGGTTGGCGCGATTCGTGCGCTTTTGCACGAAGCGTGACAACCGGCAGGGATGAAAGATTACGGCACTGGATGTTCTCATTCGTTTCCACGATATGTTCTAAAAAAAAGATTACGGAGCTGGATGTTCTAAAAAAAAGATTACGGCACTGAATGTTCTATTTCATCTCCACGACATGTTCCAAAAAAAAGATTACGAGGTGCGAGAGAGCCTGGCGCGGGGCATGCGCTCTTTTTGCATGCGACGTGATCAGGCGGTGAGGCGGGCGATTACGACACTGAATGTTGCGCGATATGATAAGAATCTTAAACGTGGTAAAACAAATCCAAGCCTGAATATCATGCGAGGTAGACGCTTAACTTTTCACGTGCGGCTGCGATATTCCTTAAACTTAACTTTGCGCGATAAATGCGAGGCATCTGGGCTTTTTATCCCCATATTACCTCACATTATTCTGTTTACTTCATTATGTGGTAAAACAAAGCCACTCCATTATATCTAAATCAATCCAGCTAACTTTAAAGGCATTCGGGAATCTCAGACTATGCACGATATTAATCAATATTAATGTCCTCCTTAATCGTAGCCTATCCTATCTTAATGTAGCTAAACATATTTTTCTCTCAAAATGTTGGGGTACAGGTCTTCGTACCCCTTACTGTACCCCTAAGAAAATCGTGATTATCTCCTTAATATCAAACATATACATCAAATCCTTAACGCCTCCCGTTATTAAATCTGAAATTCTTTCGTACCTGAGGTTCGTACCTCTGACAGGTCCATTACAAGCACATTTAAGCCTTATATAATATAATATTAGTTCATAATACATATTATATTACCCTGGTCAGGTCCGAAGGTACACAAGATTTGCACATACGCCTCATACGCGCGGGCGCGCACATGCGCACACGTCACACGCACATACGCGCATGTAGAGATATATGTTTTCCCAGAAATCTTCGTACTTCCATGTGCATCACCGGATATCTTATTGTTTTATTTAAGAAACGTCGAGATACGAAAGCGAAAAACGCTTCGTACCCCTGTCCTGTACTCTTTTACTTCCACAACGAAACACGCTGATTTCTTTAAAGAAAGCCATACGACAAAATTCAGCAAGCTTCTGTACCCCTCTTTGGGCTTCCGTACCCCCCCCACTATTATTTCCTTGACTTTTTAAAAAGAATCCATTATCTTAAAAATAACAAAGCGAGACAGGGTCGATCCCCTATCCCGCTTCTAACCAATTAACTACCTTATAGGAGGTAATCATCATGGCTGAGCAAATTTTAAAGCATACAGCACCCAGTAGTCAAACAAAAAGACAATGCAGCATCTGTAAAAAACCTAAATCCATTAATGATTTTGGTAGGCGATCGGATGTTAAAAGCGGTCTCCATTCTCAATGCAATTCATGCAGAGCTAAATTCCGACGCGACAATAAATATAAAATCGTTATATATCATGAAAAATTAGAACGCAAAATCATGTTTAAATCTCCGGAATATAAAGCTTGGAAGACAATGAAGAGAAATTCGTCTGTTCCGATATTTCCCGGCTGGGTTGAAAAGAACGGCTTCGATCTCTTTTTAGAATCAGTTGGCAGAAAACCATGGAAAAAGTCGGTCCTTGGTAAATGGTGTTTATCGAGGATTGATTTTAATATTGGTTTTTTTCCGGGAAATTGCAAGTGGGAACCACGGGGAGTTGCTTCTTCTCGTTTTCGAAGATGGAACGTCCCTCAATAACCACCCCCAGCCTACGCCTACAATAAACGCCGCTGCCACCACCCCGCACCATATCAACCAGACTGGCATTTCTTCACCTCGCAGTCTTCTTCCCCGAGCTTAATTCCTTCACGTTGACGTTTCATCTCATCGAGCTCCCTCTTTAATTCAACCATTCTCTCATCTAAAGCTGCCAACCAATCTTGTTGCTCAATTAGGTCCATCAATGACCTCATGTTTCATCTTTTTCCCTGACATTCCCCGCAGGCCCGCTGTGGTTTCTTTTTATTATATCCATCTTTTGTTTTCGTTAAATTAAATTCCCACTCTTGCCGGCGTCTCCACGAATCTCTCCATGTGTATTTTATTTGCACGGTTTATCTCCTCGATACGTTAAAATTCCTTGATTATACGACACTTCCTCTGGCATTCCCGGATGGAGCATTCTCAGATATTCCCAAAGTCTTTCCCCGGCTTCGAACCTAATCCTCTGCGCCACCATTATTCCCTGTTCCGCAATCGCTATCTCCCGATGGAGATTATCTGCCTCTTTGCGTTCCGCAACTTTGAGCTTGATCTTTTCTTCCTTTACCATATTTCTCCCTCTTTCATATTCACTGTTTTTTCCCATTTCTACCTTCCCTTTCTCCTCATCAATTCTGCCAACAACAACGCTTCAGCTCGATCGTGATCCTTTTTCCTCTTAAGTGTATCCTTCATTTTAGGAAAGAGCCTCCTGGCGAGACCTAAGCTCATCGCCTTTTTATCTTCACTCTTTGGCATCCCGTCAAACATCTCCTTTTTCCACTTCGCCGGCGTCACAATCTCGTATGCTACTTCAATCCCCTGGAGGATTCCCTGCCACCATCCATAATTCTCTCCGAGTTTGAAGGAGCTTACCACTCCCTGTTTATGGAATGATTGCTGTTTTTCAATTAAAGCATGGCATGGATATATTCCATTTAAGAAACCTAGACGACCAATTCCGTCTAAAACTTCTTCAAAGTCCCACACTTCTGCTGAGATTCCTCCATCCTTGTCCATTCCTTCGATTAAAATTGCCAACGCGCCTGTTTTTCCCGGGTCGATCCCGACCCATACTTTTACCATATTCTCTCCTCTCTAAAATCCACCAGGTTGAATATTATCCCCTTGTCTGTACCAAACTATGCCTTTAACCCTTTCCGTCGATTCTCGTCGAATCCGTGAAGCGTACAGCCTATTACAGCAACATCTCTGAGCTTCCCCTTGTCATTAAAGAACTTTATTTCCCCTTTTTACCAGGTTTACCCGTTTTTGCCACCTTCGCCATGGCCGCGGCTTCTACTTTTGCTTTTACAACCATAATTTTCGCTTCTTTCTTCGCAGCCTGCAGGCGCCCTGGTGTTTTTTTAATAATATCGGCCTCAACTAATGCTCGAGCATCCGATTCCGCTTGCCATTTTTTGTCTTGCACTGTCATGTTTGCTCTTGCCATGATTTTTTCTCCTTTTTGGTTTGTTAGACATCCGGACTCTAAAACCAATCCAATTAATTGCAAATCCAAATTCGAACACTTGGCGATCAAAAGACGGCAACCAAGTTCCTCGCAAATGTGGGAATAGTAAACCTTTTGCTTTGGCTACGTCCACATCTTTATAGAATTTAACAATAGTCAGATATCTGGTTTGCATTATAATTTTTCTCCTTTCGCCCCTATAAGGCAATAAAACATATCATGAAAAACATTAACTATCTTCTCTAACTCAACTAAATCATTAGACCTATTCTCTAATATCTTTTTCATTTTCCTGACGGTTATACCACAATCGATCAATTTCTTTACGATTCGCCATTGGATAAGATGTTGCTCGTTATATTCCCAAGCTATTCCTCGTCGGATATCCTTATTTTCAATTGGTTTCACGACCCCTGAATCAACATAGAACTGTATAATCCGCGGAGACAAACCAGTTATTCTTGCTATATCCTTCCTTGTCATCATCTTTTACATCTCAATATGTTTGCGTATAACCACCTTGCTCATCATCTTCAACCTTATTCCACCCAGCCAGAAACACTTCCTTAATCCCTTCCGGTAACTTATCCATTTTTAAATCAAAGCATCTTCGTTTCTTTCTGTTTAAGAGCTGCGCTTTTGCATATCCTTTGTTGTCTAACGGAGGCTCAATGAAATATTCCTCATCTTTAAGATAATTCAATAAATCATAGTAAGACCATGTTTCTTCGCCTCTCCTCTTTCTATTTTCGGCCCATTTATTGTAAATTCCTCTCAACCATATCCTAACAATGTCGATTCCTTCTTTTTCTTTTAAAACTCTTGGCGCTCTTTCTGATGAATACCCGAAAACCTTATCTCTTAAAATCTCGACATGATTCCCATTAAGATGATTTTCAGCACGCATAGATTCGAGATCATAAAAGAACTCATTTAAAATAAACGATTCTTCTTTTTCCTTTTTAACCTCAAAAGCCTGGTACTTTAACCAATCAAGAAAATCACCATGGTCTCCGCATGTTTGATCCGGATCATAAAATTGGATAAAGCACACAGCGAGAGACGCGTAGATCTTTGCGAGACGTGGATCGATGTTCCCTGATTCAAGCTCCTCGCTCAACGTATCGATCTTCTCGAATAGTTTGTTAATATCCGTTTTATGTTTCTCGACTATGATCTGATGAACGATTCCGGAAAACTTATGGCGATATTCCTCAATCTGCTTTAAAACATCGTCTTTTCGTTTCATAAGGGAAAGCTGGACCCTGACACATCGGCTTGCTAATGCAGAATCTTTTGGGAATCCTTCACCTGTAATCATCACAGGGGCCCTGGTGCGCTGACCGACAACGCCGAATCCTAACTTACCGCGGGAACCGCCGCCTACACGATCATATGCAGACCTTAATATCGAATCATGCTTAGACGCCGCTCCGGTATTCCTATATTCATCAAACCACATTGGGATGCAGGAATAATATGCAAGCCACCTTGTTAAAGCAGCATTTGTAATATCCGATATATTCTTTGCGGTTTCTTCTTCGAGGCCGAAATGATTCACAATAATTCTCGCAAGAGTATTTTTACCAACTTCTTTCTTCCCTGAAATAAATAGAATCGGAAATTTGTAGCGAGAGAAGATCTCTTTAGAGTAAACACATGCAGCAACAAATCCGAGCGCCAGGTAGGCCTCGTATCCACCAATATTTTCTTTAATGAGCTTAACGACGGCATTCCGGGTTTCGCTTACCATTTCATTGCTGATGTCGTTCCTGATTAAAGGTAGGCATCCGGAGTTTGCGCCGGCATCAACGTTTAAAGATAATGGCTGGTACCCTTTCTCTTCGATCCAGATAATCCCTTCTTCATCAGGATAATAAACCTTTCCGTTTTTAACAGCATGGTCGCCAGATAACCATATGTTTTCTCCGTCAATATCTCCTATGTGATCAGGTCTGAAAATAATCCGCGGGTCGCATTCTCCTAATTCAATTGTCCATATACATTCAAGATCGAGCGGGGACCCTTTCCATTGATAATTCCCCTGGGCGAAACACCATTTTGCAAAATGGAACTTACTGGCCATTTCTTCAGGTTTAATTTCGAATTCCTTGGATTCGCTTCCATTTTCAGTTATAAGGCGTACGCTTCTTGTAGCGCCGTCAGGCGTGTAAAATGTTTTGATTATCTTAAGCGTAAAATTGGAGATCTTTGTTTTGACTAAGCTGTATTGTGTTTCATTTACATTCCAGTAGCATCCATTTTCTTTGATGACATTTAAAACACTCTCTGGTTTTGCCTGTTTTTCAACTTGGCGCCGGGGAAGAGACATGAACGTCTCTTTTGCCCCAGAATATGTTGTGAAAAAATCCGTCAAATCTTCTTTATTTTTAAAATCATCAGGCCATTGAATTGTTTCAACGAGAGACGCTTTCTTTAAGAGTTGCTGGCTAACTTTCTTAGCTCCAATCCTTCCTGGCTCATCATTATCATAGGCAATAATAATATGACGATCTTTAAAATACTTATTGAATTCGACTTTCCATGTTCCGACTCCGGCTGTTTGCGTGACACATGGTAATCCATTTGATAAACCACATAAACAATCAGATTCTCCTTCGCAAAGAATAATCGGAACATCTTTAGGTGTTTCCCCTAAAATAGAAAGAGGCCATAAACGGCTCTTACCGTAACCTTTTTTCCATGAAGTTATTTTGTTTTCATTTTCCCCAGCGCCTGGTTTATATCTCCTGATATTTACTAATTGATTTGTATCGTCAAAGATTGGGATCGCAACCCTTTCCGATTTCTCAATGTAACCAATTTGATATTTTTTAATTATCTCATGGTCCCAACCTCGATTTTCAGCAAGATGTTCAACGACTTTCGGAGTGAGATTGTTAATAAAGTTTTCAATGATTCCAATATCAAGCCCTCCTTTTTTATTATCCTTCTCTGTTGATAAATTGTATCGATCGAGGAGATCCTTATAGGCTTCCCCTGTTGTCATGTTGCACATCCGCGCATGGAAAGAGGTGATATTTCCCTCGCCGCATCCTGCATGGCATACCCATTGACTGGTTTTTAGATTGATAGAGAAGGAATGTTTTTTATCGTCATGAAAGGGGCAAAGACCGTTCAAACCGTTACTGTCCGGTTTAGCATCTTTGATATGAGAGCGAAAATAATCCTCGAGTGGAACCTGGTCAATAATATCTATTGCCATTTATTACCTTTTTGTATTTATTCTTTAGAAAGTGAGTCGACTGCAAGCTCAAGAAGTCTGCGTCCACCATTTGGAATGTTATCAGGGTCACCATATCTCCATTCATTATACCTTGTATAAGACATTCCAATGTATTTAGCAGCAGCCTTGTGCGATCCTTCATGTTTCCTTAAGAATTCAAATATTTCTTTAATTTCCATAAATCCATAAATAATGAATTTTATTATCACTGTCAAGCAAAAAAATCATGATTCTCGTTACTTTTTTACTTGACAGGTAACGGATTCCGTTATATAAAGGAATTAACGATAGATGTTTTCGGAGGAAAAAAATGAAAAGAATAGTCACTCAGTCAGAGCTCAGCACTTTTAAACTATGTCAATTTAAGCATTATCTGAAATACGAAAAGAAATACAGTCGTCCCGGCAAATCTATCTCGGCAGCTACAGGCAATGCAGGCCACGCGGGACTCGAAATGCGTTACAAAACAAATAGCTACGAAAATGTGCCGGCTGCAGCAAAAAATGTTTTCGATCAATTCTCTTTAGATCAAGCAATCCCATTAAGTTTAGTCGATAAATTCGCAAAGGTTCGTGAAATGGTGCCGAAGATGCTTGATCATTATGCTGATTTTTACAAAAACGATTCATTTGTTGCCGCTACGGATCCATTCTCGAAACGTTTGATGGTCGAACATGAATTCCGTATTCCAGTAATTACCAATGGCGGCAGGGCCTCCAGGTTTTTTGATTTAGCCGGAAAGATAGACTTAGTAGCTTCTTTAAATAATGCGCTCTGGATCGTTGACCATAAATTCAAGGCTGTAATCGATGATTCGTTGGAAAACCTTTTGCGAATCAGCTTCCAGATGCGAACATACGTCTATGCTATGCGTATCTATCTTGGATTGCCGATCAAGGGTGTCTGTTTAAATGTTGTCTTGAGGCAAGCTCCAGGTAAGCCAAAGATAAATAAAAACGGAACTGTGTCATTGTCCAAAGTGAACACTACGTTCGATATTTACATGAAAACCCTTCATGATCAAGATGTGTGGCTCCGAAATAATGGCAAGGCTGGGATCGATTTCACTAATTATGAAAACGAGATCGATCGAATTCGTAACATTAAATGGTTCGCGCGTTATTTTTATGAGTATTCTGATGAAGAGTTGATGGAAATACAGCGGGAAGTCTATATGATTACGAGCGCTATTCATCAATGCCAAGCTTTAGGGCCCTGGGCTTATTTTAAGAATGATCTTGCATGCAATATTTTTGGCAAATGTACATATTCTTCTATTTGCCAGGGAATTTCTACGGATGAGAATTTTTCCCATATTGAAGATCCTCATTCTGAGCTTGAAGGACTTGAAATACATAAAGTGTTAGGCAAAGGATTTGTGATTAACAATGGATTGGATTTAAACGAACCAATGACTTTTGAAGATGCATTCGATGCAGTTTTATGATTTTAAAAAGAAGGAGACGTGATGGAAATATCTAAATTTAATTTTGCACTTTTCAAGAAAATAAAAATGAAAGGACTTACCCAGCGTAAGCTTTCTAAATTAGTAGATGGAGATCAAACTAAAGTCTCCAGAGTCATTAATGGTGTTTGGAATTTATCAGAGATTGAAAAGGCTCAATATGCGAAAGCTTTAGAGTGTGAGGTTGCCGATATCTTTCGAGCTTGATTATTAATTTGATGCAGTTTCACGAAAAACAAATGATCCAGGCAGTCAAAGCATTGAACAATGCTCGTGTTTCAATGCTCGACGTACCTGAGAATATAAGAAGAGAGACGTTTGACCTTGAACCTAAAATGGCGATAATCGAGAAGAAAGGAGATGTAATCGCCTATATGGCCATCGTTGCAAAATGGCGTGATCTTTTCATGTCATGTAAACCAAAACCGAAAATTGAAAACAACAAAGAAAAGGAGAAGAAACCATGGCAGAAAAAGCAGCAGCTTATGAATACGAAAACCTCGACGCAGAAGATACCAAAGCAGTCCAGTCTGTTCCCAACGTAGGCGCCGAAGTTGCAATTCCTGAGGAGCTTGACGATTACAGCGGATATGAAGACTTTGATTCTGCGGACCTTATCGTTCCGAGGATTAAAATCGTTCAGCCTACCAGCCGAAAAGGAACTCCGGGTAAATTCGTCATGAATCTCACTGAAGAAGAGTTTGACGACTTTTCAATGGTCGTCATTAAGGCAACCAGAAGCCGCGTGTTGTGGAGCGACGATCTCGATGCTGAAGAGCCTGTCTGCAGAAGCCAGGATTTCCTTAACCCTGATCCGGCAATCGAAATGCCTGTAAACGAATCCTGCGCAGTGTATGCGTTAAAGGGCGACTTGAAGGTCCTTGAAACGATTTGCGATTCAGCAAAGTGGACCGGTGGGCAAAGGCCTACATGCAATCAGGTATTTAATCTTCTCTGTTTATCAAGTGAAGATGTTCCCTTCTGGATATCACTTTCTGGGGTTAGCATCGGCCCGGTAAAACGATATATCTCTACGATCGCACTGCGAAGAAAAAAGCTGTGGCAGTTTGAAACCACAATCACCGCTGAAGAGAGGCTGAAGCCCACCAAGCATTATGCAATCAAATTCGGCCCTCCGCAGGCGCTGTCGGATGAACGGATCAAAACCGTTGCAGAGCTGGTAATTGCGTTGAAATCTCAAACTGCTCAGGTGATTCCGGATGGAGATAGAGTTGCGGCTCAGGATGATGGCGAGGCGCCGTTTTAAATGAATACCAAGTTGATTTGAGCCCTGAAAAGCGGGCCAAGTCAACTTAGCGTTATACTACTGAAAGGAAATGTATGAAACCTATTATGCAAACAGATTTATCATTTGAAATAGGAAATTGTGGGGAGGCTTGTATTGCAAGTATCCTTGAAATTGAGTTGTCAGACAAAGACCTCTGATTAAATTGTTACCTAAGACATTAAAAGGAGAAAACGATGACTACAGATTTAGGAAAAAAAACATTCAATATGATCGGTGAATCCATCACAAAAACCCTTACGGGTAGAATGAAAGACCTCAACGATGCATACTGGAATGCAGAAAAAGAATTAACCTTGGCGGTCAGCATAAAAATAGAGCCGGTTGATGATGGCAACAAAATCAAAATAACAACCGGATTCGTAAAAGAAAGGATAAGAGACGAATCTATACGCGTGGTGAATGAAAAACAAGGAGAGTTGTTTGATGATTCACAAGGTGGTAGCGGAGATACTCCTTAACGTGGAAACCATAACCGGTAAGATTGAGAATATGAGCCAGGCGTTTAAGAATGGATGGCGAATCCTTTCTATAGCGCCTGGTGTTACCGCAACGGGTTGTATTCCCGGCGGCATAAATCTTGGTGATAACTGTTCCTTTAAGGGGAAGTGGCAGACGCATCCTAAATACGGAAAGCAGTTCAAGATTGACCAGATCGAAGTTGAGACTCCAAAAGATGTTCAAGGGATTCAAGATTATTTAATGACACATTTCAAGTGGATCGGTCCGCATATCGCAAAGGAAATGGTAAACCATTTCGGTGAAAACCTTTTCGATGTTATGAAACACGATCCGTTATCATTGACACGTATACCTGGCATCACAGAAAAAAGAGCAGCTGAAATTTTTACAAAATATACAGATGTCGAAGAGAACAGGCAGATCGATATCTTCTTCAGCACTCATGGTGTAACACTCAACATGCAAAGCCGTCTCGTGGAACGCTACGGATCCAAAGAGGCGGCGTTTAAACAAGTACGAGAAGATCCTTACGCGCTTGCCGATGAACTCTGGGGCGTTGGGTTTAAAAAAGTAGACGCAATTGCTATCTCAATGGGAATCGAAAAAACATCACCTCGACGTATAGAAGCAGGCATTATGTGGGTTTTGAAATTCTCTGAAGGAAGTGGTCATTGTTTCCTTCCTGAAAAGAATCTAACGCGCCTCGCTGTTGATCAGCTTGGCGTAGACGGCCAGGACTTCTTCCCCTGCCTTGAAAAACTTTATGAAAGGGGGGAATTAATCAAGGCAGGGACGGCGGTTTACGCATCTGAAATGCTTAGCTGTGAAGAAGGCATTGCATCGAAATTGTTAGCATTAGTCGAACGCAGACAATCTCGAATGTTGAAAAATCTAACGCAAAAGGATCTCGATAAATTAGATAAAGACCAACATCTTGCAGTTGGTTATGCGATTAATGCAAATATCCAGATCATTACCGGAAACCCTGGAGTTGGAAAAACTTATACTATCGAAACAATCATCGAAGCCCTCGGGGAGGATTGCAGGATTGCTTTGGCAGCGCCGACCGGTAAAGCTGCAAAACGTATGGAGGAATCAACTGGAAGAGAAGCGAAAACTATTCATAGATTGCTTGAATACGATCCTTTTTCCGGTGGGTTTTCCAGAAACGGAGACAACCCGCTTGACTATGATACGCTAATAATTGATGAAGTATCCATGATTGATGTTAATTTGATGTATAGCCTCTTAAATGCAATCCATGATGAGACACAATTAATTCTTGTTGGCGATAAAGACCAGCTTCCAAGCGTAGGCCCTGGCGCTATCCTTAGAGACATGATTGAATCTGAATCTGTGCCGGTTGTTTCCCTAAAAACACTTCACAGACAGGCTAAAGAATCAACCATAGTAAAAAATGCGCATCTAATTAATAAAGGAAAAAAGATAATTGACGATGGGGATAGCTTAGATTTCCATTTCATAAAAGAAGAAAGAAGTGAAAACATCCCTGCAATCATTAAAGAATTATGCAACGATTTAATGAAAAAATGGACACACTCCGACATTCAAGTTTTGTGCCCAATGAAAAAAGGACCGATCGGAACAAAGAATCTGAATGATATTATTCGGCCAGTTTTTAATCCAGGATTTGAAAATATACGAAAAATTCGTGGAACCATTTTTTATCCAAATGACAGGGTGATTCAGATAAAAAACAATTACAAATTGGGAGTATTTAATGGTGATATCGGATTCGTATCCAAGCCTATTAACAATGAAACTTTTATTGTAGACTTTAATGGAAACCATGTAGAGTATCCGATTGGTTCAGTAGACGAACTTCAGTTAGCGTATGCCTTAACGATTCATAAATTTCAAGGTAGTGAATCCCAGGTTGTAATTATCCCTGTTCATACTACGAATTTCATCATGCTAAAACGTAATTTGCTTTACACTGGGATTACGCGAGGGAAAAAACTCGTGATATTGGTAGGCACAACAAAAGCTGTCAACATCGCAATCCGAACAACAGATAGCAGTAAACGATTTACGGGATTAAAAGAAAAACTAAAAGGAGAAGTCAATGGCAAAGGATGATGTTGCACCCGCAGAAAACGAACCTTACATAACTACTAAAATTACAATTAATGAATTCTCGAATGGTAATGTCAATATTGACGGTTTTCCAATGAATGCTGGGAAGGCTCTTGAAATCATGCTTCTTGGTATTAAAGCGATTACTGATTTCTTTATCAATGCTGCTATCGATGGGAAACTGAAGCGTGATTCAAAGATTATCGTGCCGCAGAATAGTGATATTGCAAGGTTGAATTAAGACCGGAGAGGACACCATGAGAATATTTTGTGCAAATAACTTATGTCAACACCACGTCCACGTATCATATCAGATCTACCATCAGGGATACATAACATTAGACACAGGGGAACGAGTGAACCACTACCCGTATAGACGAATTAACGGTGAGGACACAGAAGTGCTTATGTTTTGTGAAGTTTGTAAAAATGCTATTTATATGACAAAATCGTGAATAACTTATCATCTCGCCGCATCGACAGCAACGTGTCACTGTCACACGCACCGGGCAGGCAGGGAGAAAGTCCTTAACAAACCAAAAGGAAAGATGTAACATGGACATAATCGAGATTGTGAATCATCCAAATATTAAGCCTGAGAGTTTCTATGCTGTGAAGCATGGGAGGACCTTCACAAGTCCCGATTGCTCTCAGGCTTTTCTTTTTGGAGGTGTATGAATGTTTGGTAGGGGCTACTCGTTGGCCATGAGTCGTTAGGGGTGGGTTCCTGTCAGCAGGATTCCAAAACCTACTACGGCGTCAGGCATCTACCAACCGATCATGATTCGGGTCGATCTGGGCGCTTTAATTTGTGGTAGTGGCGTGAATTGGCAAGTCGCATCGGGCGATGGAGAAAGTGGAGGGATAAAAGATGAAATTAGAACCTTGTCCGTGGTGCAAAGAATCGCCGAGATATCGACAGCAAACTCGATGGTATAATTATGATGATGCCGGAATGTCCTATGTAAATATCATAGAGCTATCCGCAGAGATTATTGAATGCCCGAATGTTAAGTGCAAAATCCGGCCAGCCTTAACGCGGATCAACACAAACGATGCTATTGAAGTTTGGAATGGGTGTAGAGATGAAAATAAATAGACGCGCTGTATATGAAAAGTACGATGGTCATTGCGCTTATTGTGGTCGTGCGATGGAGTTCGGGAAAATGCAAGTCGATCACTACTAGCCACAGGTTCTTAACCATTTTAAACCAGGATTAGAACCGGACAGATTTACCAATCTAATGCCCTCATGTGCTAAATGCAATAATCATAAACACGGTATGATGCCGGAAGGGTAGCGAAGCGAATTAGGAAAACAGGTGGATAGACTACGGAGAAATACACAGTTTGACCGGGCTTTAAGATTCGGGCAAATAGAAATACAGAAAAGCCCGATTGTCTTTTATTTTGAGAGGTGAAAGATAAGTAACCCTCCATGCGGCAGATACTCAAAGCCGTGGAGGGTGTTGTTTATCAATCATTATCAGGAATATCCAACGCTACTCGAATCATATTGAACACAGGCATTGCAAGCGCGTCATCGATCTTGCTCGCTGTCCCGAGTACAAAATCCTCACCAAAATCAAGGATAAAGTCAGCCACTTTCTTCAGTTCATCGATATTGCCCTTCAGTGCCCCGTAGACAAAATCGTCAACGGTATTGTCTGTGCCCTCTACAAAACCTTCTATCCTTTCACGCAGATAGTCAACCCCCTTCTTAATCAGCTCCGGTGACAGCATTTTCATCAACAAATTTATTGCCATTAGAATCAGTTGCATTTTCATAATTCATCCTCCCTATTTAAATTGTTTAAAATCAATTTCCGCGCTTCTCCCAGCCCCGGTGTCGGGACAGGCTCGCACGGATGTTTCAACCCTTCTTCAACCATTGCCAAGAATCGTTCAGCATCCTTACCTTTCAATTCAGGTGTTGGTGCGATTAGTAGGCTCATCTTTTCTCCTAAAAATACGTTTAAAGAATGACCGTACCGGATAGGTGATTTGATGTAAGAAAAGCCAAACTATTAGTGAATAACCAGTCACAATATTTTTCAAACCTGTGATCATTTCCTCATCCCTTTTGCTGATATCCATTGAGCCAATTCAACCACCTTTAACGCAACATATACAAAAGGCGCAATGACGATACCAAGAGCAGCTTTTGCCATTATTTTCAAGATTGCATCGTCTGGATTATCACTCATTCTTTTCTCCTTATGATATCAACGCACATCTATCACGGTCTGGACAAGACGCGCATCCCTCTCGCCGGCCACATGGTGCCATATCGTATAGCTCTGCTTCGGTTATCGGTTTTTCTTTGTATCTTATGGCCTTCCTATACCGTTCTCTGGAGCACTGTAAGGACTCCCTAAGCTTGGCCCTACCCTTGCCCCTCCACCAGTCCCACGCAGCACACAGGTTGATTCTGGTGGCATATTTAGGTGGTTTGGTATATGGGTTTAACTCCTCTATCATTATCCTGTCCCACTGAAACGTCTTTCCTGAATAGAGAGATCCTTAAACCATCGCCTTGGATTGCCACACATATAGCAACTACAAGGCTTACAATGGACATTTGCCATACGTCCGACATCGCGATCTGTAATTTCTCCTTGTGTCCAATCCCACCATCGCTTCAATATATGCGCAGCCTTGTGTTTTGCTTTGGTGGTTTGTAATCGCCTGTAAGTTTTGTCTCGCATTTATTCCTCTTAACCGTTGAACTGAATGTGCAGGTGCGTTTTTTCCAACAATACAAAATAGCAACTACCCAATGCCCGTTGTATCCGATCACGCCAAACAATTAGCTCTTTGTCTTTTGGAAAATCTCTGGTTCTAAAGTCAAATGCTTTGCCTCGGTAGTGAGAGCTATTGACCTTATGCTCTCCATCGCACGCACTTGTTATTGTCATCTCATAGCCGTCCGGTGCCATCTTCTGTGCTATGTAGATCATCCGCATTATGTCTGGCCATAGGAAAGCACTGTGAAGGAATTGCACGCCTGGTTTTATATGAATCATGGTTTTTCCACTTTCAAACTTGTCTCAATCGCTGTCAATCTTGATTCGATTTTGAGCTGGCCTTCGACAAACTGGTCTTTGGCTGATTCGCGTTTACGATCCATCTCAATTATCAGGGCTTTAATCTCGTCAACCTTAACGACAAACTCATCCTTGATATGGTCGCAACGTTCCTCGGTTACATAAATCGGTTGATGGTTTGCCGTGTATAATGCACCACAATGTTTCTTTTCCATCTTTGTTATCCTTGCCCATGTCCATTTTAACATCATTGCCACTAATCCTATAATGCCACCCGCTGTGCAAATCTGCGCCACAGTTTCCATAGTCATGCCTCAGCAAAAGGGTTTCTGGTTCTTGTCTCGACCAACACACAGGCTGGCTTCGATGCACCGGTTCATTCTTGGTAGATCAGGACAACTCTGCCCAACTCAAGTCTTGCTGTTGCGTTTTCAAGTTTAGCATGCTTGATAGGCTCCCCACATCGGAAACAAATCAGGTTATTAATCTCCGTAACCATCGAACACCTCATCCATTGCTCTTTTTGAATACCGCAACCGCAACCACGGCCTGAGCTCGTCAAGGCCGTTGATTTCGCAGAGATTGCACAAGATTAAGATTGTGGCTTGGAAGTCTGTCATATCCCGACCATCCTTAATTCTACCACCACAACTTCATCCTCACCGTCAAAATCAACCTTATAAAATGATTGGTTTGAGTGGCTTCCTGGGATGGTTGCGCCAGCGCTTGTGGATGAACATAGGGTTGTAGTGCTCATGCCTGTATTAATCAAAAGGTCATGGTTAAAGCTAAGAATGTTGACTGTGGTTGAGGTGGTTCCATTAGTTATTGTAAGCGACCCATCATCAACATATAGATCTACTTCGGACATATCTATGGTTGGCTCCCATTCAAGTTCTAATGTGAATGGAGAGCGAAGATCCTTGTAGTACCAATCCTTCGGCATTATCTTAGCCAGCTTTTCAAGCCTGAACTCAACCTTAATAAGGCCGTTCTCGGCCCGGGTTGGATCATCTACATCAGGGTGATCAAGAGGAACAAATTTAAACCGCTTCCCCTCAGTAAGAGATCTATCAAGAAATCGTTCAAGATCCAGTAGATCATTCCCATCAATAATAAAGTTGCCCATCTCACTGACCTTGGCACCGTCAATCCACACGGTAGCCGAACAGCGCCTATGGTTGCCGTTTTTGAGCCTGAGCTTGTATTCAGTGTCAAACGGAATTGCCACTTCGCCGTTGAATTCCCTCACCGGGTTACTGTCCTTGAGAACGGTTAAGGTGAAATCCTGCTGGATAGCCGCATGAGCAATCCCGCACGAAACCCATAATAAAGCAATGATTATAAATATTAGTCTTTTCATTTTGTTTTCCTCCTGTTAATTGTTTATTTACTCAAATCCATCTGTTTCAGCATCGCCAGCACCGTTCTATAGAGCTTCTTCAGCGCTGTTTTCTGTGCCACTGGAAGATTGCCAAACGTATTGTCAACATAAGTATCGACCTGTGCATACGACAACGCAGCTATATCAGCAAGCTGTGTCTTAGCCGTGGATCGTTCTGTGGCTACCGACTCGACCTCTGCCATGACTGTGCTAGACTCTGCCGCTTCGATAGCATCCAGGACTTTACGCTTTGTCGGCTTGCCTTTGATTTTGACATAATTGTACTGGTAGAATGTCTCTGCTTCTCCGCCGCCTTCAGGCTCTTTCTGCACTTCTGTGATATTGTAATTATAATAGTAACTGTTTGGTGCAATCTTCTGAATCGTTGGGGGAGATGATTTCGATTCCGCTGTTTGAGCAAAGGCGTATGTACTGTAAAGCATTAGAATAAATGATGCAAGTATCAATGAAAATACGATAAGTAGACGTTTTGTTTTC
>Ga0208904_1000378_pt1 | contig 38379 bp, 41 predicted proteins | sample AntAceMetag02UKB_FD_184774 | JGI IMG/M metagenome (GOLD analysis project Ga0208904, IMG submission 184774) | Saline lake microbial communities from Ace Lake, Antarctica - Antarctic Ace Lake Metagenome 02UKB (SPAdes) (version 2) | ecosystem: Environmental > Aquatic > Non-marine Saline and...
ATGTTTTAATAAGAGTGGGAGATAAAAGTTACGACGTTAATCTAGAGATAATGAACAATGAATTAATTTGTTTTTGCAATTGCTCTAATCGAGATGGCTCAGGAGGATGTGAGCACTTCGGGGCAGTTCTTTTATACAAAATGCTCCAAGAACGAAAAAACGACTTCAATTTAAAGCTAAGTACAACAAAAAAAATAGAAGAAAAGAAAAGTGATTTAGATTATTTCAAAAACCTATTTCCAAAAGAGATAAATGTAGAGAGAAAATATATGGTTTATTTTAATTTTGACAATTTTAATAACGACAGACAGATACTAAATATTGAAAGAGGAATAATGAAAAAAGACGGAGGTTTTGGGGCTCCAATAAAGTTTAATTGCAAGGATTTCCATTCCGAGAAGTGGGATATAAGTAAAAAAACAAAGAAAATTCTGACCTTTATGAGCGGTGGAGACAATTATGGGATGAAGTACTCATCTTCAGGGCTTTCAAAAAGCATATTCTACGATATTAATAGCGACCTAATGATGCCGGTTTTAAGGGATGTTTATCTTGAGGAGCCAGAAATAGTTCTTGGGGCAACTTTTTCGGAGAAAAAATTCAATGTTATGTGGGAAGTAAAAAAAACAAAAGATGACAAGTATGTTTTGGAGCCATTCTTCGTTCTAGGAAAAAAGAAGACAAGTTTACTAAAAATGGATATTGTAGAAATTGGAAAAGTTTCTTTGTGGATATTTGATTGCGAGAATAGATGTTTTTCCGGCTACAAGAACAATCAAGACATAGAAGTTATAAGAAGCGTCATAAGATTTCCAAAGAGGTTAGTCCTAGACAAAGAAGAGCTCCTAGAATTCTTCAGGGAGTATTATCAAAAAATTTTAAATGACTTTGAATTTAATCTTTCAAGCGATTTAATAAGAGAGTCAAAGTGTGTGACACCAAGACCAAAATTATATTTAGAAAGATCGGGTTCCGGAGTAAAATTCAGTTTAAAATTCTCATACACAAGCAAGGAAATAGGTTATTTTTCCCCAAATAAAGAAATTATGAACTTAGAAAAAAACATAATCTATGAGATCTCCCGTGACTTAGAACTTGAAGATTCAGTGGTCGAAGTATTAAACGCTAATTGTGTAGTCTTACATGATACCGCGGATAAGTTCATATTGGAGGGAGATTTGGTAGACTTTGTAACAAACAGTATACCAAAAATTATAGGCGAGGGCATAGAAGTTTTGGGAGAAGAAAGTTTATTCAACTTCAAACTAATAAAAAACAAGCCAAAAATGTCGATGAATGTTTCAAGTAAATCTGATTGGTTCAATATCGATGGAAACGTTGCTTTTGGCGAAGAGAAAGTCGACATAAAAAAAGTAATGGAAGCTATTTTCAAAAATAAAAGGTTTGTTAGTCTCTCGGGAGACAAGAAGGCGGTAATACCAAAAGAGTGGATAAATAGCATAAAATTATATTCAGGATTCTTTGATTTGGATGGCGAAGAAATGAAACTTTCAAAATATCATGCAAGTGTGTTAGAAAATATCTCAGAAATGTCATTCAATACAAGTATGGATGAGGGTGTAAAAAAGGTAATATCCAAATTTAAAAAATTAAATAAAATCACCCCGGTAAAACTTTCGAAAAATGTAAATGCAAAATTAAGAGATTATCAAAAAGCAGGATATGATTGGCTATGTTTTTTGCGCGAATCAGGATTTAATGGTATTTTAGCCGATGATATGGGGCTTGGTAAAACAGTTCAAACATTAAGCTTACTACAAAAAATTAAAGACGAAAAAAACGCTAAGCTTTTCTTAGTAGTCGTGCCAACTTCATTGGTATTCAACTGGAAAGACGAAATAGAAAAATTCACACCAGGCATGTCTTTCTATTTACACCACGGACCAAATAGGCTAAAGGGAACAACAAAAAAATCAAAAGAAAAATTTTATAAGACCCTAAAAGACACGGACATAGTTATAACAACCTATGGAACCCTAAGAAATGACCTAGAGATTTTCAAAGCCCAAGAATTCGAATATATAGTTTTAGATGAAGCTCATGTAATAAAAAACCCATTATCAATAAGTGCAAAAACAGTATACGACCTTAACGGAAAAAATAAGCTTATAATTTCAGGGACCCCAATACAGAATAACTTGACAGAAATATGGAGCCTATTTAATTTTCTCAACCCAGGATACCTAGGAAACTACGATTTTTTCCGAGAGAACTTTGTAATGCCAGTTGAAAGAAACCAGGATAAAAAAGCAAGCGAATCATTAAGAGCGTTAATCAATCCATTCCTACTAAGGAGAAATAAGGACGTCATAGCTGGCGAGCTACCAGAAAAAACAGAAACAACAATATATAGTTCCATGTCGACAAAAGAAAGGGAAATCTACAACAACTGGAAAGAATTCTACAAAAACGAAATAAAAACAACAATTAGGGAAAAGGGGGTGGGTAAATCTAAAATGAAAATATTTGAAGGCTTAATAAAATTAAGACAGATCTGTTTGCATCCTAAAATGGTTGATTCAAAATACGAAGGCAGTAGTGAAAAGTTCAATTTACTAATGATGGAAATTGAAAAGGTAATGGCCGAAGGCCACAAGGTGCTAGTCTTCTCATCCTTTGTAAAAATGCTAACAATAGTAAAAGAAGAATTTGAGAGTCGTGGCTTAAAATACTCATATCTTGATGGAAAAACAAAAGACCGAGAAAAAGTAGTGGCAGGCTTCCAAGATAGTAAAGACACACAAAGTTTCCTAATAAGCATAAAGGCAGGCGGACTAGGGCTTAATTTAACTGGCGCCGACTATGTTTTCATTATTGACCCATGGTGGAACCCAGCCGTAGAAATGCAAGCAATGGATAGAGCCCACAGGCTAGGTCAAAAAGAAAAAGTATTCGTATACAAAATGATAGCGAAAGATACAATAGAAGAAAAAATATTAGATTTACAAAAGTCCAAAAAGAAACTAGTTAAAGATTTAATAATAGAAGAAAAGAGTTTGATGAAGGACATCAATATCAAGGATATAGAAAGTTTATTTGGGTAAGGTTAAATTCGTAATATATTTAAATTTCCCCAGCAATAATTAATTGAGATTTATTTTAAATTTAACATGTGAGAACATGGGTGGAATAAAAATTATGGGGTGCCAAAAGGCACCCCATTTTATCCCTCCACCCAGGGTCGAACTGGGAATCTCTCGGGCTCTGCAACCTTCTTGATTTTTGACTTTTAGGGCTTCATAGTTATCCATTATCTGGAATCTCCACCTTAGATATTTTCTACAGCCAAGCGCTCTAACCATTGAGCCATGGAGGGTTTTGTATCTGTTTTTCTAACCGACATGGCGAATCAACATCAGTTCAATAGACCGAACGAATTCGGCTCATTTAGTTTCTTTGATTTCCGAGGAAACTTTCTTCTTTGAAGAAAGTAAGCTCTGACGCCATGGAGGGGTGTTATAAAATTATACAGAATCAAACTTCTGCACAAGTTTATGGTTTAATCAGTATATTTGCTTTTTTAAAGATTTTGGATGTTATTCATTACAAAAGCCTTTTAACTAGGTCAAAACTATTAAAAATATGAAGTATATATTTATTTTAGGTAGAAACATAGATCTTTCTTTAGCGGAGATAAAAGCTTATTTTGAGAAAGAAGGTGGCGCGGCTAGGGTGCACAAAGTAATAAAAAATTCTGCGTTAATCGAATTAGATAGTGAAGTAAAGGCGAATATAGTAGAGAAGTTAGGCGGGACAATATTGATTGCAGAAATTTTAGAGTCGGGGAGTGCGGGAGACTTAATAGATAACTTGAAGAATCATGAGCTTTATTTTGGAACAAGTAATAAGTTAAATTATTGCGTTTGGGATTTTGAAGAAAGCGAAGAATCAGCGAGTGTTGCAGAATATCTTAAGGCAAGATTCAAGGAAGAAAAGTTAAAGGCAACACAAAAAAGGCTGCCGGCGACAATAACTTTGCAAGATGAGACAGAGGTGCCGAATATATCTTCATCGCTTATTGAGGAGCAATATGTTATTTTTCCAGGAAATGAAGTAATTCATTTTGCGCGGATGATTCAGAGATGTAATTATGAGGAAATTGAGAAAAGGGACATGAATAAACCGGTAAGGCGTGAAGAATTATCAATTTCACCGAGGTTGGCAAAAATTTTGATTAATTTGTCTGGAGCGAAAGGGGGAGAAACATTGATAGATCCATTTTGTGGGATTGGGGTAATTCTTTCAGAAGCTTTACTTCAGAACATAAATGTTATAGGAATAGATAGAGATGCTGGTGCCATAAAAGGTGCTAGGGAAAATCTAAAGTGGTTTAAGTTCAGTCCAAATTCTTATACTCTAAAAAATGACGATTCAACTAAAGTAAATATAGCAAAGGCAAATGCGATCGCCACTGAGCCAGACTTGGGGCAAATATTAAAGAAAATACCTACGGAGGATAAGGCTAGGGATACGTTGAGGAATTTTGAAAAATTAATGATTGGCGTGATAAATAATCTAAAAGGGAGTACGTCAGGGAAAATAGCATTCACAGCTCCACATATAAGAACGATAAAGAAAAGAATTGGTTGCGATATAGAGAGAATTCTGGGGCGGACTGAGTATAAACTTGAAGAAGGTTTTCCAATTGTGGAATTTAAGCGTAATCAGGTAGTAGGGCGACAGATTTTTGTGTTATATAGATAGAAGTCATAATAAAATCACCGAAATCCTTAAATATAAAATTTAGTTTTCTCACAGCATGAAAAGAGTATTATTATTTTTGGCACTGGGTTTTTTAATTTTTCCATCAATTTTAGCATTAGATGTAACAGTTGAAAGTTCGACAGATAGCTCGTTGATAGTTTCTGGTTTTAATACGCCGTTGGAATTTGATTTGCAAATAACAAATAATGGGGCGACGGATATGTTTCGTCTGTACAATGTTTTAGGGTTTACGACTATGCCGACAGATGAGTTTGAGATATTAAAAGGGGAAACAAAAAATATAAATTTTATAATAAATCCCAGAAAGTCTTTTGATACCAGAGGAAATTATGTTTTTAATTATTATATAAGGTCAAAAAATAATGGAGAGCTCGAGGAGCAGCTGCTAATAAGGATAATTAATTTTCAAGATGTTTTTAAGATAGGCTCAAGTGAGTTAGATAAAGAGAATAATGAGGTAAAGATATATATAGAAAATAAGGAAAATTTTGAATTTAAAGATTTAGTGGTAAAGTTTTCATCGCCATTTTTTACTTTTGAAGAGATTATTGACATGGGGCCAAATCAAACAAAAGAGTTTCCAATAGAATTGAATGAGGAAGATTTTAATGAGTTGATTGCGGGATTTTATACTTTGAGGGCTGAATTGGAAGTTGGCGGGGAAAAGGCGTCTATAGAGGGAGTTATAAAATTTGCAGAAGAGTCAGATTTAATTTCTTCAAAAAAGAAAAGAGGTTTTTTTGTTAGAAAAACCACAATAAGTAATTCAAATAATGGTAATACTGTTTTAAAAATAGAATCGGAAGTCTCGAGAAATATTATATCAAGGCTGTTTACTAATTTTAAGCCAAAGCCGGATGATAAGGATGGTTTATTTTTTCCAAAGTATATATGGAATACAGAATTAAAACCAGGCGAAGAGCAATTAATAGTAGCAAAAACAAACTGGTTTTATCCTATATTAATAATTGTCTTAGTTGTTTTGGGAGTAAGGCTTTTTAATAGATATGCGGGTCGAAATCTAAGAGTAAAAAAAAGAGTTTCATTCATAAGAACAAAGGGGGGCGAATTTGCGATTAAGGTAAAAATATATTTGCAGGCTCAAAGGTACGTAGAAAGAGTAAGTGTTATTGATAGGTTGCCCAAGTTTTTAAGTATTCATCCAAGGTTTGGAACAGAGGAGCCAATAAGAGTAGATGAGCAAAATAAAAGGGTCGAGTGGGGTTTCGAAAAATTGGAGGCGGGGGAGATGAGAATACTAACTTATGTTTCATTTTCAAAATTAGGGGTAATGGGCAGGGTTGCTCTTCCAAGAACAACAGCTGTTTATGAAAGAGAAGGTGTAGTAAAAGAGTCGAAATCAAATAAAACATTTTTTATAGCAGAGCGCAAAAAGGGCGAAAGTGAAGAATAGTTAATTTATATAAAATCATATAATTATTTTTAAATGTTAATCACATTGTTGACCATATGGGACAAGCGCGTTGGTCAAGGGAAAGGATAGTAGCAGACTTAATTAAGCTTTATGATAATGAATGCGATTTAAGGAGTAAGCCTATAGGTGAAGCGGATTCGGGATTACATGGAGCAATTTATTATAGAGATGCCAATGGTGTGAGAAAATATTTTTCCTCTTTAGGTGATGCACGAGAGGCTGTCGCTAGAGAACTTGAGGATCAGGGAAGACTTGGGGCTGCATTAGTTGTGAAAAATTTAAACAAACCTCAAGTAGCATCTAATAAATTTTCTGATGAAAAAAAAGAATCAATAAGGCAAGAGGCTGTAAAAACTTTAAGGTCAAAGGTAGAAAGGGGAGAAAATGTTGGACTTAGATGTCAAAGAGCGACAGATAGGCAGTTTGCAAGTGTTTGTGAGAGATATTTTGATAAAGGCTATGAGGGTTGTTTTGTTGCAGCAGGACTTGATTATGGAAAGCTTACAGCAGGATCCAAGAGGACGAAAAAAGATTCTTTAGAAGAACTTATGGGGGTTGTTAGAGGTGGAGAAGATTTAGATAAAGAAACGATGTCGCAAAATCATCATAGGTTATTGGGAAGATTAGGAGGTCATTTTAGTGGATATTATTCGGCACTGTCTGATGCGCAAAAAAAACTTTCAAGTCAGGGAGAGTTAGAATATGCTGTCAGGGCTGATCCTGACCAATGGAAAGCACTTGCCAGAGAAAGAGGGGCTGCTAAAAAAAGAACTCGTGATTCGGAGGCACAAGAGAAAATATCAGTTTTTGATTATTCAGAAGACTATTGCCCGGAGGATGTTAAAGTAATGGATATTGAAGAAACTATATCGGGGAGAGACCTTGCAGCTCTTCTCTTGGAATCAGATGATTGGTTTTCTTCGGCCGAAATGTCAGAAAAGTCGGGAACTACTGTTTCAAATATAATACAAAGAGTTCCTGCAAATAATCCAGAGAAAACAATTAGATTAGTTAATGGCAGGACTTCAAGGTATCTATTCCATAGATCCTTGGCTGGAGAATTTGAAATAAAAAATAAGTTTGCTGCGGGAGATATCTCAGAAAAAGAGACTCTTGCAAGAATGCTTGGAGTCGGTGTGGGAAAAATAAGAAACATTTCAGAAACTCTTGGGCTTGGAAAATTAGAGGGGAAATCTATTTCATTTTATCCTCAAGAGGTTGAAATACTTTCGGCAGTTATTGAACGTGAAAGAAGACTTCATGCGAGAATATTAAAAATTGTTTCTCCAAAAAGAAGATACGATCTTGCAGAACTGTCCATGATGGGAGTGCCTATTTCTTATTTTGATCGTGCCATGAGAGCAGGAAAGTTAGCAACAGAGTTGGTTCCTTCAAAAAAAGGTCCAATGGCAAGAACAGTCGACGGAGCAGATATTTTGAAATATTTTGAGGATCAATATTCTTCAGAGCATTTATCGCAAGGATTAAGATTACTTTCTTTTTTTAGTCCAGATTTACATATAGTAACAGATCTTGTTGAGGGTTTACAAATTACAAGAAGTACAGTTTTAAATCGACTGAATACTCTTCTTAAAGAAAATCCGGATGCTTGTTTTAGAATTAGAAAATCAGATAAAAGAAGTAGAGTTTTGGCTACAAGTGATGTGATACCTTCTCTTAAAAACTGGGAACAACGACATCATGTCCAATTGTTGGGTGCTATTGGAAAATTCTCTGAAAATTTACCTGCGAGTATTGCAAGAAAAGACCTGAAAGATTTAACATCTTTATTGGGCAGTAGCTTAAGAATTCCATTGTCTGAACAGAAGGCTGCATTTGAATTATTAAAAAGATTATCTAGCTATGAGAATCAAGAGGTAAAAATTGACGGAGAGGAGGTTGCCCAAGGAGATTTGTCTAGAATTTATCATTATATGGCATCTCATGGGTATCCTATGTTGGAAATGAAAAAAAGATATTCTTTAGAGGAATTGGGGGGCATAGTTGGAGACAGGGAGTTGCTAGAAGAAGTTTCTAATAGGAAAGACAAGTTAAAATTTGCATTAGCTTTTTCAAATGAAGGTCTAGTTGGAAGAGTACTTTCTGATCTTAAGTTGGACCATGATTTGTATTTTGAAGCCGGACAAGATGCGTTAATGAACGCTGTTGGTTTGTTTGATGTTGCAAGAAAAAATAAATTTAGTTCTTACGCATGTGTTGCTATCAGAAGAAAGGTATTTAGGGAGTCTGATAAGCATAGGGACAAACTAGCAAGTTCTTTACAAGAGCCTCTTCCTGGAAGTGGTACAGAAAAGGGTTTCTTTATTGAAGATAAAAATGTGAAGTCTCCCGTAGAATCCGCTAGAGAGAGTGAGTTAGAAGATGCTGTTGGAGAATTATTGGATTCATTAACTAATAGACAAGCAGGAGTGATTATGAGACGATTTGGTTTAATGGGGTATGAGAAAAAAACTCTTAGGGGCGTTGGAAAAGATATGGGAGTTAGTGGGGAGTGGGTAAGGAAAATAGAGAAAGAAGCGCTTAAGAGTTTATCAAAAAACGAAAAGGCGAAAAAACTCTTGGAAGGGATTTAATTTTGCGTCTTTAATCTTACTCAAAAACTATTCTAGCATCCACAACATAACCAACATATTTTTCAATCATCAGGGGATTAATATCTAACTCTTTAATTTCTGGAAATTTTTTAACTAATTCACAAAGCTTCATAATTTCTTTTTTTAATATCTGCTTCTCTTCTAAAGAAACACTTTTACCAATAACTGTCTCCACAATCATTTCTTCAGAATCATTTAATTCAATGGGGCAGATTCTAAAGGAGAAATCTTTTTTTTGTTCAACTCCGCTTCCGCCTACGCCAAAAATTATTGAATGTCCAAATTCTGGAGTCTTTTTTATGCCAAGTAAAAATTCTTTTCCTTTAAGTTGTTTTTGAAAGAGAACTTCTTCGGTTCCAGCTATTTTTTTTAATTTATTGTATGCATGTTCAGCTTTTTTTGTAGAAGATATGTCTAGTATTACTCCTCCGAGTTGTTTTTTATGAATAATTTTTTTTCCAGAAGCTTTTGCGACAAAGGACGAAGAAAACTTTTTATTTTCTAGTTGAGATTTGGATTTAACAAAAAATCTTTCAATAACAGAAAATTTTTCTTTTTCTAAAAATTTTTCAGCTTCTTTTTCGGTTAAAATTTTCATGAAAATAAAACAAAATCTATTTATATATAACTTTCTAATTTTTATAATGAAAGAGAGAAATTTGAAGAATTTTTTTAGCCCCAAGTCTATTATGCTGGTAGGTGCTTCTGAGAATAAGGTAAAGGTTGGAGGGATTTTGTTTGATAAAATACATAGGTCGAAATCGGAAGTAATTCCAATAAATCCAAATTATGAAAAAATAGACGGAGTAGAATGTTATTCTTCGATAGAGAGTTCTCCTAAGGGGGCAGATTTGGCGGTAATCGCAACTCCTGCGTATACTGTTAATGAAATAGTGGTGTCTTGTGCTAAGAAGAAAATAAAAAACATAATAGTTATTTCAGCAGGTTTTTCCGAGGTTAAAAATGAAAAGCTTCAAGAAGAATTGTGCGAGATTACTAAAAAGCATGGTATAAATTTGTTGGGTCCGAATTGTTTTGGAATTTTTAATCCGGAGATGAAGCTTGATTTGACGTTTTCCAATACATCACCGAAAAAAGGAAGTACGGTATTTATTAGTCAAAGTGGTGCTTTATGGAGTTATATTTCGGATTTAGATTTGGGATTTTCTGGGTTTGTGAGTTTGGGGAACATGGTAGATTTAAGTTTCAATGATTGGATAAATTATTTTATTAAAGATAAAAAAACAAAAAAAATAGTTCTTTATATAGAAAAATTAACGGAGGGGAGAGAATTTATTGAGATTTGCAAAGGAACGAAAAAGCAAATAATTGCGATAAAGGCTGGTCAGACGAAGGGCGGTTCAGAGGCAACTGTGAGTCATACGGCAAGCATAGCGACGGATTATGCAATTTATAATGGGGCATTTAATCAAGCGGGGGTGAGACAGGTAGAGTCATTAATTGAGGCGTTTAATTTAAAATCTCAAAGGATTCCGTTAAAAAAAGATAGATCGGTGATTATTACAAATGCGGGAGGGTCTGGAGCGCTACTTGTGGATAGGCTGATAAAACAAGGGCATAAGGTTAAGCAACCAATAGATATTTTGGGAACAGCTACGGCAAAAGATTATAAAAGAGAGTTGGATAAGTTGGAGAAGAAGAAATATCCTGGGAATGTAATAGTAATTTTAACTCCGCAGACAATGTCAGAGCCGAAGAGTACCGCAAAAATTATTGTAGAGTCTAAATTGAAAAAGAATATTGTGGCTCTTTTTTTGGGGGATAAATCGATTGGGCAGGCAAAACGGATATTAGAAAGGGGCGAGGTTACGGTTGTAACAAAAATTTAAATAGTTTTATGTTTAAGTATCTAAGATGAAAAATAGGAAGAAAGCTGCAAAGAATTTACATATAATATCGGTAACTATATTATTAGTTGTAGCAGCGTTTTGGTTTGTTTTTGCTTTACTCTCTGGATCAGAAGAATATGGCGGAGGAATTATTGGAATAATGAAAAATTCTCCAAATGCAATTCCGTGGCTAATATTATTTGGAGCTGTTTATTGTGCTTGGAGATGGAGGTTGGTGGGGGCTCGGTAATAACTCTTTTTGGAGTCTTCACAATATTTATGTTTGATACCTATAAAGAGTTAGGAGTATTGTTATTAATATCAATACCGCTAATAATTTTGGGCGGATTGTTAATTTTAAGCTGGTATCTAGAAAAAAAGTAATCAAAACCCTTTTAACCTCAAAGTTCTCTTTTCTTTTATGCAAAATCAAGAAAAAGTCTGGGACGAAATAGCTCCTGAATGGCATGAATTTAAAAAAATTCCAGCACAAACAGTAATAAGGTTTTTAGAAAGTCAAAAGGGAAAAATTTTGGATTTAGGTTCGGGCTCAGGTCGTAATGTAGTTGGAAACTCTAAAATAGAATATCACCTGATAGATTTTTCTCAGAAGATGCTTGACTTGGCCAAAGAGAAGCATTCAGAAATAATAATAAAAAAAGCAGACTTATGGAAAGTTTCTTATGAAGATGAATTTTTTGATGGAGCAATTTGTATTTCGGCGCTTCATTGCGTGGAGGGTGAGGATAAAAGAATAAAATCGATTGAAGAATTATATCGAGTTCTAAAGCCAAAGTCAAAGGCGTTGATTGGAGTTTGGAATGCGCGGTCGAAAAGGTTTAAGGATAAGGCAAAAGAGAAAATGATAGGCTGGCAGGATAAAGGTAAAAGATATTACTATTTGTATTATAAAGAAGAATTAGTGAAACAATTAGAGGATGCGGGTTTTAAGATAATTGACGACGTAAGTTCAGAAATGATGATAAATTTAATAGTTGAAAAATAGTCATCATTTCTTGCGATTTTCATTGGAAGTGTTTTAATAAATTGTCGTTCAGTTTTCGAGGTGAGCATTCGTACTTTCATCAATTTGCGAAGCAACCGTAAGTGCGTGTGCGAATTAGTTTAAAAGAAACCAACGGGTGTCTTTTAGAGATGATGATGAATTTAATAGTTGAGAAAACTTAAAAACAACTAAAACCACTTCTCGGGAAATTTAAATTTTCCCATAGGTAAGCGATCATAAATTGTGACAAAATATGCATTTGTCATGGATTTAATAGTTATTATTTTCTCCGTTTGACAATCAATACCTTTAAACTCATATTCTAAATATTTGATTGTGCCTAGATGACAAAGAACTCTGGTAAAACATACTTTTTGGTCTTCCTTTTCTTCGCAAAGCACTATAAACATTGGGGTTAGAAGTTTTTAATGTTATGTGTAATTGGGGGGGACGTGTGGCGTACTTTACCCTTTTCTTTTTACAACAAAGTAATATACAATAGCACCTATCCAATTTGCCAACAGGATGATTAAAATCCATAAAGTTTTGTCTTTAAAGTTTTCTCTCTTTATACAATCAACTAACATCCAAATATAAAAGCCAAAAACTAAAACAAAAATTAATATCATCAAGGCAAATATTCCTCCAAAACTAGCCCAGAATTCGTCGCAGGGGACTTCTCTACCATCAACTGCGCATCGTGCCAAGACAGTATTAATCATAAGCAAAAAAGTTGTGGCAAAAATTCCGAAAGTTATTAATCTATTTTTCATTTTTTCCTCATTTAGTTGGCGTGAATATCCTTTGAATTTTAATTTTATTAAAGTATGCAATTAACCACCCATAATAAACTGCTTTAAATGCGAACCATACCAATGCCAAGATAATTGCCAATGCTGAAGTATATTGGCCAATAGCAAATCCTATAATTATTGCAATAATATTCAGTGATAAAATTGAAATTGCTACACCAATTAGCATTTTTCTTGCCCAATTTTTTGTCATTAAAACTCCGATTGAAGCAATTAACCCTAACCATCCAAGGGCCCAATAAATTACATTAAACAAAATAGTATAACCAGCAAAAAAATAGAACATACTTTGAGGAATGTTGGCTTGTTGTAGGAATAAGGGAATACCACCTTCAGGTAATCCTACAGACAAAAATGCTATTAAAGCAAAAGAAATTGACATAGCAAATCCTTTTGCAAAAATTGTAAATGCCGAAAAGATGATTTGTAAAATCCCAAAAACTTTTACTCCTGTCGGTTTTTCTGCAGCCATTATAAAAGAAAGAGGGAAGAACATATTTATAAATGTTCGTTTAAAAGTCGCCTCTTTGTAAAAAATAAATTCTGCCGACAATTTCTACTAACATCTATTAGATGAATTTTTCTTATGGAACTATTTCGGAGATAACTCAAATTATTTGTACATTCTCATAACGGGTCTAGCTACTAGTATTATAAAAGCTGCTAAAAACCATGCCCAATGAATACCGTGGACTAAATTCATAGCTGCGGGCCAGATTGTTATTACGAATAGAACAAAAGCCACAACGGATAATTTAATCAAGGCTATATCTGCTACATCAAGTTTTTTTATTTTTTTATCTAATTTCATTTTACACCTCCTTTTTAATAATATTATATTATTTTTTACTTGAAATTACTCCAAGTCCCCTTAGGGTTCCACTAACTTTTTGTACTTCTATTTTTTTACTATAGACACAAAAGCTAGCTCTGACTTTATCGAGCATGTTGCGATTAATAGATATTATGCAGAAATTTTCTGAGTCTTTAATAAAATTTAATCCTACTTCGCTCATTCCGAGAACTCCAATAAAATCTAAAATTGCGTTAGGAATATTTTTTTTCAAACTTTTGCCTTGAATATGTAGGTATCTTTTTTTCTCACGGAGAGATGGTTTTAATGGTTTCATATAATAGTAATAAAAAAAGACTTTATATTTATTACTAAAAAATACTTTTATAAACTCCTCGTAACTCTTTTCATAAAAGAGGAAAGAAAACTATAAATGGAAATCTGTACAGTCGGCGGATATGAAGAAGTAGGAAAGAACATGACCGCTGTTAAAATTGGAGAAGACGTAATTATCTTTGATGGTGGCATTTATTTGCCGGCCGTGATTGAACTTCAAGAAGAGGGTGGACAGAGGTATAGTGAGCAAAAAATGAGAGAGGTTGGAGCTTTGCCAAATGATTTAGTTCTAGATAAATTGGGGTGGAAGGATAAGGTTAGAGCTATAGTGGTCGGTCATGCTCATTTGGATCATGTTGGGGGACTACCATACTTAGCTAAAAGATATCCAAAAGCTGAAATTCTTGCAACGCCGTTTACAATGGAAGTTTTAAAATCAATAATTGAAGATGACAAGTTAGTAATGCACAATAAGCTTAGATATGTGAAAGAAAATTCGGTAAATTTTGTCAACGGTAAAAATAAAAAAATAAAAATAGAATTTATTCATACAACTCATTCAACAATACAATGTGCTTTTATTGCGCTTCATTCAAAGGATGGTATTTTTTTCTATGCGTTAGATTTTAAATTTGATAATTATCCGGGAATTGGAAATCCTCCAAATTATAAAAGATTTAGAGAATTAGGGAAAAAGGGGATTAAGGCTTTGGTTGTGGATGCGCTTTATTCTGGAACAGATAAGAAAACTGCGTCGGAAAGAGTTGCAAGCCATATGTTAGAGGATTCTTTTTCAACTGTACGTAATAAAAATGGTGCATTTTTTGCAACTACATTTTCTTCGCACATAGCAAGATTGGATAAAATAGTAGAATTTGGGAGAAAGACAAATCGAAAGATAGTTTTCTTGGGAAGAAGTTTGAATAAATATGTAAACTGTGCAGAGAAAGTAGGAATGGCGCCTTTTAAAAATAAAATAGAGATGAAAAAATATAGGGGACAAGTGAATTCTTTTTTGAAAGATTTAGAAAAAAATAGAGGGAAATATTTAGTAGTTTGTACGGGCCATCAGGCAGAGCCAGGTTCGATATTGGATAGAATAACGCAGGGCGATACGCCTTTTAAATTTAGAAAAGGAGATAATTTGATTTTTTCTTCAAGTGTAATTCCAGCTCCGGTAAATGTAGCAGCAAGAGAGAGAATGGACAAAAAGTTAAGGCGGCAGGGAGTAAGGTTGCAAACAGATGTTCATGTTTCTGGACATGCGGGAGCAGAAGACTTAAGAGACTTAATAGAAATATTAAAACCGCAACATATAATTCCTGCGCATGGTTCGATTGAGCAAGAAACTCCATTAATAAAAGTAGCTTCAGAGTTTGGCTATAAACTTGGCACGACTTCTCACTTGACATCAAATGGTAAATTGTTAAAAATATAATGGTAAATAATTTAATAGTTCAAGGAATAAAAATGGCCGTAGAAAGAGGGTCATCTTTGCAGGATGCTATGATATCTTTTTATAATGCTGGATACAAAAAAGAAGAAGTGGAGGATGCTGCGAGAGCGTATCAGGCGGGGGGTAGTTATAGTTCACAACCTCAAGCTAAAAAGCCTCAAGTTCAGTCAACTAATCCTATGCAAATTCAGCAACCTAAAGTTCAGTCGATCAATCCTATGCAAGCTCAACAGCCTCAATCTCAGTCAACCAATCCTATGCAAATTCAGCAACCTAAAGTTCAGTTGCCTAAGACTTATCCGAAGCAGATTCAACAATCTCAGCCAGTACAGACGCGTCAGCCTGGACTACTTGAGTTGGAAAAGCAAAAGCCAATGGCAAATCAGCCTCTTCAAAAACAAAAAAGAAAAACATCGGGAGTATCGGACTATGGAGTTCAAGATGTTAAATCTAAAAGAAGAGTGGCAGTTGTGTTTTTACTTATTCTGTTGGTGTTATTGATTTTTGGGCTTACTATGTTATTTTTATTTAAAGATTCTATAATTAGTTTTTTTAATAGTTCATTCTAATGTTACAAATATATCAACCGGAAGAAGATTCATTTTTGCTTCAGAGGACATTAAAAGAAAAATTGCCAAAATTATTAAAAGAAAATTCTGATTTAAAATTTTTAGAAATAGGACCTGGGTCTGGGATTCAGTTAAAGACGGCGTACGATTTGGGAGTAAAAAAGCAAAATATTTTTTCGTGTGATATAAATTCTGACTCTGTGAGACATTGCAAAAAATTAGGGTTTAATTGTGTAAAATCAAATCTTTTTGAAAAAATAAAGAAAAAGTACGATGTGATAATATTTAATCCACCATATTTACCTGAAAATGAACTTGAGCCAAAAGATTCGAAATTAGCAACTACGGGGGGGAAGAGAGGTTCTGAAATAATTAATGAATTTTTATTGCAGGCAAAATCACATTTAGCAGAAAATGGAACAATTTTTCTTTTGACTTCATCTTTAACGGGTAAGCTGAATTGGAAGAATTATAAGAAAAAGAAAGTGGCAAATAAAAAGATATTTTTTGAAGAACTGTATATATGGGAATTGAAAAAGTATAAATTAAAAAATTAACTTTTTTTTAATTTCTTTATCTTTTTGTCTATTTCGTCGAATCTTTTCTTATTATTGATATCAAAAATCCATTCTAGAAATAAAATAGATGGGAATATAACAAATAAAGTTAGTATAAATCCTTCAAAAGTTAGTCTTTTAATTTGGGCTAAGTCTAAATCTAAAAAAATACCATGAATGATTGCAGCAATTGCGAGTAAAACTGAAAATATAAATAAGATTAAAATTTGTTTTTTTATTAAAGATAGACTAATCATAAAAGTTAAAAGAGATGTTCGTTAATAAATATTACTAATAAAAATTATTCTCTAGGTTCTTCAGGGGCTTCTCTTTCCAGCTGATAAAAAATGCCTGTGGGAATTTTATTGGCTACGTCATAATCAAATTCATCTGCTTTATTCCAAGCATCACGGAAACTATCTTTTTTATGTCCTTCTTTTTCTAGACTATAGATTTTTTCTTTATAGCTAGCAGTTTGAGGGTGGAAGACTAAGCATGGTTGCAATATTTCAACAAAACTGAATCCTTTGTGTTTTATGGCTTCACTCATGACCCATTCTACCTGACTAGCATCTGCATAAATTCTAGCAACAAAAGTTGCACCTGCGGCAAGCATAATTTTTAGTGGATTAATTGGATAAACGCTTACTCCTTCGGGGGTTGTTTTATCAGTATATCCAAGTTCACTGACGGGGGTGGGTTGACCAACGGTTAATGCGAATACTTGATTATTGTGAACAAAATAATTGTAATCTAAGTCGAAACGTGCCGCGTGGATTAGATGTTCCATTCCTTCAGCATAGGCATCTCCATCTCCGCTAAATCCGAGAACGGTTAAATCAGGTTTGGCTTTTTTTATTCCTAAGCATGTGGGGAGAACTCTGCCGTGCAAGCTATTTATTCCGTTCAAATTTAAGTAATCGAATATTTTTGCGTGGCAGCCAATACCTGTAACAAGCGCGAAATCTTCTCTCTTTTTCTTGGAGTTGATTATGGCTTTTTTAACTCCAGCTAGTATTATAAAATTTGGACAACCTGGGCACCAAGTCGGTTTGGTTTTTGTTGTTAGGTCTTTAATTTCTACCATTTTATTTTACCTCCAAATTTTTTCCACTGAGGAGCAATAATGGCAAATACTGACAATAAAAAACCAATTAGAAGGCCGATATCATCGTGGGCACTAACTAATATTCGTTGGATAGATATGATGGATAGAATTACTAAGCTCAAAACAAGATAAGGTATTTTCCAAGATTTGTTCCTGTCTATAAATAAATAAATAATGTATAGGACAAAACAAGCAATAACTATATGAGCAGAGGCGTCAAATAAAATAGCGTTTCCAAAAATGTTCATGGGTAGGTATTTTAATAAAAGAAGTCCAGCTGCCATTATGATTAAAGTTGAGACTAATTCAATAAATTTCTTTTTTTCGTGGTTCATTTTAATTGCGTCCTCCGGATATTTTCTTTTCAACAAATACCATCCCAGTAGTTTCTTTATATTTTAATTTTTTATAAAATTTAAACGCTCCGGAGCTAGTTTTTGTTACGAGACGGATTACTTTAATTCCTTTGGATTTATATTTATCTTCAATGAATTTTATAAGAGATTTGCCAGCACCCATCCTTTGATAATCAGAACTCAACCAAAGCTCATTAACATAAGCTTTTTCTTTGTCATCTTTTGTTATAGATGATGCGATAAATCCTGCTATGCTATTATCTATGATTGCTACATAGAGCTCTGTTTTTGCAAAAGTTTTTACTTCGTTAAGTGCTTTTTTTGGGGTATATTTTTCACAATATGGTTTTTTGGAAGATTCTTTTCTGAGTATTTCTGCTATTTTTTTGAAATCTTCTTTTTTGGCTTTTCTTATTTTCATTTTAATTTCTTCTCCAGTTCTTCTTTTAGTTCGTCGCATAGGAATGGTCTTCCGTCGAATTTTAAAATTTTTCTTTCCTCTTCAATTATAATTCCGGTTTTTTCTGCAATTAAATTAGCTAATTGACCGGTAGCGCTGTTCTCAACTAGAATTAAATTGTCTCCAAATTCACTGGCAAGTTCATACGGAAAGGGCTCTAAATATTTTATCTGAATAAATTTAACATTCAAATCTTTTATTGCGTCTATTATGGCACCTTTGGTTGAACCCCAAGAGACAACAACATTTTTACTTTTTTTATCTCCAAAAATTTCATATTTAGAAAAATTAAAACTTTCTTTTTCTATTCTTAGGCTAACTTCTCGTCTTTCTAGGACATTTTCTTCAATAACTTTAGGATCTTCTGTGGCACTACCATGATTATCTTTTTCGTAGCTATTGTATCTTTTCAAACTACGTTTTTTCTCTACTTTTTTGACTTCGGGCCAAGAGTCTATAGTGTAAAGACTTTCGCCTAGATGTTTATCTGAAATAATTATTGCGGGTATTCCAAATTTTTGCGAAAAGCTGATTGCTTGATTTGTTAGTTCGAGTGCTTGAGTTGGGTCTCCGGGTGCAAAAAGAACACGATTGAATTCTCCATGTCCTGCGTGTCTTGCCATGTTTAGATCTCCTTGCGCTGTATAAGTGGCAACTCCGGTTCCGGGGCCAGGACGCTGAGATAAGAATATTGTGATTGGGACTTCGGCAATTCCTGCCAAACTAAGAGATTCTGTCATTAAGTCGAATCCTCCTCCGCTGGTTCCGCACATAGCAATTTCTCCAGTCATTGATGAGCCAATTGTCGCATTAATAACGCTTATTTCGTTTTCTAATTCCATTGTAAAATAATCATTATATTTTTGTTTTTGTGCTAATTGCGTTAATACGGAGGTGGCGGGGGTCATTGGGTAAGCATAATACATATCTAAACCAGATTTTATTGCCCCTTCGCTTATGCCCTGATTGCCGTCGACAAGAATGCCGTTATTTTTTTTGCTTTTAATTATTTTGAAACAAACCTTAGCTTCATCGTATCCATTTTTTGCTTCTTCTATATTTTCTTCAAACCTTTTTTCTAAGATTTTTAGTTCTTCTTCTAAAATTTCGAGAGGTAATCCAAGAACTTTAAAAAGTTGTCCGGCAAAATACATATTTTGATGATCCCCGTTTAATAAGATTCCACCTTCTTTTAGTTCGTTTTTGTGGATATCTTCTGTGGTTTTATCAATAGAGACAATTATATCCATTTTTGAATCATTACTGTTAACGTTTTCTTCTGAGAAGGTCAATACATTGAAATTGTGTCCTCCTCGGATTAAAGATTGATAATCTCTAGAGTAATAAACAAAATAGCCGAGTTTAACCAAAGCTTCTCCTAAAACATTTGTTAAAACGTTTGGTCCTTGTCCTGCTTCTCCTCCGAGTAAAATATTATACCTCATAATTAAAAAATAGAAGGAGAAAGTTATAAAGTTATTGGTGAAAGGATTATTTTAATATTAAATCATCTCTTAATTTATAACTTTTTTCACTATCTTTAAGAAGATCTAGGTCAATTTCTTGAATAAACATGTCTTCCCTATGGTGTTCTAGTTTTTTTATTGGCCCAAAGTAAGGTAAGGTTATTTGGGAGTTTCCCAAAAGAGTTCCCTGCCATTTACCTATTTTTAACTTTCCTGCGGCATTACAATAAACTATTGCTGCGTTAGATTCAAAAGCTCGAGTGCAGCATAAAGTATTGGTTAATACTAAATCCGCATCTTTATTCCATTTCAATCCTCTTGATGCATCTTCGAAAGTCCAATAACTAGGGCAATAAACTATTTTTACTTTTTCTTTTAATATTTCTTTAAATAAGTCTGGAAATGCCAAGTCCCAGCAGATAACTATCGCAGCTTTCCCATATTGGGTTTTAAAAATTTCTAACTTTTTACCTTTTGATATATATCTTCTTTCTGGGTGCCATAAGTTTATTTTTCTGTATCTAGCTTTTACTTGTCCTTTGGAATCAATATAATAAGATGTATTCCAAAGTTTTCTCTTCTCTTTTTCAATGAAAGATCCAGTAACTATATCAATTTTATATTTTTTTGCTAAGTTAATAAAGAAATCTCTATTTTTATTATTCGAATCTGCTAATTCCTTTTTGTTGCTTATAACTCCGTCTATGCAATCTTCTGGGAAGATAATTACATTTGCTCCATTGGATGAAGCTCTTGCGGTAAAGGCTTTGATTTTCTTTTTACTTTTTTCTGAATTATGTTGGATTGCTTCAAGTTGGACAACTGCTATTTTGATTTTCATATAAAAAAGGGGCATAAAGACTTAATAAGCTGATTGTCAAAATTGTCTTAACTTTATAAGAAAGATTTAAAAGGATGGCTTAATTAATAAGCTTATGGATAAAAAAGATGAGAAGTTACTAACTCTATTGCAAGAAAATAGTCGTGCTTCTCTTAAAATTCTTGGGAAAAAAATTGGACTTTCGATTGATTCTACTAAAAAACGAATTGAAAAACTTAAAAAATCGGGAGTTATATCTGGCTTTAAGATTTTAATTGATCCTAAGTGCCTAGGCTATGAGATTGTTGCAGTTAATAAAATTAAACTTAGCCATGTCACAAAAAAAGATAGGGAAATGTTCATTTCTTATTTGATAAATCTTCCAAGGTGTATAGAATTGATTGCCACATCTGGGGAGTATGATTTTACTTGCGTTTTAATCGCAGAAAATACAGATTCGTTTAATGAGTTAATGTATAGCATAAGAGAGCGTTTTAAGGAGATTATTTCTGATTGGAAGAGTTCGTTTAATCTTAAAGTTTATAAGTTTGAAAAATATAATTTTGGAAAATTTAGTTAAATTTAAGGTATTATCTCAGGGCCAAAGTACTTCTCAAATTCAAAATTATTTTTTTTTATGGCGCCACTCTCAACTAATTCAGCAATTTCTTCCAATCTCTCTTCAATTTTATCAATTAGAAATTTTATTGTATCACAAATCATATCCATTCCTATTTTTGGCCAAAGTTTTGCATAGTTTGAGTAGAGACATCTTCCTCCGCAGATAGGATAATAGTTGCAGTTTTTGCAGGAGTCGCATTCAATTTTTTTTATATTTTCTATTTCGGAATCTAAATTTCCGCAATAAAAGTCTTTGATGCTATTCATAATTGGGCATGCAGAAAGTTTTCCGGATGTTGTGATTGTATAGTTTGAGTGACCGGCGCCGCAGGGTAGTTTGTTGTGACATCCGTTAGCTAAAGAATCATAAATTCCCAAAAATGGATATATTTTTCTAACTTTTCCTTCTTTCATTTCCTCAACCCACCAATTAATCAATTTACTAATCGAATCATTATAATCTTTGACAAAATTCCTAAATTCACCCTCATTAAAGTCATTTTTATAAAATCCTGCATCTATTTGAAAATGTACCGAATCAAATAGTTCTAAATTAAATAAATGTTGAACTTGATTTAATATGTTTGGGAATTCTTTTGAAATAGTTATGCGAGCAACAACTTCATTTGTGAAGCCTTCTTTTCTAATCTTTTTAATGTTGCTAACTACTTGGTCGTATCGTCCTTTTCCTCGGTTAAAATCTGTAACTGTTCTGTCTCCATCAAGTGAGACTAATATTTTAGAGAATTTCATTAAATATTTATTTGGAATTTTATTAAGTAAAGTTCCGTTGGTTTGAATGCAGAATTTAGCATCAACTTCATCTATAATCTTGCACATTCTTTCCATTTTAATTAATGGTTCTCCTCCATAAAAAATCAAAGTTGGATTTTTATCTTTTGAAAGGAATTCTTTTATTTTTTTAATGCTAACCTCAGAATCACATGGAGTGTTATTGTCATATTCCCATTTATTCTCTAGTCCATTTTTGAACTCGTTCATAGATTTCTCATAGCAATACTTACACTTAAGATTGCATTTCTCAGTTAAAATAATGTGCCAGTGCATGTTTAAAGAGATAAGGTTGAAGTTTAAAAATTTATTTGGGGGCGGGGTAGCGATTTTTAAGGGTTATTTTGTAAAATTATTCTTTTGGCATAGAAGCTGTTGGAGGTAATATTACGCGGCCAAAATTTCGATATTCTGGAGCTAAGCGCTCAGGCTCTTCTACTCTTAATCTCTCTAATTCTTTGGGTGTTGGGAAAGGCCTCAATGGAACTTCATATGATTCTATCCTCGATCCTATGTATTCTTTAAAGCCATCAGGAATTGCTACACAGTTTTCATCTCCTGATCTTACGAGATATTTTTTAAGTCCAACTAATGAAGGCCAATAAGGATGTGGGTGAACCATTTCTTCGGCTTTGCCTAACAATTTTAAGGCAGTTTCCATAGGTCTATTATTATCTTCTTCGGGATACCTTTCAAAATCCTCCATTAGAGCTCTAGTCATCCAAGAAGCGCAAGATCCTATGCTTCTTTGATATTCATACTCAAAAGCATCTTCAGGAACTATTAATCCCAGATTAATATTTTTCCTTTCTGCAATATATAATGTATTCGCAAGACAAACTCCAGGTTGTTCACCTTGATTCGGAAAGCTTTTTTTAATAATCTCATTATCTAGCCAATCGAGAGCTTCTCCATTCTCGGCAGAACCTATGAAAGATAATGCAGTTGCACCAGCAAAGCCTAAAAATTCTCTTCTATTCATATCGCATATAGGAATTTGGCTTTTATAAGTTTTATTGCAAAAAACTATTTTTCTTTCTTAAAAATCTTTCATCATTCCTGGTAAGTTATTCCCATCAGAGACCATGTTTCCGCCCTTATTTGGCTTTGAGGCGATAACGTCATCAATTCTTAGAATCATCATTGCGACTTCTGAGGCCGAACTTATTGCTTGGGATTTTATTTTGTGTGGTTCAATGATTTTGGCGGCTAGAACGTTTTCGACCTTATTATTAAAAAGATTTATCCCGAAGTTTTTTTCTCCTTTTTCGTGTGCGGCCTTTAATTCGGTTAGAATGTCTATTGGATCTAGTCCGGCGTTTTCAGCTAAGGTTGATGGGATGCATTCTAGTGCATTTGCGAATTCAGATATAGCGAGTTGTTCGCGTCCGCTAAAAGATTTTGCGAAATCCATAAGTCTTGAGGAAAGTTCAATTTCAACTGCTCCTCCTCCGGCTACAACTAGGCCAGACATAAAGGCACTGCGGACATCTCCAAGCCCGTCCATGAATGCACGCTCAATTTCATCAATAATGTGGATACTCCCGCCATGAATTATAATGGTAACCGATTTTGGGTTCTGGCATCCTGAGACATGTGTCATCTTTTCCTCTCCGTAGACTTTTTCTTCAACGCTATTGGCGTTTCCAAGTTCAGAATTAGTTAGTTCTTTTAGGTTGCTAACGATTTTTGCACCAGTGGCTTTGGATAATTTTTCTAAGTCGGATCTTGCAACTCTACGGCAAACATAGATGTTTTCTTTTGCTAAGAGATACTGTGCGAAATCATCGACGCCTTTCTGACAGAATATAACATTTGTACCGCTAGATTTAATTTGTTTAATCATGTTTTTGATAGCTTCTTCCTCTTCTTCGACAAAACTGCTGAGCTGCCCTGGAGAAGTGATAGAAATTTTTGTAGCAATTTCGGGATTTTTAATTTCAAGGGGGAAATTGATTAGAGCTATTTGTGCATTATTTATTTTTGGCGGCATATCTAAAGATAATCTAGTTTTAGAAAATACAATTCCATTGACAAGTTCTGTGTCTTTAATTCCGTCACTTTGCACTTTTTCAATTTTTATATTAGCTAGGTCTATATCTTCTTCGTTCGCGATTTGCTTAATTGCCATAACAATTATTTTTGCGAAACTTTCTTTGGCGCCCTCTGCTCCTTTTCCTGTCATCGCGGTCATTGCTATTTGTTCTAAAACATCTTTGTCATCTGAAGTTATTCTTAAAGATATTTCTTTTAAAATACTCTGAGCTTTTTCTGCGGCTAATCGATATCCTTTTGTAATTACGGTAGGGTGGATTTTAGAATCAAGAAGTTTTTCTGCATTTTCTAAGAATTTTCCAGCGAGCATAACGGCAGTGGTGGTTCCATCTCCGACTTCGTTTTCCTGGGTTTTGGCAATTTCTACAATCATTTTTGCGGCAGGGTGTTCAATTTGCATTTCGCTTAATATAGTGACTCCGTCATTTGTCACAATAATTTCTCCAGTAGGACTAACGAGCATTTTATCCATGCCTTTGGGCCCTAGGGTTGTTTTTACAACTTCGGCAATCATTCGCGCGGCAAGTATATTATTATTTTGAGCGTCTTTTCCCAAAAGTCTCTGAACGTCCTCTGGCATTAAATTAGAGTTTTTTTCCATATTTATTTTATCTTCAAGTATTATTTAAGCCTTATCGTGATAAAGTGATGAAATGGAAATTTTTAAAAAGGTAAAGAAAATTATTTTATAATGAGAAAGATGTATAATGAGCTTCCAGGTTTTGCTAGCATGTCCGGGGGAGAAGAGAGGGGTCTATATTTAGAGAGGTGTGCAGAGGAATTGGGAGTATTGCCAGAAGATTTATCTGCATATTTAGTAAAAAATGATGTGGAGAGGGATCATCCTCTTGTATATGCAGAATGTTTAGTAAATGCTTTAAGGGTTGCCTGTGATGAGCTTCCCAGGATAAAGAATAGAAAGTTAAACTCAAAAGGAGAGATGGATAGAATTGTAGATAGGGCAGCAGGAACAACTTTGGGAAGACTTGACCTGGCGGCGTAATTATCCAAAACCTTTTTAACCAAGATGCTACTAAATAAATTATGTACGAATTAATTCAGATACTTTTAGCGATAATTTTTGTAAGTTTAATATCTTTGGTTGGGATATTGTTTCTTTTGACTAAGAAAAAGTTAAGTGGAATTTTAACTTTTATCGTAGCGTTCGCGGCGGGGACGATGCTTGCAACTGCCTTTTTTCATTTAATACCAGAAAGCTTTTTAGAGATAAACACACTTTGGCCGGTACTTGCGGGAATAATTCTTTTTTTTATATTTGAGTCATTAATACATTGGCATCATTCTCATGAAACAAGCTGTAAAGAATGCGTAGAGCCAGTAGCATACCTTAATTTAGTGGGGGATGGGATACATAATTTATTAGATGGGCTGATAATTGCGGCGAGTTTTTTGTTGGATGTAAGAACTGGAATAATTGTAACATTCTCTATAATGCTTCATGAAATACCACAAGAAATAGGCGATTTTGCGATTCTTTTGCATAGTGGTATGACAAAAATGAAAGCGCTTTTATTGAATTTTGCTTCAGCATTAATGGCAGTTCTTGGAGGTATTATCGGATATTTCTTTTTTACAAATTTAGAGTTTATACTTCCGTATGTTATAGGAATTGCGGCAGGCGGATTTATTTACATAGCGGGGGTGGATCTTTTTCCCATACTCCATAAAGAAAAAAATAAGACGAGAAGGATAATACAGACAATGGCGCTAATAATTGGAATACTTGTCATGTGGGCGTTGTCAAATATTTATCTATAAATCACGATAATTCTTAAAAATGGTGTAGTTCTTAAATAAATATGTTAAATAAAGATATGACTGCTTTGGAGATGGAGGCCGAGTTAAGTAAGCATGGCGATTTTATGAAAATAGATTTAATAACAAAATTTGTGAATGATCCGATATCAAGCGAGATAAAAATATTTCTTTATAAAAAATTGATGGAAATTTACAAAAATAATAAAATGATTTTGGATGCAGCGAGAATTGCAAAGAATATTGCGATGTTATCGGATTCTTACAAGGATAAAGAAAGATATCATATTGCTGAGGCAGAACTTTATATTACTGCAGGAGATTTTGATAAAGTAAGTTCGGCTATGAAAAACGCGATGATAAATGCTAGTGAAACAGAGAAAGAAAATATATGTTATACAATAAAAGATTTTTATAAAATTCAAGCAGAAATCTATGAGAAGGAAGGAAAGAGGGGAAACGCTTCAAGGATCTATGAAAAGCTTATGGAAATGAACCTATTGCCAACAGAAAGACAGCAAATTAGAGAAAGACTTCTTGAGTTGTATGAAAAGCTGGGGAAGACAAAGGAATATTTTGTGTTGAAGAAATCTGAATAACGTTCTCCCGCAACACTTAAAAACTAGGTCATCGTGGGTTTATTGATAGGAAAATACCCTTTTGGTAATTATTTCACATTCACATTCAATTTAGAAGGTCATAATCATTGAACTTAGGTTCAGAACAAGAGTATTTTTCTAGAGATTCTTTTAAGAATCTAGTAATTAAATTATGGAGAAAAACAAACATGGCAAAAATAAGTCCAGTATCAATAAAATATATGGTACATGCTAGCTTGAATGCGCAGGGTGCGTTAGAAAAACCCGACGTAATCGGAGCTCTATTTGGTCAAACGGAAGGTCTTCTTGGAAATGAACTCGAAATGAGAGAACTTCAGAAAGAAGGGAAGATAGGAAGAATAGAAGTTGAGCTTGAAAGAAAAGATAGAATTACTTTAGGCACAATAAAGATTCCAACGGCGCTTGATCAATCTGAGACAACGCTTATTGCAGCAGCTATTGAAACAATTGAAAGAGTTGGCCCGTGCGACGCTCAAATAGAGATAGAAAGAATCGAGGATGTTCGAGGCTCAAAAAGAGACTACATCATTGAAAGAGCGAAAAAATTAATGCAAGGGATTCAAGGTTCAACTGATTCGAGAGAAATTTCAAATGAGATTAAAGATGCGGCAAAGATAGCTCATATTACGGAATATGGAGATGAAAAGCTACCGTGCGGAGACCTGTCAGGCAAAGAGATAATTGTTGTTGAAGGTCGAGCAGATGTTATTAATTTACTAAGAAATGGGATTAACAATGTTATTGGAATGAATGGAACAAAGCTTCCAAAAGGAATAAAAGAAATTTCCAAAAACAAAGAGTTAACTTTATTTGTAGATGGCGATAGGGGAGGAGTCTTAATCGCGCAGAACGTTGTAGAAAATGCAGACGTTTCATATATCACATCGGCACCAGATGGAAAAGAAGTTGAAGAATTAACTGGAAAAGAAATCTTACAGAACTTAAGAAAAAAAGTTTCAGCGAAAGACTTCTTAAAAAATCAGAAAATCTCAAAAACAGATTTTAAGGAATCTGAGGAAAAGTCTAAACCATTAGAACTTTCCAATGAAGAGATAAACGAGCTAAAAGATATTTCTAAAAATATAGAAGGATCAAATACGGCCGTTTTACTTAATGGTTCGAGAGAAAAGATTAAGTCTGTATCAGCAAGAGCTTTAACCTCTGAATTAAAAAGAATTCGTGATAGTCCAGCAATTATGGTAGTTGATGGAAATGTTACAAAAACTCTTTTAGAAGTAGCAGAGCAAAAAAAAGTTCAAGTAATTGTTGCAAAGAATTTTTCAGCAACAGATACGACAATTAAACTACTTAGTTTATAATTTTAAATTGGCCCTTCGGGGCCTTTTGTTTTTTTAAAGTTTTTCTAACTCTCTTATAACTTCTTTTATAAAATCTTCAGTCATTATTCCCCTTTTCTCACGATACGGACAATTATTATAAATCTTGCATTTATTTCTATGAGGATTGTTCTCAAAAATCTCTTTAACACTTTGCTCTCTTACATTTCCTATCTCTTCGTCACCCCCACAGCAAGTCATAACTTTACCAGAAATAGTAAGATATAACCCATTTGCCAATTGCGTACAAGGAACACCTCCAAAATAAGGAGAAACTCCAATAAATGAAATTCCATATTTTTTATTGATTTGATATGTTTTTATGCATAATTCTTTCAGCTTATCTTGGGGAAACAATCCCGCCTTTTCTGCCTCCTCTAACGTTCCCGTTCTACCAACGGGAATTGGCGGATCTAAATCAACAAAAACATTTCTCCAAATCTTAAAATACTCATATATTGCAAGAAGCTCCTCGAAATTTTTAGATGAAATAACATTTTCTAACCCTAATCTTGTGGGATTGCATTCTGTAAATCTTCCGTCATCAAGTAATGCCTTAAGAACCTTATCCCTTGCATTAGAGAATCCTTGCAAATTTACAATTTTATCTTCTTCATCTTTTTCTAGAGTATGTAATTTAATCATCAAAGAAACATTTCTTTCTGCAAGAAAATCTATTGCTTTTTGCAAGTCCCCTCCAAAATTTTCTTCACCCAAAGTATAGCCAGCAGTGAAAATGACCAAATGCAAATCTAATTTCGTAGTAAAATTAATAAAATCATAGAAGCCAGGATTATCAAAAGGTTCTCTAAATCCTATAATCTTTATACTCTTTAGCCCCAACGCTTTAGCTTCTATCAAAAAAGATTTTATTTCTTCAATAGTCAGGGGATTATCGCCTTCTCCTGGACGATAATAAGTTCCTGTTTTTTCTCCTACTTTGGCAAAACAATAAACGCAATTTAGCTTACACCTATTCCCTGGAAAATCCAAATCCATGGTTATCAATTTCTCTTCCCTATTTGCCTTCTCAACCTCTTCTCCAGAATATTGCCAACCCTTTATACCATTAAAATAAGATTTTCCAAATCTTGAAATAACATCTACATCCGTTTTTCCAAATCTTTCTTCCAATTCTTCTAAAAGTTTATGATCCATTTTCCCACGTCATTAATATTAAGAACATATATTTAAATTTTTTCATTTCTCCTTTCTTCTCAATCCAAATCTAATAAATATAACTCCAAGTATTGATCCAACTAAATTTGAGACCAAATCTAATGACGTATTAACATATCCACCGACCCCCGATTCTGGCATGATTATTGTTGCAATAAACTCTGCCACTTCGTTTAAGGCTCCGAAGCCCATTCCAATCATAACTAAAAGAAAATAAATAATTTTCCAATTTGTTTTTTTGTCTAGATATGGCAAGAGTAGATAGTAGCCGATGACTGTTGATATGAAAAATCCATAAATATGGACTAACTGGTCGAATTTTAGTATTGACATTTCTCCGGATTGGATGAAGGTGAAAATCATTTGTTTGTATAAAACATGATCTCCAACCATAAGGCCTCCGCCCATCATGTGGAGAAGTCCCCAGATGCTAAGTCCCCATAAAACAAAATTGTTAAATTTCGTCTTTTTTATTGTTGCTAAAATTAAAATGAAGAATATAACGATAACACCAATGTAGAGTAGAAATTCCCAGTTGTTTTGTTTAAAGTAAAACCATGAGAATCCTAAAAGATATGCTAAATTAAAAATGACTAATATCCACTCGCTCTTTTTTAGGTTCATAATTATTAAAAGAATAAGCGATTTTTAACTCTTTTTATTCGCCTCTGATGATGAGCTCTCTATCAGCTTCATACTGCTCTCTACTAATTCGGACCAAAGGTAAGGCCCTAAGGTGACTATGTCTACCTCGAACCTGATATGCAATAACGCCCAAATGGTCACCCACTTGAGCTTCTAGCCTTGGAAGGCCATCGGCCGCTTCCCTAGTGCGATGAATAAAGCAACTATAAGATAATTTTTTTGCATAAAGAAAGCCATTGTCTCTGGCTACTCCACTTACATGAACAAAAAAGCTATTTCCTTTTTCTATTCGTGGCCCAGATGAAGAATCTTATCATAACTCCTAACATGACGTATAACAAGCTTTTGAGGAATCCCGAGTAAATCTTCTCTGGGAGTAATACCTCTAATAAATGCTGTATATCTTTCGCCATCTGGACCGGATAAATGAAGCCCGAGTTCAGATCTATGAACAACACCACCATCTTCATGATATTTTGGCTCAGTAATAAATTCCGGACAAACATCTAGCTCTTCGTTTAGCCCAATATTTTCAGCAAAATTATCTTCTGTCACTAACGCGTCCATTAAAATCTCATAAATAATAGCTTTTTAAGGATTTGTATTACAAAAAAAAATTATTTTACGAACTTACTAATTCTCTGCATATTGGAGAACGGAAAAGGTCGCTCATTTGTAACGAGTGTTAGGTATCTTATATATCTGTAAATTTCGGTATTCCAATATTCGCAAAATTCTGCAAGTTCCTTATTTCTTTTTCCACTAACAACTACTATTAACCAATTAATAATTGCTAACACGAAAATTAAATATCTCCAAACTGCTAAAACTATCCCAGAAATAATTAGAACAATAATTCTAAACCAAGCTTCTTGTCTTTCGCTTAATTTATTATTTTTCTTGTCAACTCTCTTCTTCATAATATATAATGGAAAATGCTATTTATAAAAGTTGCTAGAGTTCGAATGTTCTGAATTTTACTTCGTTACACCCTTCTCCCGTACCTTCAACTTGTACTTTATTTGAAAAAGCTACTGGGTCTTCTGCCGTCATATTAAGCAAAGTATCTTTTTCTAAAGGACAAGGGCAAGGTCTACCGGGTAAGGTTGAGGCATGTTTATTAGCGATGCAACGAGGATTACGGGCCGGAAGGTCAGAGTAATTTATACAGTCATCTTCACACACAACAGATTCACCTTCTTGAGTTGCTCCTGGATTATATCTATTTGCCATAAGGAAAAATTGTTATTTATCTTTTTAAGGATTGCTGTTGTCAGCTTCTAGTTGAATTTCACGAAGCCTCGGATCCTCCGCAGAGGTTCTCGTGCCCCGGTGGGTATTGAAGAAACAATCTAGTTGAATTTAGCAGACCTTCGTAGCGAAATTTATGATACCTACGGTATCATTGATGATCCTACCCGACTCGCAACCCGTGAAATTTTCTTTAAATTCACTTTGTTCATTTATTTGAAATTTCAGAGTTGACTCGGATTTGAAGAAATAATCTAGTTGAATTTAGCAGACCTTTCTAGGTTTATGACATCTACGGTATCATTGATGATCCTACCTGACTCGGTCCCGTGTTTTCTAGCCTTCGGCATTTTTCAAAAACACAAAACCTCGGATTTGAAGAAACAATCTAGTTGAATTTAGCAGACCTTTCTAGGTCTAGTTATGTCAGAGACATAACTATGATCCTACCAAGATTTGAACTCGGGACCTCTGGCTCTCTTAGATTTCTCCAGTGAGATTACGTAAAGCCCTAACGGACTACGCTCTTATAAGACCAGCGCTCTACCAGGCTGAGCTATAGGATCTTCTGTGTTTGACTATAGCTCAGAATGGTATTACCAGGCCGAGGTGTTACGTTTGTACTTATCTGCTTATCATAAGCAAGCGTGGCACCGAGCTAAGCTATAGGATCTTTATCTGGAATTTCAAATTTAATAACATATTTAAAGCTTTTTCTAATTCCTTTTCTATGTTAATTGGATTAGTGGGCAAACCGTCTGTTGGAAAATCAACTTTTTTTAAAGCAGCTACGTTGGCGGAAGTCGAAATAGCGAGTTATCCGTTTACAACAATAAAACCAAATCATGGGGTCGGTTATGTGAAAGTGGATTGTATAGATAAAGAGTTTAATACGCAATGTAATCCAAACCACGGATTTTGTATAGATCATAATAGATTTGTCCCGATTGATTTGATGGATGTTGCAGGATTGGTCCCGGGTGCGAGCGAGGGGAAGGGTTTGGGAAATCAGTTTTTAGACGATTTGCGTCAAGCGGATGCATTTATTCATATAGTGGATATTTCAGGAACGACTGATATCGAAGGCAAGCCAGCCGAGGACCATGATCCGGCGGAGGATATAAGATTTTTAGAGGATGAGTTAAATAATTGGTATTATAATATTATGATAAAAGTTTGGAAGACATTCGCAAGAACAACAGAAATGCAGAACCAGAAAATATCAGAAAGTATTGCTAAGCAGTTTTCAGGATTAAAGGTTGATGAAGATCAGGTAAAAGATGTTTTGTTATCTTTAGGTCTTCCGGATAAGCCAACGACTTGGACAGAAAAACAAATAATGCTTTTTGCAAGTCAGTTAAGGGAAAAGTCAAAGCCGATGATTATTGCAGCAAATAAAATTGATATTGCATCTGGAGAAAAAAATTATAAGAAAATTATAAAGGAATTTCCGGGGCTTATAATAATTCCATGTTCGGCGGATTCGGAGTTGGCACTTCGTGGGGCAGCAAAAGCTGAATTGATAAAATATATTCCGGGCGAAACAGCTTTTACACTGATTAAAGATATAAATGATAAGCAAAAAGGAGCATTGGATAAAATCAAGGTGGATGTTTTAGATAAATATGAAACAGGAACTGGGGTCCAAGAAATTTTAAATAAAGTTGTTTTTGAACTCTTGGGATACTTGGCAATTTTTCCGGGTTCAGCAAATAAGTTAGGCGACTCCAAGGGAAACATCTTGCCAGATTGTTTTTTGTTACCTGGAGGGTCAACCGCACTGGACTTTGCATATTACCTACATACTGATTTTGGAAAAAATTTTATTAAAGCAATTAATGCAAAAACTAAGATGGCCCTAGGTAAGGGGTATAAACTTCAGAATAGAGATAGTTTAGAGATTGTTACGAGGTAGGTTTTACTTTTTTAAACTCAATGCATCTTGTGGGCAAATTTCGATACAACAATAGCATCTTATGCATTTTTTAGCGTTAATTATCGGATATGGTTCCATTGTAATTGCTTTGGCTGGACAGTGCTTCTCGCAAAGTCTACATTTAACACATTTTTTTGTATCACAAACAATTGGCTTTTCCTTAAAAATTCTATCCATCAACTTTTGAGTTTTACCCGATCCCCCACTTGGTTTTTTGAATTTGAGTTTCGGCAGCTTTTCTCCAACTAGTTCGAACTTAAAATTAGGATATAACTTTCTCTTGACAGCTTCTTTAATTGCAAAAACTTTTTTTGGATTAAGCCCAATCATTTTCGAGCAAGCAATATCTAAGGCAACACTATTTTTTGATGCTAAAATTAATCCCACTTTTACTGCATCTCCTGAGGTTGGTCCTTCGCCTTCCATTCCGATAACTCCGTCCATAATATTTAATTCTGGTTGAACCTTTTGGTAGATATCAATAAGTAACTCAGAAAAATCTTTATCACCCTTTGCCCTTAGGTGCAAACGCTGCTTCATCCCACCAGGAATTAATCCATACAAATTCTTTATAGCTCCAGTATATTTTGCGAGCTTATGAGTCTTCAATTTTGGCATATTAATAACCAAGTCAACATCTTTTACGATTTTTGCAATCTGAAATTTCTTCAAATATTTCGCATTTTTATTTTTTACATCTATTAATTTATTTTGCTCAAAAATAATAAGTTTCCCGTATTTTTTAGCGATTTTATCAAGTCCTGCGGCCTTAAACGAATTTGCAGCATTTGTGAACGGAGAATCTCCAATAAAAATTTTACAATTCTTTTCTTTTAATATTTTACAAACAGCTTCTACCACTAAAGGATTGGTCGTGGCTTCCAGCTGACTTTTAGGAAAAACCCCAACAACATTTGGCTTCAATAAAACTTTACTTCTAGGCTTAATCTCAAAATCAATTAATTCAAGAGCCTCCCTCACTGCATTTTCAACCTTTTTACTTTTATAACTAGAACATTTTACAGCAGAAACTTTTGACACACTCCCTTTCAATTTATCTATCACCTTCTCAAATATAGGCGAAAAGCTTATTAAATGTTGTTAATTTTTTTACTTAAACAACAGTATCCTTGGTATTAATGTTATAAAGAATATTTATTTTATGGGTGGGGAATATCTCTTTTGAAAAATATCTTACTACTTTTCTGATTGTGGTGCCTGTGTAAGAATTTTCATCATAAATAATTATTTTTCGTCCTATCGCTTGCTTTTGAAGATATTTGATTTCATCAATGGTTAATTGAGGAACTTTATCTGCGTATTTTTTTTCTTTGGTTGTTGAAAATCTCACCACATGAAATAATAATTTGCCTTTGTTGTTCAAGTCTTGATATCTCAAAAAGACATCCATTCCAACATTTATAGCGCCATGCCCGATAACAATCATTATTGCTTTTTTGGACCCCACAAGTTTGTTTAGTTTTTCTGCGGCTTTTTTCGATAACTCTGGTTTTGATGCTATAAGATTTATTTGATCCGAATATTGTCGTAGTTTTATTTGGAGGATATTTTCATGCCCTTCTTGGAGTATCTTTGTTTTTAACTTTAAGATTTTGTTCTTTATTTGCGGATTGTCGTATTGTTTATAGATTTTTAATGCAACCTCGGTGCCTTCTTTTAATAATTTGAGAAGTTTCTTATCATCAGGATGTTTGTGCTTATAATCGACTAGTGCGCGAATTATTCTTGGAGATTGAAATGCTAGGATACTATAATCTCGTTTTGTTTTGTTCTTTTTCCCTAAAATTTTTGAGATATCCATTAATACCGCTCCAAGATTTCCTTGGTATATCTGGAACTTTTTTTTCAATTCAATGAAATCGTATAATGATTTATATGCCATGTCTCATTTTCTCTTTCCTCTAGAATGATATTTTCTCCAGATTTCTCTAAATTTTGAATTTCTTTTTAATTCTTTTAAGCTTCCTTCTCCGACAATTTTTCCATTCTCAAACATATAGATGTAATCAAATTTCTCCAATAGATGCAATCGGTGAATTGATGAAATAATTGTTTTATCTTTAAATTCATCGAAAATTTGTTCATGAATTTTTATTTCGTTTATGCTGTCAACGCTACTTGTGGGCTCATCCATTAAAATGATATCGCTATTTCTTGCGGCTAAAATACCTCGAGCAAGTGCTAATCTTTGTTTTTCTCCACCGGAGAGAGAGACGCCTTTCTCCATTACATTTGTTTTAAGTCCTTTTTCTAGTCTATCTAAAACTTTTTCAAATTGTGCCATCTGAACGGCTTTTATTACTTCATCTTTTGTCGCCTTTAAGTCCATTGTTACGTTATAGCCAATAGTGTTATTGAAAATTTCAGGATCCTGGGGGATTAGAGTGATGTGGTGTTTTAATTTTGCAAAACCATTTTTTAATTTATTTTTTTTATAATATACTCCTCCTTTTTCTGGGGCATAGAGTCCTCTCATCACGGCAAGTATTGTGCTTTTGCCGCTACCGCTTTCTCCAATTAGTGCAATTTTTTGTCCTCTTTTGAATTTAATATTTACATCTTCTAGGTGTTTTTTCTTTGACTTTAGGTCGTAGCTAAATTCTAAATTTTTAAGTTCGATTTTATTCCAGTCAGAAGGCAAGTTTCCTTTAACTTCGCCTTTTATTTCTTCAAATGCATCGTCGATGGGATTAACTCCAATGATTCTTGAGTCATATATTACAATTCTTCCATAAAGTTCAGCAAAAGAGAAAAACGTTCTGCCAACCATTTCCAAATATCCATATAAAATATACAAAGTTCCAATTAGAATAACTCCCGTAGCGATATAATCTATATAAGCCTTGTAGCTCAAAACTAAAACAGTCATCAAGGTTATCGCAATACTTGCAAAGCCCCATTTGAATTCATTCAAAACAATGGTCTTTTTATGGGTTTCATAACTTGCCATCAATTTTTTATCAACTTCCTGTGAGACAGTTTTTTTCAAACGTAAAGTTATAACAGTTATTATATTACTTACATAGTCAAAAACAGCCGCTGAAACTTTATTGCTAAATTTGTTTAACTTGGTGTAATAACCAGTAAGTCGTTTGTCAACTTTCATAATTATAAAAATTGTTGTAAGAGAAAAAATCAAGGCAAAGAGCGCAATTTTTACATCAATAAAGAACAAAATAATCAAACTACCAAAGATGTTTAATGTTGCATAAACTATTCTAGATGTTGTATGTTCAGAAAAATTAGCAAGGGCATCCCCTGCGCGATTGATTTTATCTATAGTATCTCCTGAATGATGATCTTTGTGCCACTTGGTTGGAAGTTCTAAAATGCGTGTTATCTTTGTGTTTATAAAATTACGTTTAACAAAAAACCCTGCTCTTTGCTCTAAAGCTCGTGCAATTCCATGGAATATCCAAAATCCTATTTCAATTATTAAAAGAGTAAAAATTAAAAAAATCAATTTATTAAAATCTGCTCTGGATCCAATAGTCTCTTGAATTGAATTGAAAATTAGTCCAATTACTAGAGGGGTCGTAAGTGCGATAGACCCAGCAATAGTGAATAAAAAGAGGTAAAAAATATAAACTTTCTTCTGATTTCCCAAATATTTCCATTCTTCTAGAACTACGTTTAATAGTGGATTTTTTTGCTTTTTTGCTTTTTCTTTCATTTTAGTTAGATTTATATAATTCCTTGGGCCCTGTATTCTATGCCTAGTCATGAGATATTATTTGGCAAATTCGGGAAACCCATGCACCAGAAAGACGTTTCTGACGATGATCTTGATTTGATAGACGATGATGACAATATCGATGAAGAATCCTAATGTAAAATTAATGGCATAAAGTATACACTAGAATAAGATTATTCTAATCAAAGGCAGCGTACCAAATAATCCATATAATAATGTAAAGAATATATACCTCCTTTTAAATTTTTTGTTTTTTTCATGATCACACTCAATCAATCTAACAAAATTAATTATAAAAACCTATTCATGGATGATATTCATAAATCAAAAATCTTAAATAATTCCAAAACACACTATTAATATGACAAAAGAAAAACCGCTCGAAGAACATATAGATGAAGATGAATTTGAGGGCGTTAAGCCAGACGAAGATGAGTTTAAAGATATAGAAGCTGGCGAAGATAATTTGGATGGAATAGAAGTGGACGAAGATGAGTTTGGAGACATTGAGCCGGACGAGGAAGACAAATCAATTTCTGAGCAACTTGAAAAGATATCGGCATCTGATCCGTCTGGGCCGCAGAAAACAACGATACGAGCTGTTCCAATAGAAGCTTCACCGGTTCTAGAGAAGATCATGGAGGAAGGCGATGAGCAGAATCTTGAAATGCAAGTAGAAGAAGCGCCAGCTCCTGAGTCAGCAATCGAGGAAGAGTTAGATTATTCGGGGCAGAAGAAGGAAGATAATGGATTGTATGGAGGGGGAAAAGACTTGGAGGGTGGATATGATCCGCACACGAGAACTGTTAGGTTTAATGAAGACAGGGCGTCTGCGTTTGATTCTGATGGGTTAAGGGAAGTAAACTATGTGGCAAATAGGATAGATGGCACCATGCAAAAAGGGATGAAAAATGATTATGAAGTAAGAAGTCCAGGCACAAAAACAAAAAGGTTTGATCGCGATAAAGCATCAGCTTTTGATAGTGATGCCCCAAGGCCATACGAAGCAGAATGATAAAGCATTAACTTAATAAATAAGCGTCAACTTATTTCTAAAAGGTGAAAATGGCAGGATATAATATTAAAGATCTTTATGAAGGTGGGGCTGATTCTTTTAATTCTGGATATGCTGATGATAATCCAGATAGGATTTTTACAGGGTATACGATTCCGGCTGGCGAGTTGGGAACTACGACAAACCCTATGGTTGCAAATCAGATTGCAGAACTGAATAAAACTTTAAATCAGGGTGTGATTCCAGTCGAGATAGGAGCGATAGACCCGAAAGTATTTGACGTTATACCGAAACAACATTTTAGAGAGATGGGAAGAATGGCTGAGTTAACGGGGGCTAAGATTTCTGTGCATGCACCAGTTCAGGGGATGGAGCCGTCTGGGTTGGATCCGCAGGGTAGGCAAGAATGGACAGAGCAGTCAAGGCGTGCTATTGAAGAACAACTTAAAACTGTTGTGGATAAGACAATGGATGTAGATAAACTGGGAGGAGTTCCGATTACGATTCATGCTTCTAATGTTCCTTTGGCCGAATGGGAAAAAAGAGAAAATCCGGATACGGGAAAAACTGAAATAATAAAAATACGGGATATGGCGATAAATCAGGAGACGGGACAGATGTCAATAGCTGAAAGAAGAGAAGATTATTTTGAGCCGGAAATATTTAAGACAGAGGGAAAAGATGTGGCAAAATTAACTGAAGGGTTGAGGAGCACCATGACACCAGAAGGAAGTATTAGGTCTATGAATAGTTCTCAATGGAGAGATGCTACGCTTCAGGTTGCGATGGGACTAGAGAAGGCGGATGAAATATTAAGAGAGTCATATGAAGAGTACTTGAAGATAGGAAATAACGAGAGTAAAAGACCAGAGACACGGGAGCAAGAACAGGCTTACTTGAGAGTTGCGGCGGCGGGAGAACAAATCGATGAAGCTCATGTAAAAGTTAGGAGTCTTTTTAATAAGGCTTATAAATACGGTGACGATGACGAGAAAAAATATTTGGCCGAAGCAGCAAAATTGTTTTCAGAAACAATATCTGTTGACTATAAA
>Ga0208904_1000382_pt1 | contig 38173 bp, 63 predicted proteins | sample AntAceMetag02UKB_FD_184774 | JGI IMG/M metagenome (GOLD analysis project Ga0208904, IMG submission 184774) | Saline lake microbial communities from Ace Lake, Antarctica - Antarctic Ace Lake Metagenome 02UKB (SPAdes) (version 2) | ecosystem: Environmental > Aquatic > Non-marine Saline and...
TCCCTCATAGCTACTTCAATCTGCTTCTCAATCACTTGCTTTTAATAAAAGTTCATCGTCTGGTGTTTTCACAGATAATAAATCTTCTAAAATTAAAAGCTGGTCCCTATCATCGTAGGGAGTTTTGTTAATGTTAGATTCAGATAATTCGCTAATGCTTCTTATTGCTTCATTCATTATATTGCTTTTATAAGTGTATTATAACACATTTTTACTTATTTGTCAAGGGCTTTGTCTTTATTATCTCTATTATGATCGCTTCTTCGTTTGTTTTATCTTCTGTCATAATTATAATTTTATTATTAGATTTCTATAATCCTCTATGTCTGCTTCATCCATTCGCTTAAAGATGTCGCCATTATCATCTAGCATTAGTATTGATGTTTTAAGTGTTACTGTTTCTTCTACCTTTGCTGTAATATCTTTCTTTTGATGATATGTTTGATAACCTGTCTTTGATATATATATATCAAATGGTCCATACGATTCATAAAGACTATCGTAGGTACTTCCATCTGGGTCGTGTGTAATATTTGTCGTCTTTACTTCCATAATTATTCCTACTAAGTCATCTACATCAGGAGTAACTAAAAAAGGTTCTGTTATAGTAAGCTCTGTAGCTGTATTTGATAATATTTTTGCTTTTTGATTTTTGCCATCTCCTGTTGCTATATATACATTGTAGCCAAGTCATTCATCAGTTGTCCAGCTTTTTGAACTATCTATTATTGTTGTTGAAGTAGCTCCTGTAATTGTTATCTTTTCTGAAAACAAACTACCAGAAGCGTCTGTTGTATAACTTGTTTTTCCTGCGAAATCAGTAATAGCATTTCCGTTTTTATCTTTTATTATTATTGAAGCGTTTTCTATTGGGTTACCACCCTCATCTAATACCTCTAAAAGATAACTATTCCATAACTGAATAGTTGAATCATAACCAGTCACGCCCCAACCAATTGCTGGATTTCCATTATCTTCTGTTGTATTAGGAAAAGTGCAATCAATAAAATTATCTGTTAAGTTGGCGTGTGAAATAGCAATTTGTATAGATGAAGAAAGACAGTTAAAAGTATCAAGTCTAGAATTTACCCCATATGGTAAATTAGATGTTGTGCATTCAATATTTGACCATAATCTACAATCATTATGAACAGTAGCAAAACTACCAACTAGTTTTAATCCAGAAACAGGGATATCTTTCCTACAAAATCAAGAACCATAATTCCTAAAAGTTATGTCTTTTCCTTTTCCACCATTAAAGTTAATATAAGGGCTTGCTCCACAAACATAGCTTGAGTATAGTGGATTTGGAACAGTACAACCATCTATAGTACAATTATAAAGTTCAGTATTATTACCTATCCAAAATTCACGAGTTCTTCCAGCTAAACTAGAAATAAACTTTACTCCACCAATTGCCTGTCCTGAAGTGGATAAAGTTCCATATCTTATTCGTGAACCAGTATAACCATAACTTCTAAAATAACCGATAGGAATAAAAGTAATATTTTGAAAAAGTAATTGAGCTGCTACCGAAGTGTCTGGTCTAAAATTACCCATAATCAGTAAAGTAGCATTATCCCATTTACAATAATCTGTCCAACCATCAGCAACCGCAGCATCATAAAAGTCTTGAGGAGTAATTGGGTCGTTTTCTGTTCCCCCAGAATAAACACAATGCCCTACTCCGTAGGTTCTTGGTTCTATCCCCATTGGCAAGACTTTGGTAGGATTAACTACTGAAATAAGAGAAATAGCATGGAAAGTTTCTGTCCCATCATCAGAATAACTACCTGTTGTTGGAAAATTATATTTTAACCAAGAAGAGGGTAAGTGATATTCATTTGATGTTGTTCTTCTAAAAACTATATACATAGAAGCTCCTGCTGATTCTGTCCAAGTTAAATCAACTGTTTTGTTTGTAGTATCCGTTGTTATTGAAAATTCGTTACTAATTCCACTTTTAGTACCAGTAGAATCAGATGTAGTTGAAACACCATTTCCTACAGCAAGAACTACATAGTAATAAGTAGTATTAGCGGTTAAACTTCCCCCTGCTGATAAGCTTCCTGATAAATCAGTAATAGCAGATGGTGGTTTTGTAAATGTAATTACTTTAGCCATTTGTATCTTTTAATTTTTTTAACAATTCTTCTTCTATCATAGTATCTTCATATAAAGGTCATTCAATGTATTTTTTTAAGTTTTCTGGTGTCTTTGCTAATTCGTCGTGTATAAGCTTTATCCCTTTATTGTAATTTTGTTTTTCAGCTAACTCTGCTTCTAATTCAGAAAGAGAATAAGTTACAGTTGTTTCTGTTACCACTTCATAGTGGTCATCATCTATTTTTTTTATCATAATATTAGTTTAAAAAGTATTAGCGTATGTATCATAAGTGATTGTTGCTCTGTCTGTTCAAGCAGTAGAAGCATCACTTGTTCCTGTTGAGTAGGTAGTTGTTCCTGTGGAGGCTACCAGACGCTTCATTATCCATTCTCCTGTTTTGTTTTCCTTTAAGATGTAGGTTGTGCCAGCTTCTGTTAGAACTGCAAATAAACCGTAGCCCTGATATACTTCATCTTCTGTTACTATTGTTACACTATCTACTGTGCTGTCTAAGGGTTCTATTGTAGTCTTTACTCTGTTAGTAATAGGATCTACTCTTATGTTAATTATGTCTTGTGCTGAGTCATCTGTTATTCCTGCAATTACACCTTTGTGGTTTGCATCTATCTTAATTGAGTTTGCCATTGGTTATTCGTTTAAGGATTTTTTCTTTCTGATTAAGCATTGATTCTTTAATGTTAATCGCAGTCTCTCTCCCCTCTAATGTAGTTTCTAAATTCTTTAATGCTTTTAGTTTAGTTGCATAATCTTTCTTATCAAACTGTAAGTCTTTAATCTCTGTTATCTCTTTATCTTTTCTTTCTAATAACATTTCTTGTATCTCTTTTGCTTTATCTATTTTTGTTTGTATCTCTTGCTCTACATCTTTCTTTGCAGTAATAATTTCGTTTAATAAATGTAGCTGTACTCTTTGGTCTGCCACTTGATTATCTATCTTGTTCTTCTCCTTGTTACTCTCAAGTAATAACTCATCCATAGTTGCATCACAACATACTGAAAAGTTATCTAACTGTTCTTTTAAAAACTTCTCTTTGTTCTCAAAGAACTTTGTAATAAATTGTTTGTATTCCATAATCCTCTTATTGTTTAATTTTTTGGTTCAAGGTATCTTTTGCATAATCCTGTAAATCTATCGGCAAAATAACCGTCGTGTCCGTGCTTTGGTGTTATAGCGTGGGCTACTTCGTGTAAAAAAAGTGCATATTCATTTGGAGTACATATTATTATATGAGAGTTTTTTAAACAAATCCCATCACCACCACCAGTATTCTTAATTTCTCAATCGGTAATATTGTTATCAATTACAACCATTTTTTGTCATTCAACGAAATGTTTTGTTGCTTCTATCATAATCCTCTTGTTGTTTATTGTATTATACCATATTTTGTGTGTAATGTCAAGGGGGTATTGATTAATTGAGTTTGCCTATTGACATTTGAAACTTTATGTGTTATAATAGGGTTAATTGTTGGAGAGGTAAACTTGCTGAGACAATTCAAAAAAAGAAGCAATGCTCAAAAGCGTATCCCATAAGCATACGAATAAACGTTATGCACCTTTGGAGAGAAAACCGAAGGATCAAGTGGGTGCTGGCGGGTCAACGTCTAGTCTAATATAAGAACAAGAAACAAAACTTGTAGTGTAAAGAAATATAATTTTCGCGTCCGTCATCTTTCTTTATTCTTTAAAACTTATATAATGACGGAGAGGCGTTAGCCCTCCCAAGCACCGAATCTTTTTTCCCAAAGAGAGGGAACAGACAGGTGGGACTCAAAGCAAAAAAAAATAAACATTACACTGTGAATCCAATGCATAATCTAAAAGCAGATATATTAAGATTAATTAAAATCTTTGACAACGTGCCAATGGATTTTTTAAAAAAATATAAATGAGAAACTAATGATCATCAAATTATTGAGGTTGTTAATCTCTTTATTAAAACAGGTGAAATCCTTGTTAAAAATGATTTATTGTATACCGCTAACAGTAAGTACATTTCTTTAATAGAAAGTAGTTAACATCTAAGGTTAATCTAATTCTGCAACAACATCTTCATCCTGACAAAAGAATCCATCTGAGTATGGTTCTAATACATAACTGTGAACTAATATCTTAGTTCCTTTTTTTATTCCTTCTATTATCTCACAAGGAATTATATCTGAATTAGAAGTACACACTAGCTCTTGTTCTGTGTTTACTTTCTTTACATATATATAGTTGTTAATTGTTTTCATTTTATTTGATTAATCTTTTTATAATTTCTTCTACTACATTTATTGTAACTGCATTTCCACATTGTTTATATCTTTGAGTATCGCTTACTCCCTCAGTTCAATCATCTGGGAATCCTTGTAGTCTTTCACATTCTTTTGGTGTTAGTCTACGGATATTATAACCATCATATATGCCATGATTATCTTGTCCAGTTAATGTAAAACTAGGTTCTCCATCTTCTTTGAATCTTCTTCCGTTTTGTCTTTTGTTAATTCTATCTGGAGTCTGGACTGGAACACATTCTCTTTTTACTATCTTTGGGTCTTTATAATCTCTGGACAATAAGGTAGGACTATTTTCATATTGCCACTTAAATTCTCTTCTTGATGAATTAGAAACTGCACATACCATATTCTTTTGATCCCCACCACCACAGTTTGTAGATAAAGTTGGACACTCTTTATATTTATATGTCTTAAGTACTCTTTTGTTATTTTCATATCTAGGTCTATCTCTAAGAATCATAGGAACATTGTTGCCACCAGTACCCATTGATTGAGTTAGGGTAGGTGTGATGTCTTTCTTATCTACTAGAGAGCCACTAGCACCAAAGCCTCTAGCAGATGACTTTATTTTTTTTATAAATTGTTGCCCCCCTGCTGTACTTCCTGTTCTTGTTGATACAGTTGCAGCGGTGTGAATTTGTTTGGACTCAATATTCTCTTTTGCATCATCTCCGAAAGGAAATACTTCTGGTCTACTTGTTCCTCTAAAATGTCCGATAATGAACACTCTCTCCCTGTTCTGTGGGACGCCGAAATTCTTGCTGTTAAGCACTTGCCATTGGATGTCATACCCCAACTCATCAAGCGTGGAAATGATGGTAGCAAATGTCTTGCCTTTGTCGTGAGATAATAACCCTTTAACATTCTCAAGCAACAGAAGGCGTGGTTGTTTTTGTTTAATAATCCTTGCGATTTCAAAAAACAAAGTGCCTCGTGTGTCTTCAAATCCTTTTCGCTTACCTGCAATACTGAAGGATTGGCAAGGAAATCCTCCCACAATGAGGTCAAAGTCTGGTAAGTCGTCTGCATTGATTTTTGTAATATCTCCATAGTTTTTATGATTAAAGTTTTTTTCGTATGTTTGTATTGAGTACTTATCAATCTCCGAGTAACCAATACACTCAAACTCATTGTTAGTTGCTTGGTCTATTCCTAATTCAAATCCCCCAATTCCTGAAAATAAGGATAGATATTTCATAGTTATTTATTTAATTTATCTTGGATTATATTATCTGCTAAGTTATCCGCAATACTTTGTAACTCTTCTGTTTTAAACTCTATACTATTATCTATCTTCTGTTCTGTTCTTTCATTTAAGAAATCATAATTATTGATTGCTATAAATTGTGCCATTGAACTATTAAGTTTCTTCTCTCCTCCTTTTTCTAATAATCTATTCTTCAAAACATCTTTAATCTTTTTAGTAAGGTGTTCTATTTCTTTATTACTATATAAGTCTTTCCAACTTCCAACTTGTGTTGTTGTGTAATGTTCACTCTCTACTATTTGATTTAAACTTCAAATCTTTTTATCTGTTAATATTTTTTTTAAGATCCTTTGCAATTCTTCTAAACAAAAATCTTCAGTATACTGATTTATTTCTGTTGTCTTTTTTAATTGTTTTGCTTTTTCGTATTTCATATTTTTTTCTTATAAATTAGTATAGCATATTTTTATATATTTGTCAAGGATTTAAATGAATTATTTCACTGTCGCTATACACTTGACAGATTAAATTTAATTTGTTAGTATCTTAGTGTAAGAAAAAATAAATATAAAACGTATTATGAAAACAATAAATTATTATGCTAAGAACAATTATGGTAATACTCAATATTACATACAAGGAGACTTAGCTAAGATCATATCCAATCTTACAGGAAAGAAAACTGTTAGTAAACAAGATATGGTTAATTTAGAAAAGTTAGGTTTTGAGTTCGTACAAGTTATACAAAATTAATAAATAAATAATATTATGAAGAAACAACCAGCGATGACAATTTACCCAATCAAAGGTAGTAGAAGTAAGAACGGTAAGAAGTTACAAGCTTTGGTATTAGAAGCATTTAACAAATACCCTGAAGTATCTATTATGGCTTTCCAAAAGAAACACATAATTATAAGGGAAGATATTGCAGAAGAAGGAGAATGCCTAATTGATATTAAAAAGTCTAAAAATGATTTGTGTAAAGATTGTGTAGTAGAAGTTAAATAAATAATTAAAAATAATATTATGAAAAACTATTCAAACAGATATGAAACTTGAAGTAAAGATAGATTAGCTCATTCAATCTATTATAACATTATGATCCTAATAGGATTAATAATCTTAGGAGTTAAGTTCAATGTTCAACAACACCCCTTACTACAATGTATAATGTTAGTAGCGATGATGTTATATATAGTTGGTATATATATAAAGATAGAAATTTTAAAAGAATAATATGGATAAACTATTAGATTGTATCCAATCTCAAATTGACGAGATTGATGAAATGTTAAAAAGAACAGCTGGGGAAGATGAAACAGATAACTGAGTTGACTTAGAAAATGAAAAAGATAAATTGTTAAAGGTCGCAACTTTTATAAAAACATTGTGAAATAAAACACCAGCTGTAATTCTAGCAGCTTGTAAAAATCACAAACAATAAATAAATTATTATGGAACAAACAAAAAAGACATTATCTTTGAAACAAAAGATAGTTAAAATCTCAAACGAATTGAGATTAAATAAAGACGGACAAAATGATTATAGTAAATATAATTATTTTACACCTGATAGTATTCTAATTAAGTTAAATCCTTTATTAGAAAAGTATGACTTATTCACTTGCTTTGGTATGAGGTGGAATAGAGATATTGAAATGTATACTTCTATTTTGGAAATAGAAGATAGTAATGCTGGCGGCAAGGTAACATACGAATTAGACTTACACCCTAGCATACTAGCTAAGAGTGGAAAAGTTGGACCACAAGACGCAGGATCTACAATGACATATTCTAAGAGATACCTATTAATGAATGCTTTTAATATAGCAGATGACAAAGCAGACCCAGATAGTAATGAGATTACAAAAAAGACAGCAGAGAAAGAAGAGAAAAAGGTCGCAGAAACTACAGAAAAAATTAATGCTAAATTAAATGACTTATCCAAAGCCAAAATTTAATGATAAGAATCACTCTTACTATATAGATAAGGAGAGATTGTTATCACCCACAGGAATCATATCAATATTAGATAAGAGTGGACCTCTTATGTATTGAGCCGTTGGTTGCTGTATTCAATACCTTAAAGACAATCCTAATGACTGGGTTGGGGCAAGAAAGGAGTGGAGGAACATTAGAGACCACGCTGCTAATATTGGAACTATGGTACATAACTACGCAGAACAATTTGCAATAGCTATGGTAAATGGTAAAGAGTTTCCAGAACTACCTAGTAATGCAAATGCACTACAAGGAGTAAATGCTTTTGTTGATTGGTATAGGGAAAACAAGATTAAATTTATAGAAGCAGAAAGGATAGTTTATTCAAAGAAATATAACTATGCTGGAACACTAGACGGTATAATTGAGTTCAATGGAAAACTCACACTACTTGATTACAAAACTAGTAAAGGTGTGTATGATACTTTCTACTACCAGTTAGCTGCTTACCTATTTGCTTACGAGGAAGAAACAGGTAATAAGATAGAACAGATTATGCTTGTAAGATTTGATAAAGAAACTGGAAAGTATGAAGTTCACGAAATACCAATTGACGATGTTCGTGGTAAATACTTTGAAATATTTAAAGGTCTACTAAATGTTAAAAGATTATTAAAAAAATAATTTTAAATAAAATTATGAATTTAAATGATGATAAAATTATAGGTGAAAATGAAAAAGCTATATTTTATACTAATTTAATGTGTAAAGAATATGATGACGGATACAGAATAGTGGCCGCAGAACTTAAAAGTAATAACTACAAATCTTATCTTCTTATAAAAAATAATCATATAGTCTACGAGAACCAATCCATTGATGCTATTGGTTGTAGATTAGATGCTAACAGAATATTAGATTTAGAGAACAAATTAAAATAAATAAAATTATGTTAGAAATAGCAGGTGGAATACTATTAGCCTTTGGGTTAATAATGTGAGTGTCTAGTTGATTAAATAATTAAAATAAAACTATGGAAAGTATAAAAAAAGAAATTACAATAAAAACAATTTACAAAAACACAGAGAGAAAAGACGGAACAAAGTTGGTGACGAGCAAGGGAGATCCTTATATGAAAGTTACGATTAAAACTATTAATGACACAACCCTTTATAGAAATTCATTTAGAGAAAGTGATATTAGTAGATTATGAGATGACGGTGAAACACATCAAGTGTTAGTTGAACAAAATGGTGAATACTTAAACTTTACACCAGCCGACGCTCCTAATAATACAGATAAACTATTAAGAGAAATCTTAAAGGAAATTAAAGAAATCAAGAGAAACAAACCAACAACAGAAGTAAATCCATTTGATGGACTAGATGAAACCGAACAGGCTATATAGCTGTTACGGACTAAGACAAGTCCACAAACACAGGTTTATGCAATTAAAGGATTGAGCCAGAGAAAATAAAGGAGCATTACCCACATACTCACAGACACAAAAGTTATGGGGTTATTCAAGTTCTGGTTCAGTCTCATATATGCTCAAAGTTTTGTTGGTTAATGGGTATATTAAAAAGCAATCTTGGTTTGCGCTAACAGCTAAAGGTAAAAAAGCTAAATATAAATAAAATAATGATTAAATATACAAAAGAGATGTGAAGTGATTTTGAAAATAAAAATGATTGAGTAGAAATTGAAGTAGCAAAAAATGAAAAAGGCTTATATGTTTGTCCTACTTGTGGGGAAGTTCTTGATAAAGATGCCATACATAGTGAAACCAAAGGAACAACCAGATATAATATAAGTTTAAATGACGAGGGGGGTTTAGATTACGATAAGGTAGACCCTAATGACAGAGATACCGATTGTTGTTTTTATTGTTCAGATTGTTTTTCTAAAATAGATGTAGACGAGGACGAAGTGGTAGAGATGTTAGAACATAATTATAAAATAATAAATAAAAAATACTATGAAAAAATATAATTTTTGTAAAGACACGTTATTTGAAATTAGAAAAGCAACATTTATAGTTGATGAGTTGTATCCTAACCAAGCAGCAGAATATTTGGTACAACTAACTTCAATCTTTGGAACTATACTTGATGTGATCCGAGAGAGAGAGGGAATATTTAATAATAAAAAGTTAGATATTTTCAAAGAGGAAGAGAAAGCAAACAGAGCTAAATTAATAGCAGAAGCTTCACCTGAATATATTTCTTTTAGAGAGGCAAAAGATATGAAAGAAGAAGCAGACTGTTTAATTAAATCTTTGAAATATTATTTAAGGGGAAAAGAGTCAGAATATAAAAATACATTAAGCTAATACTACAAATTTTAAACTGGTCGAATTCGACTAGTTTAGGAAATACTTTGAATTAATTTGACATCTACTAAAAAAAATGTTAGAATCCTAGTAGAACTAGAGGGACTAAAACTACTACACGAAACCACACCGAATTAGACACTTTATTTTGGTGTGGTTTTTTAAAAAAAATATATTATGAAAGGAAAAGAAGAAATAAAATTTTACACAACTATTTTTCATGCAGCAAGAATTAAATTAGGTTTAACTTTTTTAGAATATAGTTTAGCCGATTTAATATATGTGTTAAGTACTAATCCAAAAAATAAATGTAATGGCTGATGTAATGCCTCAAAAGATTATTTAGCTAAGACAATAGGAGTTACAAAACAAGGAGTACACAAAGCTTTAAAAAAACTTATAGAAAAAGATATTGTAACTAAACACGAAAACAAAAGATTTCTAAAAATAACTCAAATTTGGTATGATAATGTTATAGTAAACAAAGTAGACTTTACAAATAAAACAGTAAACAAAGTTTACACTAACAGTAAACAAAGTTTACACAATAATAATAATATAACTAAAAAAGATATATATAAATATATATCTTATGACTCTCAATTTTTCAAAGACGAAATTAAACGAGTTGAAAAGAAGAAAGACAATAGGAGCAAAGAGATCACAATTACAATTCTTGATTATATGCTTTACAAGGAAATGGAATACCCAACAAACAAAGCTTACTTAAATGATTACAAGAGGTATATGAAACCTGCTTCTATAATAATAGACTACCCAGAGAAAGATTACCAAGCTACTGCAAAGTACTTTGATAACAAGAACATTAGCTGAACTCTGGAAACAATAGCTAAACATATAGCTAACAAAGAATATAAACTAAAATAACATTATGCCAAGAATACAATCACAAGTAGAAGAAGTTGTAAAACCTAAAATGTTCAGAGAGATGACAACACAAGAACTTAAAGAGGTCGTACAAGAAAACAAATTCGTTTACGATAAATACAAACATTGTTATACTGGCGACAAAGTGTTTGTAGAAAATATACCAATGCAAAAACCTGTCTATATTAGATTATTAGATACTTTAGAAGCAGAAGGACATATAAGACGATTACAAGATTTGGGAAGTTCTAGAAGTTATGTACCTAATCAATTTGGACTTCATATAATAAGATCTATATATAAGTATTTAGAAGCCCAATGGTATATCCAAGAACATAGCAATTATTACGACAAACAAGAGTTCACAAATACACCTAACCTGCCTTTAAAAGGGAAAATAGGCTCTCTTAAGGGTATTGTGAGTGAGTTAGACATATCAGATTGCCCCATATAAATTAAAAATATATTATGAATAAACAAAAAATACATTACGAGTATGAATTGAGTGTAAACAAAAATCAACTTGGTGATACAACTTTTCAAATCTTAAACAGGATGGAAGAACTAGCAGAAGCTATCAAAGCTTATTCACTAGCTTCATTTGAAGATAAGAGCTTTCTTCTTATAAATAATCTTACACAAGATTTGATAGATCTATACCAATACGAAGCAGTTTGTAAAAGAGAGGTTGAAAGATATGAAACATTAATTAATAATAAATAAAATTATGTTTAAAAAATATATAAGAAAGGTAGTAAAAAACAATGCAATATGATTTTCAAGAGAAATATCAAGAGAAGAAATAGAAAAGTTTGCAGAAGCGATTGGGTATAGAAAAGTTTGCAATAGAGCTGGTTCTCTTACAGGTTGAGTTAAAAAGCCTACAACTATAACAAAGGCAGAAGCCGAAAAGAAGTTAGGTGTAAAAATAGTTATAGAAGAAGAAACAATAGAAGAACTTAACGAAAGATTGGAAGAGAATGGAAAGAAGATGAAAGTTAGAGATTATCCTGTGAGAATTAGAAATGAAGCGATAGGATATAAAAAAAGTAAAAATTAAGAAATAGTGGAATAAGGACTATAAATTAGATACCTTATTCCAATAAGAAGACAAAGGTTGGAATACTGACTAACTTAGGCTTTGTAATAACTTACAGAGCTGGAGGTAGAAATTATTCTACTTAGTACATTTAAAAGGAGGTTATAATGTTTGATTGGAATGACAATGACTTAATTGTGATTTATCGTAAAGAGTACACTATTACTTATCGTAGAGACAGAATCTTAGAAGACGGAACTGTGTCAGCTGTAATTAATTACAAAGATGGCAGAAAGAAGTATGTTATCTTGGATACCACGAAAGGAAGTAATTATGTTGTGTAGCTTAAGGTCAGCAATGGGATTTAATTGTGAGTGTCCCTATGATGTTGAAATGTGTAAGTACAACTTTTACGAAGAAGGAGATTTTATGTATGAGTATTGTCCACTAGATGTTGACGATGAAGGATTTTGTATGGCTGTTCGTTTGAATATGAAAACCCACGAAAGTGATATGGTTTTAGTGGAGTTGGTAATATGAAAAAACAAAAACCTATTGGAAAGAAAAAATGTTATTTCTGTAATGCTACAAAGAATTTGGAAAGACACCATATAGTTCAGCAAAGGTTTGGAAAATATTACAAAGGTAATGTTGATGAACCAGAAAATTTAGTATGGTTATGTCCCAAACACCACAAGTTGTATCATATGTTAACGGATGTTATGTTAGATACTTTATTACCATACATCTCAGTTAAAAAGAAGGTAAGAAAATGAAACCAAGTGAAAAGAAGTGTTGCTTTTGTGGATCTACAAAAAATCTAGAAAGTCATCACATTATCTTTAAGGAATATGCGTCTAATTATGAGCCAGACATAAACCATACAAGTAATTTGATATGGATGTGTCCACATTGTCATCATAAGTTTCACATATTAGTTGGAATTATGTTATCGTTCTTAACAAATCAGGACTGTGGATATTAAGCCTCAATAGAGTTGGTAGCCTCTAAAAAACTACCACCAAATAGGCGATTAGCTCAGTTGGTTTAGAGCGCATTCCTGATACGAATGAGGTCAAAGGTCCGAATCCTTTATCGCCTACATATAAATTAAAAATATATTATGATATACGGATACACAATGATGGTAAAACTTGTTAATGCAAGTGCCATATTATCTTTTATGGAAGGTGATGAAATAAAACAAATAATGGAAATTCCAGTAGAAGGAGAAAGCCCATTAACAGAAGAAGGAAAAGTAGAAGATCTAGAAAGTAAAATAGGAGAAAAAACCCCCAATGGAGAATATGAGTTTGTTGGGTATAAAGATTTAGTAAAAGTAATAAATTAAATAAATAAATATAATTATGTTAAATATAGTGATGGCGGTCTTAATGTTTAGTCTAGCTAGTTATCATTTCCTTACCTATAAAGATAGTGGCGATAGCCTTTACCTGGTATTGTACATATCTTCTGTACTCTCTTGTGCTTATTTAATTATAAGTGTTGTAAATTACTTAATAAAATAAAAATATATTATGAAAGAGATTATGGGAAAAACTAAGTTAGATAAATTTGAAGATTGACTTGAAGAATATAAATTATTAGATAATATTTATTGATTCTTTAAATTAAACATAGAAAGTGTTTGGTCGGCAATTAGAAGTTTTAGGTATTTCTTAAAAAACAAAGTTTACGATTACCAAGTATATAATCTTGATAACAATATAGCTAAGTTTGTATTACCAAGATTGAAACTACTAAGAAAAGATATAAATGGTTATCCAGAAAGTGTAGGTTCATTTGAAAACTGATTAACAATTCTAGATAAAGTTATCTGGTCCTTTGAAAGAGAATTAGATTGAACAGATTATCAAAAAACAAAAAAAGATTTTAAGAAATATGAAGAGGGAATAGAATTATTTGGAAAATATTGAAGACAATTTTGAGATTAATATTTAACTAAATATGAACTAGATGTAAGGTTAAAGCTTATAACCAGTAGATATTTCAGTTATTAGGAAATTCCTAACAACTCAATTCTATTGAATACAGAGCAACAGTTCGGAAATACCGAACAGTTAAAATAAATTAAATAAATATTATGAAACTACAACATTTAACATTGAGCCATTGAGAAGCAGTGCCAAATAAAGAAATAAGGAATAAATCCAACTAGTAAGGATTACTTACCAGTTCAAAAAAATTAAATAAATTAAATAAATAAATATGAACTTTATAAAAAGAATATATGAAATAAGGAGAATCAAAAGACGAATTAGAACAGCACAAACAAACTTGTTTGTTTTTAATGGATTACTACACGACGCAAAGAGAATAAAAGGGCAAGAGGAAAACATAAAAAGTTTTAATGAAAGTATAAGTCAGAATATAGATGATATGGAGGACTTAGTATTTCAATTACAACAAATAACTAATCAATAAATAATTAATATGAAAGAATTAAACAAAGATTTTTACGCCAACCTACCAGGAATTATATGCGTTATGTTAGAAGATGGTGTTATACCTGAATTAAACAAAGACCCAAGATTTCCAGAAGTATGAGAAGAGTATAGACAACACGTTCTTACATCAACTATGGATGAAGTAAGAATGCCATACTATATATTTAAAAAATTAAATAAATAAATATTATGAATTACGAAAAAAGGGCAGATAAGATTATAGAAAAATTTAGTAGCTACACAAGTGGTGTAAGAATGCTAATGTTAATACAAAGAGGTAAAGAAGGTGGAAAAGGAGAAACTAATAACAAAAAAACAGTAAGAAGAATAACAACAAATTCAGGAGAATTCAGAAATAGTCTTATAGAGCTATTAGAGATTAAAGAAAAGAAAAAGGGTATTTATAGAATATATTCTTGTGTTAATAGTAGGAATATAAACAAGGCAATAAGAATATTTAAACAAAGACAATTAGATGCAGATTATTTTGCAGAAGACCAAAAGTATAAGTTTTATACAGATATAAAAAATAATTGAATAAGTGCGGTAATGAACCCCTCTACAAAAGAAACTTCTTTATTTATATTAGATATAGACGAAGGGCAAGATGTAAAAGAAGTAAAAGAAAGGTTATCTCAAATAACTAGAAACTACACATCATATGAAACAAAGAATGGGCATCATATAGTTTCAATGCCATTTAATCCAGAGTTGTTAAAGGGAGTACATATACTTAAAGACGGACTATTACTATTAGATTATTAAACAATTAAATAAATAAATATGAAAACAAACAAAGACCCTAGAATAAGAGCTAAAAAAAGTTTCTTAACAAGATACGGTATGACAAGAACCGACTGAACTAACAAAAAGAAAGGATTAAGGAAGGAAGGTAAGGGAATTCAAATTGCAGAGATAATGGCAAAAGCATATAAAAAATTTATTAAATAAATAATATGAATATAAACATAGATGAAGTTAGGGAACTTCTAAATAAACCCAGAAGATTCTTCCAAGAATTGTTAGATGAAGTAGAAAAGAAATACAGGGGGGTAGACAAGGAAGAATTGTTAGATGAAATACAAAGTTGAGGTATGCATTATGAACCACAGGGAAGAACAGAGAGCAGGTGTTTAAGACGAGTTGTGGAAGTTGCTAAGTTTCTTGAAGATAGTCAGTATAATGACTATGACCACTCAACAGTTTGTAAAATAATGAATGATTTAGCAGAAGAAATAGGAAGAGTGTTTAGGTAAATTAAATAAATAATTATGGAAGACAAAAGAAAAATTGAAGGATGAATTATTGATGAAGCAGATATTTCAAAGAAAGATTGAAAAGAAATAATGAAAAAATGAGTTATAGCTGAATCTAAAATTAGTAAAAAAACTGGTTATATAGAAAAGAAAGTTAAAACAGGATTGTATATGATGATGTTAGATAAAAGAAACAATAGATATGAATGTTGTGTTCTAGAATATCCAGAGCGAGAAGATGTTAAAGCAATTACTAAAACACAAATGAAAGAAAAACTAGAAGATTACTTTTTCAACGCTAAGCCAAAGATAGAAAGATATAGGATAGAAATGAGTAAAGCTCTAGACTTCAGATGTCCAATATGTGGGACTAAAGAACAACCTACAACTAGAAAAGAAGAGCACAAAGTACATCATCAAGTATTATGAATGGTATTTACAACTACACAGATTAAAGATGTGTGGAAATGTCCACATTGTCATAACGAGTTTACTTCTGGGGAGTATGACTCTGCGAGAAGAAGCAGTAGAAGACTTATAAATGAGAAATATAATATGTATCAAGATGAATAAATTAAATAAATAAATATTATGGATAAAGTAAGACATCTGTTTCAAGAATATTTCCCACCTTCGTTAATTTTTAACAAAGATTTATCTGAACACCAAGAGAGTTGTAAAAATCTTGATTACAGAGAGATAATTAATTTTTTAAAAGATGTGGATGTGGAGATAGAAATAATTAAAACAGAAAGGGACGAATATAAAAAAGTGTGTGATAATTTACAAAATAAATTAATTAAATAAATATGGATAGAACATTTAACTCAGGAGCAAGTAGAGATACAGACTTAGGAAAGCTTGATTATGAGGGGTCCCTATCTCCAATAGTATTAAAGAAGTATGTAGAATATATGCAACGAAATAACAACACCAAATCAGGAGTCAGGAAGTGTGATAACTGAAAAGGATTGTTTGGAGACAAGCACCAAGAAGTTTGTATGAAATCACTTATGAGACATACAATGGATGTATGGTTATTCCATAAAGAGTTTCAAGGAAGAGATAATATGGAAGACGCATTGTGTGGGGTTATTTTCAACGCATCTGCCATTTTGTATAAGATTGAAAAGGATAAATTAAACAAATAAACATACTTGATTTAAAACGACAAGTATGCTATAATAAGAATAGCAACATTTAAAATAGGAGGTTAATATGACTATTAACAAACAAATCGTGTTAGGAGCATTAGAGACTTTTAGTACCCTTGAAGACGTTATTAAAGCAACTAAATATACCAAAAAACAATTGTACAATTTAGGTTGTCGTAATAAGGACGTTCATACACTTTTACAAACACTTACTAAGACAAAGAAAGTAAGTAAAAAGAAACCGAGTAGAGAGGAATTGAAGAAAGAAGAGACTATTAATCTTCATAGATTTCAATCCCAAATGAAAGACTTCGCAAAAGACTTACCACTATTGGAAGAATGGAAATGTAAAAAGAAAGCAGGTAAAAACAACGAAGAGTGGATATTATTATTTTCTGACTTACACTATGGACAAGTAGTTAAACCAATTGAGATTGGAAACTTCGCAGAATACAATCCAAAGAAAGCAGAAGAAAGATTAATGTATCTCTCTAAGACAATACAACGCCTTACTAAGTATCACACAAACCCACCAGAGACACTCAACGTATTCTTCTTAGGAGATATGATTGATAGTGTAATCCTAAGGGCTTCGCAACTAGCAACAACAGAGTTTGGACTAGTGAAACAGATTATAGGTTGTATCGGATTGGTATCAGAGTTCCTTGTTTCCCTTACAGGTAGTTTCAAGCACATCAACTGTTATGGTATCGGTGGTAATCATTCTCGTATTACCAAGAGCTTCGCAGATAGTACCCCACAAGATAATTTTGACATTCTAATTTATGAAATGGTAAAACAAAAAGTTGCTAACATTTCAAAGATTAAAATTCAGTATCCAGAAAGTACTCATATGATAGTAAAAGTCAAAGGATATTCCTACTGGCTAGCTCACGGAGATACAATGAGAGGTTGGATGGGCTTACCTTTTTACGGAGCAAACAGAGAAAAGTCAGGTATTCAAAACTTGTTAAACATTTTTAAAGAAGGTGTTGATTATATGACTATAGGGCACTTTCATCAAGGAGCAAACTTTAACAACATCTTTATGAACGGAAGTTTTGTAGGAGGAGATAACTATTCAGTTGGAAGACTTAGAAAGATGAATATTCCAGAGCAAACGTTAATAGGAGTTACAGAGAAGTTTGGTGTCGTATGGACTAGACCTATACAATTAGAGGTTCGTGGAAAGCTCACAAAACCTCGTATTTACGGAGGCTAATGCCGAGATAGATACTGGAACACTAATCTGGTATCTATCTTTTCCCCAATAGATACTCAAACATCAATTTGGTATAAATTAAATTCATAATATGAGACCATTTACATATACACAATTAGATCATATTAACACAAGAATGTTATCAAGAGTGAAAGAAGTTAAGAAAATAATTAAAAGCAAAAAGCCAATAGACAAAGCAAGAATAGAAACTTTAATCAAAGAACAAAAACAAGATATGGATATAGCAAAAGCATATATCAAATATATAGACGATGTATATAAAAGTAAAAAATAAAAATGAAAAAAATATTATTTGGAAAGGAAGCAAAAGAAAGTTTGCAAGAAGGTGTAAATCTTATAAATGATAGTGTGAAATTTACACTTGGGTCACAAGGTAGAAATGTTATGTTAGACAGAGGTATTGCCTCTTACATAACTAACGACGGTATTACAATTAGCAGAGATGTAATGTCTAACAACCCAGCTGCTGAATTAGCAATTAAAACTATTAGAGAAGCAAGTGCTAAAACAAATGAAGAAGTAGGAGACGCAACAACTACCTCAATCTTACTTGCTAGTGAAATATTTAATCAAGGACTTAACTACGAAAACCCAGTTCAACTTGCAAAGGAAATAAAAGAAGCCTTAGTAAAAGTAGTTAAGAAATTAAAAGAACTTGCTATACCAATTCAAGATAGCGACTTACTTAAAATAGCAACAGTATCAGCCAAAGACGAAGTGATAGGTAAGATAGTATCAGACACTGTAAGAGAGGTTGGGAAAGACGGTATCATAACTGTTGAAAGAAACCCAAAGAACTGTATAGAAAAAGAAATAGTTAATGGACTACAAATTGAAAGTGGTTATATCTCTCCTTACTTTATGACAGATATGTCTAAGCAAAAAGCAGAGTTAGTAGACGCTAGTATCCTTTTAACAAATCACAAGATAATTAGTTTACAAGCCATTGCTCCTATATTAGAAAAAATGATAGGAACAGGATCTAATACAATATTTATAATAGCAGACGATGTTGAGGATGTTGTTTTAAGAGATTTAATTGAAAACAAACTTAAAGGAATATTAAAAGTTATAGTAGCTAAACTTCCTAAATATAGAAAAGATATTTTTGAAGATATAGCAAAGATAACTGGTGCTACAATTATTGATAAAGAAGCTGGAATGAGATTAGAAGAAGCTGAACTTAAAGACTTGGGTTTTGCTAATAAGATTGAAAGTTATAAGAATAGAACAATCATCGTAGACGGTAAAGGAGATAAGATTGAACTAACAAAATACATTTCTACACTAAACACTTCTATTGAAAATATTAAAGACGAACTTGAAAAAGATAGAATCAAAAATAGAGTAGCTAAATTATTAGGAGGAATAGCAGTAATTAAAGTTGGAGCTACAACAGAGATAGAACAAAACTCCCTTAAAGATAAAGTTGACGACGCTATTAGAGCCACACAATCAGCTATGGAAGAGGGTATTGTAGGTGGTGGTGGAATTGCCTTACTTAGATGTATGTTATATGACAAAAAAACAGATGGAGAAAAAGTATTAAATAAAGCTTTAGAAAAACCATTAAATCAAATATTAGAAAACAGTGGAGCAAACTGTGATGTATGTGTTACTGGGTGAGAAGGCTTTAACGCTAATAATGGTAAAGTAGAAGACTTACTTGAAGCGGGTATAATAGATCCTGTTAAAGTTGTAAGAGTAGCCTTAGAAAACGCAGTATCAGTTGCCACCCTATTACTTACCACAGAGGTTGTAATAGCAAACGAACTTGACAAAAAGTAAAAAGTGTGTTAGTATAATAATGAGTCTAGACATAGACGATGTCCAGATGTGGACAAGGAGAACCCTACCTAAGAATTACAAGTGGGAAACTTTAAAGTTAAACCTTATTAAAATGGAGTGGGTCATAGATGTCCTTATAAGGCGGATAGCTGAGTCTAGTAGAGTGTGAAGGTGCCATCCTGCATCTAAAACAACGGTCAGCCATTAGTAGACGAAGGTCTATTGATATGAGTACTGGTAAACCTTGTTAAAATTGTATGGGTTTTAAAGGCATAAACAAGGCGGTTATATGGAACTAGATACTGTGAAACATTCCACCCTGCGTGGAGTAACAGACCATATATATGGTTCGTATTGTGTGAATAACACTCCAGACGTGGCATAGGTGAAATTCCTATTACGAACCTCCTTTGGACTGTAGAGAAGTAGTATCTCGTGAGGCTCATAACCTTAAGACATTGGTGCAATTCCAATCGGTCCAACATCTATTGACAAAATAACAAAAGTATGGTATAGTATAGATATGTTTTTCATAATAACAATCCAAACAAGCCACGAAAGTGGTTTTTTTGGTTGACAAATAAACTAAAATGACTTATAATAATAATATGAAGTTCTTAAAAACTTTAATAGTAAGTGTATTAGTATTCTTGGTTTTGTATCAAGGTGCAACTGCTATTGACTATATGATTTCTGGAAAGCAACTAGCAATAGAGAATCAAATTGCACAAGTCGCTGCTAAGTATAAATTTAAAAATGTAAATTTCTTAATTAAGTTAGCAGACATTGAAAGTGGTTTAGATCCTAATATAAAAGTGTTAGATACAAACAACAGATACTCGTATGGGTTATTGAATTTCCAAATGGAAACTTACACAAGTTTATGTGTAGATAGATATGGAATAGATACAGATATTTATTCATTAGAAAACCAAGTTGAATGTTATATAAAAATTCACCAAGATTTAGGTGAAAACTTTATTACTGGAACAGGCGGTTGGTACAACTCATCAATTAAAATAAATCGTGTTTGAGGGTTGACACCATAAACTTTATTTGATACAATATATATGAGCGTAAAGGTATTCTGGTTCCGACTGGGGTACTCTTGAAAGCTCACAATTCAGTTATTTTAGAGGGGGTCATCGCCCCTTCTTTTTTTAGTAAAATAAACCCTTGACAAATAATTTTATTTATGGTATATTAAAGTAGATAAAAAATATATTATGAAAAAAACTAAGTTGAAAAGAAAATCTAAATCAACTAGAAGAAAGACGATTGATAAAGCTGACAAACTTTTACAAAATTGAATGCGAGTAAAACACGCTGGTGAAAGGTGTGAAATCTGTGGAGAGCCTTTTCAAGTCAGTCATCATTATATAGCTAAGTCGCAATCTACTATATTAAGATTTGATGAAGAAAACCTTATACTAGTTTGTAATAAATGCCACTTTAAAATACATAGAACTACACAAGGACACTATATAGGGGGTCTAATTGCCTTTATAAGAGGTTCTAAGTGGCTTAACTACATTACCACTCAAAAGAACATTTTAAAGACCCTTACAACAAAGGATCTAGAAGAAAAGATAGAATATTATAATAATAAAATTAACAATGAAATATAAATTAGGAGCTATTATCAATAGACAATTAAAAGATAAAAGAAATTATTCAAGTAACGAACTTGCTTTAACTTCTTTTGTTAATTGAACAGATATTGACAGAGAACACACTAGACATTATAATGTTTATAATCAGGGACAAGTGGGTTCGTGTGTGGCAAATTCCATTGCTAAAATATCAGAAATACAACACCTAGCCGAAAGTGGAATTCACATTAAATTTGACCCCAACTATATATATACTCAGAGGAGTAATACTACTGCTGGTATGGGCGTTAATGACGCTTGTAAGATAGCACAAAGTGGTTGTTGCCCTCTGATCTTTGGGGTTTCAGAACCTACCAAAGAGCTAGAGGCTTTACCTAAATACTACCTAGATTACTATTCCAAAGAAATGGAATTTTCATCTCAAACTTTTTCACTTGGTAAATACTTTTGATTACATAACGACATAGAAGAGATAGCAAATGCTATTGAAACCTATGGTTCAGTTATGGTTTGATTTGGGTTTGGAAGAAACAATAAATGGTGGAGTGAAAAACCAATTGTAGCTAATAATACAAAACCTTATCACCATTCAGTAGTGGCAGTTGATTATGGAATTGAAGACGGAAAAAGATGTCTAATTATAGAAGATAGTTCAGGACCAGAAACAGGATTTAATGGAAATCAAAGAATAATTACAGAAGACTTTTTAAAAGCAAACTGTTATGTAGCAATAGCTTTTGCTTGGAATACACACGAACAATTAACTCACTATGCTCCTTTTACATATGATTTAGAATATACAATGAGAAGTGAAGAAGTCAGAAGATTACAAGTTATCTTACAAATGATAGGTTGTTTTCCAGACAGTGTAGATGCAACTGGTTATTATGGAACTATTACAAAACAAGCAGTATTAAAATTCCAATTAGAGTGAGAGGTTATTGATAATGAAGATAGTTCTGGAGCTGGTAGACTTGGACCACTTTCAAGAGAAATGTTAAATGAAGTAATATCATCCTATGAAAATTAAAACAATTACTTATAAGGTAAAAGGTAAAGTAAAGAAAATTAAAAATATAGTATATGATAATCGCAAAGAGGCTGATTATGATAGACTACGCACACTAGCACAAAGGTCTTTTAATAAAGTTAAATAAGTATTATGGAGGATGATTATAATGAAGAACTAGAAGTAGCCGATATGAGAATAGATGAGTTAACAGAAGAGTTAAAGAAAGCAAAACTAGCCTTGTTAGAAATGACAAAAGATAGAGATAGACTTAAGGGGGGTTTGTTAGCATTAGCTTTGTTTGACTATAATAAAATTAAAAAATAATATGACAATATTTAAATCAGCAACTAAAATAGTTTTATTACTATTCGCAGTTGCAACAGTAGTAGGTTTATTTTTAGGTAAAGTAGATGGTCAGACCTTTAATGGTGCTTTACTTATGATATTAGCTTTCTACTTTGGACAAAAGAATAAAGCAGAATAATGATTGTATTTATAATTATTGCAACTATATGTATGTGTTTGAATATCTATATGCTATATATAGTTTCAAGTAATATCAATATAAGTAAACAAATCAAGAAAGTAAAATCAAAGGTTCTTAGGAAAAAGGCAAAGATTTTAAAATCAAAAGTAAGCCAAAAGAAATGGGAAGAATCAATTTGGAAGAATTAGCCAAAAGAAATATAATTGTTTTTCTTGACTATTACAACATAACAACAGAGAGTGGTGAGCCGCTAGATTTTTTTAATCATCCATACTTAGTGGATATCTTTTTAGATTTCTCACCTAAACAAGTTTGATTAAAAGCAGCTCAGTTAGGACTTTCAACTACTGCTATTTTAAAGACTTTTTTTATAGTAGCAAAGATGGGCTTAGATGTTATTTATTCTATGCCTGCTGCTTCTGATTTAGATGACTTTGTAGGTGGTAAGTTAAATCGTATTGTTAATATGAACGAACGACTTAGAAAACTTATAGGAGGAACTGACAACATTAAAAGAAAACAAATAGAAAATGGTGTAGTTTATTTTCGTGGTACTATGACTGAGCGTGCTGCTATCTCGGTATCAGCAGACTTATATGTTTGCGATGAAATGGACAGAAGTGATCTAAAAGTTGTAGAACAATACAAGTCTAGACTTAATCACTCCAAGTTTGAATGAGAGTGGTATTTTTCTAACCCTAAGATTATGAACGCTGGGGTACATAAGAAATGACAAATCTCAACACAAAACCATTGGTTTGTTAAATGTTCTCATTGTGGTAAATGACAATATATGTCTTTTCCGGATAGTTTCCACGAAGCAGACCCTTCTGATAAATTAGACTTTGATAGATATATTTGTAAACATTGTGGTAAAACAATTTCATCTAACGAGATAAGAAATGGTAAATGAATTAAGAAACACAAGGAAGCCAAGTTTAGTGGTTATTGAATGCCTCTTTGAATTAACCCTTTAAAATCAGCTAAAGATATTTTAGAAGATTATAGAAATAAACCGTCTGATTACTTTGCTAACTTTGTATGTGGTTTACCTGCAAAAGACGAAGGTGGTGAAATTAGTGAAAATCTAATCTACCAGAATTGTAATAATATAAAACAAGAACGAGAGGGTAGAGTTATTATAGGATGTGATAGTGGTATAACTAAACACTATACAGTAGGGGATTCTAATGGTATATTTGAGTATGGAAAGACTACGAGGATGTCTGATGTTGAAAACTTCCTTTTAAAGTATCCCAATAGTTTACTTGTTATGGACGCTATGCCTGATATAACAGCCCCAAGAGAATTAGCAAACAAATACCCTAGTAGAGTATTCTTGTGCTTTTATACAGGAACTTCCAACAATACAGAACTGATTAAATGAAATTCTAAAGACCACAGAGTTAATGCTGATAGAAGTGGGCTTTTCCAAATCCTTGTAGATGAACTAAATGCAGGTTCAATTATATTTGAAAATGTAGCAGAGTATTGGGCTGACTATGTAAAACATTTTAATTCAACTTATAGAATAACAGAAAAGAACAATAGAGGTATGGATGTTATTAAATGGGAGTGTGCCGACGGTATGGACCATTGACTTCACTCACTTATATATTGAAGAATTGGTATGGATAAAAATACAGTACAAGCAAAAATCCTTACTAATAAAAGAAAGGTTAGAACATCACCTACAATTAAACAAAGTTTATTAAATAGAATAAAATAATGTTAAGAATAAAAGATTTTGATAAGTGTAGACATCTTCTACACGACTATATAATAATCCACGAAACTAGCAAACTTCTAATAGAGAGGTGTAAGTTTTGTGGTAAGAAAGTAAAGTTTTTTAAAAAAAATGGTAAAGTAATGGACTTGTATAGGTATGGTCAATGCCATGTAAGAGACCAATTACAATTTCGTGGTAACACAAAATATCTTTATAAAAAGATATATGGTAAGCAAGGACAAGATAGAATTAATGAAATGGAAAAACAACATTATAGGAAAATGGAAGATGCAGAGTTGTTAAAAGGTTATGAGGGATTGATAAGAAAATGGTTATAAAGAAGCCCCCTGTAAAGGGGGTTTTCTTATTCTTTAACAATTCCTGTTGCTGTAACTGCTTTCTTTGCTCCACGAATAGCCGAGCCAAGAGCTGGACTACCAAGATTGATACCTTGCTGTGCAACTTTCTTACCAACGTTAGATGTTAAGAATGCTGCTAATCCTGCTTCGCCTACTAATTTAACTACAAGGGCTTTTAACATACTAGGATGTATAAAGTAACCTAATCCTATTGCCATATCTGCTAGTTTGTTGTTTAAAAAGGCTGTCTGTGAGCCAGATAAAATTTTATCTGCTGCACCAAATTTTCTACTAATAGTTTTAATATCTTGTAATGCTTGAAATGTTTTTGGTGGTAACATTTCTTTTAATTTAACTACTCCATATTTATCTAAACTACTACTAAATTTGGCTGGACTAAACTTACCGCTCTTAGATGATTTTTCAAATAGATCACGAACAATAGAATTTCCTGCCTGATATACACTATCTTCTCCTACTACTCCTTTTAATCTTTTAATCTGTTCTATACTTGTATTTGTTGCTATAAGTTTTCCTGCAATTAATTCTGGTTGTTGTGCTAGTCTGGTAACATCTTTACCTATCTTACTATTAAGAAGTTGTATATTTTCTTTATAATATTTATTTGCAGCATCAATTGATTGTGATACTTCTGGACTTGCTGTTTTATAAACTTCGTCAACTGAGCCTTGTAATTGTGCTATAACTTTTTTTAATACTCCCTTGTCTCCTGTTGCAAGTGGGTCTGTGAATAGTTTGCTTTGTGATTGTAGGTTTTTAATAACTGCCATTGCCTCTTCTGTTGTTATTCCACCTTTCTTTAATTTCTTTGCTAGACTTTCTAGTTTTGTTAAACTTGAACTTCCACCCAATATCTTAATTGCTTTTTTTTCTTGTGTTGATATTTCTTTTATGAAGTCAACAACTTCTGGTGCTTGTATCTTAACTTTTTTGAGACCAGAGCCACTTAAAACACTATCGGCATTACTATATAGTACTGCTTTTGTTCTGATAAATTTTTGTTTAAAAGATTGAAAACTTTCTAATATCTTTTGCCCTGCTTCTACTTTATTACCAGAAGAAGTTCATTCATCTGCTAATCTACCAAGAGTTTCAGATGTTTCATCTATTTGTTTAATAATCTTTTTACCAAATCAACTTTTTCCTGCAATGCCTTCCATTAAAGGTGCTACCTTAGAACTAGATATTGTAGAAAATGGTAAGTCTTTAGCTTTAACGCCAAGTCTTTGTGTTGCGTCTAATACATTTTTACTTGCTCCTTTAACTAATTGTTTTCCTTTACCTAATGTTGCACCAAGTGCTTCTCCACCAACTCCTGTTGCCGCATCAAAAGCTGTATCTTTTACCATTTCCTTTGAAAACTCTGCAATCTTTTGTTTTGTTGTTAAATCTCTTCTTTCTGATATGTTGTTGAAATTTCTTAAAATATTAGCTGGTAACGATGCTATAACTTCTGGTCCTGCTATTTGTGTAAGTATTGTTTTAGCTGCTGGTAATAATGTTTTTGCTGCTATTTGCTTTCCTGCTACTTTATAAGCCACTGCTTGTCCTGCACCTATAGCTGTTCCACCTACTATTGCTCCTGTTGTTGCAATCATTTCAGCTGCACTTAAAGAAGCGTCTTTTGCTGATACTTCTTTTCCTACTAATTGTTCTACATCTTTTCAGTTTCTTCTGCCCTCTGCTATATCTTTTTGTATCTGTTCAAATTCTGGGCTTCTTGCCAATGCTACTTGTTTAAGATAGTCTGTCATTTTTCCTCCACCTAAAAAGTCTACGATACCTCTTGCTAAGTTCTTTTTTTCTGGTGCTTCCTCTTGTTGTTGTGGTTGTTGATAAGCAGTTCCTATTCCTTGTTGGGGTAGTTTAGGTTGGTCTGTACTTGGTTTAGCTCCACCCTTAACAAGTTCTTCGTATGTATAAGACTTTTGTTGTGTTGGTTGCTGTGGTTCATTAACAGGCTTTGCACCCATTTTCACCAACTCTTCATATGTGTATGCCATATTAATTTTTTAATTTATTTATAAGTTCCATCTGGTTGCATTCTAACTACTGTACCGTCTGCAAGTTCCATAGTTGGTGGTTGAGCTGATTTTGTTTCATTAAGAGATTGAACCGCAGAGCCTCACCGTTGTAAGCTACTTTTAATTATACCAAGTTGTTCCCTAAATGCTTGTGGACTTTGACCTTGGTCTAAAGCACCAAGAGCACTCATAAGTAATTGTCCCTCCCTATCTGAAACTTGTCCTAAAGCACCACCTGTTGTTGAAGCTGCTCTCATTTCTGTTAACGACCCAAAAGCTATATTTGATTTAAGTGTATCTAATTTTGCATTAAAATCACGAGCTTTTGAGCGTGGTCAATTTTGCATTAAAGAACCATATCCAGTTGTAAATTCACTAATCATTGGAAGAAGCTCATCTATTTTACCAAGTGCGGTTTCTGTAAGTTTTTGTCCATAAAGATTTTCGTTTTTTGGATTAATATAATCTTTATATGGACCCATTACCTCCTCTCCTCCTGCTAACTTCCACTCTTTATAAGATGAAGGCATACCAGTAAAACCATCGTTTGTATTTTCTTCTGGTGTAACTACTCATTCATTAGTCTTTATATTATATAACCCACCTTGTACTGATTTAATAGCTGAAAAATCTTCATCTTCTGGCTTAGGTGTTCCCGAAGCAATCACTTTTCCTGTTGTAGGGTCTACTAATGTTGCACCTTGTGCTAATGATACAGGTTTAGTTGATTCTGCTTCTGTTGGTTTTGTAAACAAAGCCTCTCCTGTTGGACTATAAGTTGTATCTCCTATTGTAGTTGCTTGGTTTGCTGTTCTATTTGCTAATAGACTAGCTACTCTTGACTGTAAGGGTTGTAGTTGTGCTAATGCCTCTCTACTTAAATAATTCTTCCTGCCTGTCATTGCTCCAGCACTAACAGGCTCTCCACCTATCATTGTTTGTCCGCCTAGTGTTTGTCCTGTAATATCTGCTATTCTTGTATTCAATCCTTTTTCTTCTTCTGTTTGTTGTGTAGATTGTAAGTAAGATTGTATTGCTGCAGTTTGTGGGTTTACAGTTGGCTCTGGTACTGTTGGAGTTGGTGTTGGTGTTGGTTGTTGTGCAAATTGTAAATTATTTCCAGCATTCATATTACCTATATCAGTATTGATATTACTCAAAACAGACCTGTCAATCCCTTGTAAAAGAGCAGGTGCTGGTGGTGTTGGAGCTTTGTAGTTTTGCAAAGGCTTCTTTGCTTTCAAATTGTTGATGTCATCGTTCACTGCCTTTAAGACATCTCTTGTTATTTTAGCCATTATTGTTTGTATTTAGTTTTTATTGTTGAATTTAGTGCGACTTCTCTTATTATAGGTGTGTCCCCACCTGATCTAATTTCTATTCTAAATTGAATCCATTGACTATCTATATCTATTGGTAATTCTTTTACTCCTGTATCTGTAGCACTAATTGTATCTAGTAATATAAAGTTATTTGGTTTGAAGTAGAAACCATCTGTTGCTGTAATTCCTGTAATTGTATCGTCTACTGTAATCGTATATGTTGGTGTTGAAAATGATATTGTTTTAATTGTTGTGATAATTCCCCCACCAATTCCATTTAAAATCTCTATCTCATCTCCTACTGCTAATTCTGAACAACCTGTATCTGTAGAAGTGAAACTTGTTGTATCTGCTCAAGTTCCTGTTCCTGTTCAATTAAATTCTTCTTCTGTTCTGTATTTAACTATAATACTTCCACCTGTTTTGTTGTCTGATTTAATAAACATTTTATCCCAAGTTTCTTCTATCTCTGTTGCTTCTAATCTAGGTGTTATTATATAACCACGACTTGCGTGATAACTTGTTCCTGCTAATGTTTGGTAATCAAGATATTGTATTGTATAATCGTTATCGTCATTTTTTGTTCTTGAACCATAAAATAATGTTTCTTGGCTATAATTATCTCCTATATATAAACCTTTAATTGCAGATGGACTTGTTATATATTTCTGTCCATAATCAAGTATTGAAGCTGATTTGCTTTCTGAAACTGATGAAAAGTGATGCAAACTTTCTCCGTCGTATTTTCATATTCCTGCTGGTGCGTTTTCCATTGTTCTTTGTATTCCCCAAGTATAAGGGCGAGTATCTACCATAATATATAAACTATCACCTATAACAGCCATACCATTCCTATGAATTGGTTGGTCTGCGTGTGTTGAACTATGGTAAAGTAAATAATCCTCATTATATCAAGGAAAGGTCGCAACTCTTGTAAAGCCACCACCATTAAATTTAAGTAAATCCCCTCTATCTGTTGTTATATGTAATACATCATCAACTAATGCACCTGAATAAACCATACCTGCATTTAAAATGTATTCATAGTTAAAGTTATCTGAACTACCATCTCAACTAAATACTGCACTCTTTTGACTTCTGTTTGTTCCAGCTGTCTTTGTTCCTATTCAGTACTTGTCTGAAGCACTAATTATTCAAAGTATTTCATAAGCTTCTGGTAAGTTAACTACATCTTTAAAAAGGTCTTCTCTTATATTTATAGCACTAATTGTATGGTTATCACCTACTAACATAAGGTTATTAAATCCTACACACAAAGGATGAGCCTTTGCTGATGTAAGTGAATCACCACCTATTACAGTTGTTCACCAATCTACATCTATTGCTGTTCCATCGTTTCATTCTGATATATCACTAGCCGCAGAAATATAAGCCATATTATTAAACATAACTACACTTGATGTGTCATCAGAGGGAGGATAAACTCCACCTTGTACTACCTTAGCCCAGCCTGTTGCATCTCCTGAAGCTACAAACATAGCGTCTGTTGATGTAGGACATATTGTAACCCCTTTAAAAGAAGCGAAGTCTGTTGGTATTCCTATTCCTGCTGTTCCCCTATGGTTATCTGCCAATAACCCTCTTGGAGCAAGTCTTAAATCTCCATATTTGAAATCCATATTAAAAGAACTCCAAATGTTTCCAGAGTATTTGTTTTCATTTAGTTGTTGTATTACTTTTGCTTTTGAAGGAATTATTATATTCATTATCGTATTACTTTATAAAGTTTATATACTCCATTAACTGTTGAGTTTGATAAATAGATATTTAATGAAGTTAGGTTTGCTCTTGAGTATGAAACTGAAAAGCAAGCTTCTGATTGATAAGCACCTCCACTATTTCCACAATTTTCTTTTACTGTAATCATTCTTCTGTCGTTTGATTCTGTTGATAATCTAGCGTCTATGTCTATAACTGCATTGTATCTTCCTTTAATAAGATTACAGTTATACAATAAAGCCATTCTGTCTGTATCTGTTGCTCCTGTAACATCGTGTGAAGAGGCTCCACCAGTTCAAAGTGTATAGTGTTCTATAAATGATAAACCGTCTGAAACTATATTATTATTAAAAGCTATGTAGTTTCCACTAGGTGCTTCGTCATCTATATAACACTCAATTACTAATCTATATTTCTTTGTTATATCTCCATTTAATCCTAGTATAATATTATCGCCGTCTTTTAAAGATTTACTATCAATTAAAATACCATTACCTTCTGCTATTGAAAGCTCTTTAATATATTCTCTAGTCTTTCCATTTAAACTATCAATAGAAGGCTTATCTAATGTGTATGGTATTTGTTGTGCCATTATGATACTTTAGGATTAAAATTTGGATTAAGTATGTAATTTACTTGGTTAAGTGAAACGCTATTTGTCTTTTGTTTTTCATTTGCTAACATTTCTTTTACTCCCTCGTTATATAAGCCGTCAAACAATTGAGCTCTTGGTGTCAAACCTTTCTTAGTATAATAAACTGAAGCTGCTTTGTAAACAGGTATTTCTTGATAATCTTCTGGAAGAACTGAAACTTCCCCTATAGTATATGAAGCTCCTGCAACTGTTGTTCCGTCAAAAGCATATTCTAATTCTAAACTGGTTGTACTTGTAAAGGTTTTAATCTTATATCAGTTTTCGTTGTATTTTAAATATCTTCCTACCATACCAGCTGTAAAGGTTGTACCTGCTCCTGTAACTGTTGCGTCTTCGTCTGTTAGTGTAATTGTTCCTGTTGTATAATCTGCGTTTGACAAACTAACAACTTTCTTTTTATAAACAAAATAAATTGTATAATCTGCTGTTGAGGGTGTTGGGTAAAAACTTATCTTGTTATTCTGTATGTAAAAATATTGAGGGTAAGTTGAACTTGATTCACTTGCTGTGATACAATCTCAATCTACTCTTGATTTAATTTCTGTTGGTATATATTTTTCATCGCTAATAACAAAATAGACATTTTCTAAAACGTCGCACTCTCTTGGTAAATAATATTCAACTTGGTCTGCTACTGAAGTATCTGTTGCAGTATCAGTCATAAATCACCAATTCTTAGTTTTAGCCATCTTCCTTATATAATCATTAGTCAAGCTCATACCTAATGTAATATTAGTAGTTGTGCTATCGTTTGTTAACGATGTATATAGGTCTTGTAAATCTGTATATGTTTTCATTATATTATATTAATTAGTTAATGAATTGAAAGAAGTTTGTTGTGTTCCCACCAGCGACGACTGTAAATTTTCCATCTACAATGAACTTAGCAACAGAATTACTTCCACTAGTTGTAATAGCATTACCTACTCCTGTTACTGTACAAGTACCGAAATTAGCAGTTACATAACTGATAATAACTACACCTGAACCTCCAGCTCCACCAGTTTGTCCACCACCTCCACCTCCACCAGTATTTGCTGTACCAGCATCAGCAGTAGTTTGGGTTGCCCCATCACCACCACCACCTGCTCCTCCTGTACCATCATCTCCACCTGCTGTTTCTCATACACACCCACCACCACCTCCAGCGTATGTTACTGCTGAGCCTGTAATAGAATTTGATGTACCATCTCCACCATCTCCACCTGATGCTTCTCCTGCTAATGCTCCTCCTACTCCAGCAGCACCAACTTCGGATGCTCCACCGCCTCCACCACCAGCAGGATAACTTCCAGAAGGACCGCCATCTCCTCCATCATTTCCTTGACTGCCTGTTCCACCAGATGCTATGCTGCTAAGGTCACCAGACGCACCACCACCTGAACCACCATCTCCACCATCGTCATTATTATAAGTTCCACCACTACCTCCACCTGTTGCTGTAATTGTACTAAAAGTAGAGTTAGAACCATTGGCTTCTGCTGCTCCTCCTGCTCCAACTGTTATTGTATATTCTTGTGCTGTTACGGAAAGTGTAGCATTGTATTGGTAACCACCTGCTCCACCACCACCAGAAGCTCCATTTGATGAACTACCACCGCCTCCTCCACCTGCTATAACTAATGCTTTTACTGTTGCCATATTTAATGTTTATTTTACGCTTGTACTCCTACTGCTATTGCTTCTCAACGAGGTGTTCCTGTTGTTCCATTATAAACACAACCAACGTAATGTTGTTTGCTTATAACTGTTGTTGTTGGTAAGGTAACTCCTATTGCTGTAAATCCTGTTCAAGTTAAACCTTTAGCTGCTCCTGCATCTTTAAATCTAACCATTAATGTTTGTCCGTCTGTTGGAGTTCCTGTTAAAGTAAATGTCGTAGCATTTGCTACTGCACTTAAATCATATACATCTGTTATATCTGTATTAATCACTGCTGTTGCATCGTCTGTTGTTGTTACTACCCTCTTTGTAATTCTTTTATTAGTAAGAGTACTTGTACTTGAAATTGAAGGAATAACTACTCCCTCAACTGCCAATACACCTGCTGCACTTCTTGCTAATGTTGTATCGCTTGCGTGTCCTAATTCAATATTTCCTGTAGTAGTTATCTTGTTTACTACAATACTTGGAGTCCCAGTTAAAGCAGTTGCTACTGTGTTATCGCCTGTGTTTGTTCCAGAAGTATTTGCAAGTCTTGTGCTACTAGTAGAATCAAAACTTACCTTTGAATCATTAAGTCCTTGTGCTGTTAATCCTGCTAAACCACCTGCTGGTATTGCTACTCCATTTTTAAGTGTCTTAGAGTCTGCTCCATCTCATTGTGGTAAATATAAATCTGTATTAGTTGCTGGTCCAACAACATCTCCAGAACCTGCACTTGGGTCTTCGTTAATTCATTTTGATGAGGCTGTATCATAAGTAAGTATTTGATTATCAGCTATACTTGTAATAGTAACATCTGATAAGTCTTCTAGGGCTGCTGTTAATATTGCACTTACTTTAAGTCTACCAGTTGTTGGATCTACTAGTAAGTTTTTTAAAAATTTATCTGCACCATCAGTAACTCCCATTAAGGAGTGCTTTCTGTTTGCATCTATTTTAGAAGTATCGTTTGCCATTATGCTGCGCTTACATTGCCATCACTTGAAATAGGAGACCAAATACAAAAGTATTTAAGTACTCCTGCTGTCAAAGTGTTAGTAGCAATTGTTTGTATAATATCTGAACCATTTAAAATTATTCCTGATGGATAAGCTTCGTTAGTTGCTGGTGTTGCATCTAATCAAATCTCTCCTGTGTCAATATCTGTACCTGTTGTTTGTGCTATTGCTATTGCAGTAGCCCCAGAGATACCAGCTTCTATTGTACCGCTTCCTGTTAAAGAAGTTGAACATACTGCCATTAATCTTATGTTGACTAGTCCTGTTACTGTAAACAATGTTGTTGCACCTGTTGCACCTGTTGTTGATGCACTATAAGTAATAGATTTAGTTGCTGTTAATCCTAAGTTAGTTATAGGAACTCTGTTTGCATCTCTTTGATATGTACTTGTTATATTTGCCATATTATTCTATGTTTAAGTCAATTATTAAATTACCACTACTATCTACAAGTAGTGGTCTTTGTATTGTGCCATCAAAGACCGTTGAAGCACTTGTTCTATTTTCATCTATTTTATTTGTCGTGTGAGCAGTACTTGAACTCATTATGCTTACAGCAACAAGAAGTCTACCTGATGTAGCATCTACTTTAATTGGTGTAGCAATCGTTCCATTGTCTGCTAATCCCACATAACTTCTATTTGCATCTATATTCATTACTTTATGTTTTTAATTATTGATAATACTGCAGTTATAACTCCACCTCCTACAATTCCCCATATAGAGGCTTGTCCAGCTGTATAACTTTGTTTTTGCTTTAGGACTGTTATGTCTTTTGAATTTGTTTTGGTACATTGAGTTATGTCTTCTTGTTGTTTCTGTATTGAATCTATCTTACCTTCAATGCGACCAAGACTGCGTTGTATGTTATCTTCCATATTCTTGTTTTAAAGCCTCTAAAGCTCTTCTACGACTTGTTAATAGTTTATTTTGTTCTGCTAATTGTTCCTCTCTCCTCACTAAACCTTTCTCTTTAATATCTACCATTACTTTTCTTTCTTGAATTACTTCTTTGAGTCTTCCAAGTTTAGTTAATTCATCATTGATAAGTTTTGTAATATCAGTCTTGTATTTTGCTACAAGTTGATTTTCTATAATTGTTTTTTCTAATAACTGTTTATTATCAGATTCTAGTTTTGTTGCTTCTGATAATCTATTCTGTATATCTTTTGTTTTTAGATCTAAATTTATTTTTGTTAATTTAATACTCTCAAAACTTTCCCTCTGTTTTGCTGTATTTGCTTTCTGTTTAATAAGTTCTTTCTTTGAATCTATTTCGTTTTGTTTTGTTCTTTCTATGATTTCTGTCAAAGGGGCTAAGAGATGTCTTCTAGTTTTAGATAATTGTGCTATCTCTGCTAAAAGAACATCTCTTTGTTTACTGTGTTGATTCATAAACTCAACTGTATCTTCTCTTATGAGTTTAAGTTCCCTCCTCTTGTTATCAACATAAGTATTAGCCTCTCTTACTTCTTCGTTACTTAGACTTTTTGGTTGAACTTGCTTTTTTGGTTGTTTTTTTAATATCTTCATTAGTCTTTTCTTTTAATTCTTCAAACTCTTCTTCTTCAACTACTTCTTCTTCAACCTCGTTAAGTTCCTCAACTAATCTTGCTGTTTCATCTTCTATTGTCTTTGGAACTAATAGTTCGTGAATACAACTTTTGATATAGTCAAGCTTTCTGTCATCACTTTCTACTAAGGTTTCTCCTAACCTATTAAAGTGGTCTGTTGCTAAATGTTTAGCAAAGTGAGCTGCTAGAAAATAAGCAACTTTCTTTGTTTCTCCTGCTTTAAAAGGATATTCAATTCCGTTCCATCTTCCTATAAAGTTGTCTGATGATATATTTTCAAAGACAACATAATCGTTTGGATTTCTCATAATTGTTGTTTTAATTTAATACTGTACTGGGGGGTAGTAGAGGGGGCTAACCCCCAGTAGAATACTAGCAACCGAAGTTGCTAATATCTATTGAGTTTTAGTCAATTGCTAAATCTTGTGCAATTGGGTAGTTCAATTCAAAAGTTGCTGCTCCTGTATCTGTATCTCTAGCAGATCTTCCGATTGCTCCAATTACTACATCACCTGCAACATCAGCATCATCAATTGAGCCTGCTGTTGAAGTTAAGTAAACTTTACCATTGTCTGCAAAAGATGCTAAACATAATCCTGTTGCTTTACCATAAATTTGGTATCACCCATATTTATCTGCAACTATAGCAGCCATAGCAATAGCTACTCTACCTTGTGCATCAGCTACTGCCAATGTTGTAAGATGAGCTTCGTCCATTGTTACCCAACTATTTTCTAATGTACTTGCAACACCTTGTAAGTAAATATATTCATTACCTGATGTGTCTAATGCTCTTGTTCCTAACTCATATTGTTTTGTTGAATCTATTGTATCTGTATCAGCTTCAAACAATTGAGCTGGTCCTGTTAAATAAGCCATAATTTTATTTTAAGTTTTATTAAATTTTCCGACTTTATGTACTTTGTATTCCAATTGTAGCTGTTGCTACATATGTAGGAGTACAATTAAATACACCAACTGCTGTAGAAGTTTTTGTACAACCTATTGAACAAGTACTACCTGTTGTAATTATTTGTCCTACTGTTAATGTTGCTACATCAATTGCAACTGCTGGAGCTGACCCTAATGAGTTAGCCATAAATATACAATCTTTGAATTCCATTACTCTTTCTACATCTGTTGCACCACCTTTAATCATAGCTGTAGTTGTTCCACCTGCGTTTTTCCAAAATCTGCAATTATTAAATAATACATCTCTTGAAACTTTACCTGCGGCAACTGTTGCTTTTGTCAAAAGAACTGCTGGTCTTACCTTGTCTCCTGTAACTGCTGTTGCAAGTGAACCAATAGTACAATTGTTAAATTGTGCTGAGTCTCCGTTTAATACTAACTCTGCGTGAGTATCTGAAGCTTGTTTACCTGAGTTGTAAAATTCACAACTATCAAAAACTGTATACTCTCCACCTTCTCCAAATGTTCCTACATTCTCTGTTAATGTATTGCTAGATGAGAATTTAATTCCACTAAAGGAATTTCTAACTCCTGTGTTCTTAACTGCAAATACATCTGTTGCTGCTAATGTAACTCCCATATTGATTCTTGAACCTTGTCCGTATGTTCTTGTGGCAAAGTCTGCTCCTACAAATGCTATTCTACTCTTTGAAATTGTTAACATTTCTGTTAATGTGTGACTCCCTGCGTTTGAAAGAAAGATGACATCATTGTTATTTGTTGTTGCTGATTCGTAGGCTTTACTAATTGTTGCGAATGCTGTTGATGGAGTTTGTCCATTTGAGTCATCCGAACCATTGTCTGCGTCTACATACCACGCATCTCCAAATACTGATACACCTCCTCCCATTATTGAACTTGATTGCATAAATACTGATTTACCAAGTTGAGGGATATAATCTTCTAAATTAAGCATGTTTCTAATTTATATTTTTTATTGTACGACCTATACTCCTGTTATACCTGTAAGTACACCTTGTCTTTTAGGATTCTCTGAAATGAATTCTCCACAAAGATAAATATGTGTAACCCAAGCACTTTGGTTAGTTGGTGTTAACCAACCGGGTATGTAAGTGAAACCAAAACCACTATTCTTTGAATAATCATTACCTACTATATCTGTATCTGCTGTTGCAATAGTTGAAGTATCAATCATTTGCATTGAATAGAAATTTAAGAATTTCTCATTTAACATATAAAGATAACCTGAAGTACATTTTTCGTCTGCTAATACTGGGATTCCTTTATAATCTAATGTTGTATAACCTGAAGAAGCTGCTAAACCACCAGCATATAAAGATGGGGTCTTATAGATTCTATCTTGAGGTTGTAGTAATTTCTCATAGTAAGAGAATACACTTGGAGTTGTATAAATATCTGTAGGCTGAACTGCACCACTAGTTATATTGTTATAAAGAGTTGCTAGTTTGTCTAAAGAAAGTGTACCACCTGAAGCTGTGTCTACTCCACCAATTGTTGGGTAAGTTGCTCTGGATTGTCCACCGTATGTTGCAACTGTTCCACCATCATCTACTATATCTTGTAAGCCTAAAAATTGCTTTGAGTCTGTTGCATTTGAGCTATATAAAGCTGTACCAATTGCATCAGCTGCATCTTGTGCTTTTGACTTTAATTCTGTTTTAATAAGATCCAATACTTTTTGTTTACCAGCAGTTTGGTTAACTGTTGCTTCTGTCTTAAGTATTGTAACTGATTTTTCATAAAATTTAGGGTCAAAAGAAATCTTAATTCTATTAGATGTTGCAGTTGTTGTGTGAACTTCTGCACCACTAAAGAATCCTCCATCTGTTGTAGCTTCAAACTTAACAGGGAATTGCATTTGAGTTCCAGTAAATCTCTTACTGTTTCTTAATGTTCTTCCTGTAAGCACGTTGCTATCTAATATTGTGTCAACAACTTTTGGCATAAGTTTACTTTCTGTCAATGTTGTGACTCTATTATCAAAAGCCATAATTCGTTAGTTTAGTTAATTAATGCTTTCCCAATCTGTTCCAGCGATTTTTGAAATAACTTTACTAGGCTCTACGTCTGAAGATGTTTTCTTTGCAACTTCCTTTTTAATAGAAGCTGTACTTTTCTTAGGGTATTTTAGTTTATAAATATCATATGCCTTATCCATATTTATTGAACCGTCTGAGTTAGTTGGCAAGTATTCTGATATTACTTTCATTAAAGTATTTCTATCAAATGTTGCACCGCTAGCTTTTAGGTCTTCAAAGGCTGTATCTATAATCTTACTATACTCTTCACTCTTCTTA
>Ga0208904_1000383_pt1 | contig 38164 bp, 54 predicted proteins | sample AntAceMetag02UKB_FD_184774 | JGI IMG/M metagenome (GOLD analysis project Ga0208904, IMG submission 184774) | Saline lake microbial communities from Ace Lake, Antarctica - Antarctic Ace Lake Metagenome 02UKB (SPAdes) (version 2) | ecosystem: Environmental > Aquatic > Non-marine Saline and...
TAATTTTTGAGCCAAATTATAAAACTATAAAAATTAATAAATTTTATAGTAAAAAATATATAAGAAAAGATAATAATTATAGTGCTTGTAGATATTATGATAATGAGAAATATAAAAGTTGGTGTAATAACGGACACGTTATTAGAGATTGGTTAGACGGAACTTATACAGCTTATCCACAACAATGTGGAACTCCATATTACTTTGAGTCTATATAACAGTGCATAACTCAAATCTTTAATTATAAATACTCTAAAACCTTAGCATTATAGGGGTTGACATTAATTAATAAGGGTGTATAATAAGAAGTAGGTATAATAAATATATAAATAAAATGAAGAAATGCACAAAATGCAAAACTAAATATGAAGATATACCAACAAATTTTTATGTAAGCAACGAGCCAACGATAGTATTGGATAATCAAATATTGAATGATATTGAGCAAAAAGTTATTGTTGAACATACGGAGTATGATAAATTGCCTGCTAAAAGCGAGGAGAGTATTTTTAATTTTAATAATAAAGAAAAATTGTACGGAGGGGATACGATGCCAGAAAAATTATCAGGGTCTAATGCTTCCACAACATCAGATGCTTTTATTATTTTTAACACCAAGAACATGATTAATGAGCTAATGAATAATTTTGCTCTATGGGAAAAAACAGGAACCTCAGAGGGAATTTTATATATTAGTAATATTAAAGATATTTTAGATAAGTATAGAGAGAGGTTAAAAATTAAATCATGTAATAGGATATTGATTTCCTCGCTAGATTTAATATTTGAAAATAATATTTGGCAGGATTTGCCAGAGGGGCAAATGGACTTTTTAAGAAAAGAATTAGACAGATTTAGAGATGGAGTAATTGAAAGCAGTGAATTGAATAAATTTACTAAACAATTATATAGAAGTAAAATATCGTTGCTAAAAAATTATGAGAGCAAAGAAGAGGATAAAAACCAAGAAGAAAGTGCACAAAATGCAAAACTAAATATGAAGATATAGAAAGTAATTTTTATAAGAGAAAAAGAAATAAAGACCATTATAATTACTGGTGTAAAAAGTGTATAAAAAAATATCAAAATAAATGGCATAGAAAAAACAATAAAAAAACTTCTAAATGGCAAAATAATTGGTATCACAAAAATCATGAAAAAGCAAAAAAACAACATCGTTGTCGTAAACAAACACTAGAATTACTTAAACAACGAAATATTAATAATCAACCTTGCGAAGTGTGCGGTGAAAAGGCGATTATTCATCACAACGATTATAATAATCCATTTGATATAACTTGGCTTTGTCGTTATCACCACATTGAATTACATAAATATTTAAAAACATTAAAATAATTATATGAAAGAATTAAATCAGTTAGAAGTTTGGAAGTTGCGTAGTGGTATGCACTGGCAAGAAATAGCCAAGAAAATAGGAATAGAAGTTTCCTCTCTTAAAGATATAAGAGAAAAGAGAAGCCCGAATGTTAAAGTCAAAACTTGTATGGCAATAAGAAAACTCACGGGTCTCGAACCCGAAGAATATTTATCGGGGCTTGATGATTATGTAATTCTTAAAAATAAATAATATGAACAAAGAATATAATATTGGTGATAAAGTATTTTGGGCAAAATACAATCACGAACAAGTTAAAAAAGATTGCCCAGTATGTTTTGATAAAAAAGAAGTTGTAGTTATTCTAGGAAATGGAGAAAAAATTAAAATTCCTTGTGATTATTGTAATAGAGGTATGTCTGGTGCAAGAGGTTATATTGAGGAATATGAATGGTTATCTAATATTAAAGAAATTATTATTGATGGTAAAGAAATAACTGAAAATTCAAAAGGAAAATCTATTGAATATCGCTATCAGTTTTATTCCTTAAATAATAATGATATTTTTGATACTAAAGAAAAAGCTGAAAAAAGAGTTGTTGAAAAAATAAAAGAAAGAGAAATAGAAGAAGCTACAAGATATCAATATTCAAAAAATGGTAATATAATGAAATTATCTTGGTCTGTTGGCTATCATATGCAACAAGTAAAAAAGGCTGAAAAAGAAATTGAATATCATTCTAAAAAAGTTGAATTAGTAAAAAAACTTATAAAAGAAAAGAAATAAAGTATTTGGGATTATAAATTAAGAGAATAAATATGCCCAATACAATAAATATAAATAAATATTGGGGACAAACCCTTAAAAAAGAAATTGATAAATTTCCACCAATAATAACAATGAAAGGTTGGTGGTAGAAAAAACATTTTAAAAAATATAGGGTATTACAAATTCTTGCTCAAAAAAGATTTGATAAATGGCAGAAAGAAAATAAAAATATAATAAATATTTGTGATGAAATAACTAATAAATATGTTTAACTTCTTTAAAATAGACAAAATAATAGATAGAGCAATATATTTATTTGTAGGTATCGCATTTGGAGCAGTAAGTTATCATTTGTGGGTAGAACATCTTATAGAATTAAAAACATTTCTTTTATAAAGGAAGAAATTAACTTGAAATTATATAAGTTTATAGGTTAATGGAAAACCTTTAAATAAAAGTTTGTAGCTATGGGGAGGATATGGGGAAGGTAGGGATACCTTAATAATTCTCCCCTAATGGCTTTTAAATCGTATGGAAAATAAATGCAAACACGAAGGCTATTGGTTTAAAACACACGAAAGCACTTGGCTTAAAATTTTCTTTAGAAAATATTTGTGGTGTTATAAATGCTTAAAACCAATAAAGGAAAAAGATGTATTTAAAAATGCTGACATTCTTCACGTAAGAGATGATGGATATTTTATGTCATCATATAAAATTAAATAATATGGAAATAAAACCCACAAATAAACAAATTAATTATTTATTCTGGAAAATAGAAACCCTATTAGAAGAAGGCAGTAAGACTTATGAACTTGTTTATAATTCTTTAAACCCCAGAAAAGATTTAAGTGAATACTCTATAAACATTTATAATAAAATGGGTAAGAACGAAACGACTATCCCTATATGTGATAGAATGGATAAAATGGAATATTTTACTAAGAAAATGCAAGCCTCTACAATAGGCGAAGCGTCTTATATGATTAACTTAATTGATAACAATAAGAACCAAAAGTTTGTTAAAATGCTTAAAAAATTAGATATAATAATATGAGCAAAATAAAAGATTTAGTAATTAATGAAAGAAACGAATTACAAAGTGGGCATATAAATGATAGACCTTATGTTAGAAAACCTATACCTTGGGAAAGTCCTTCTTGGGCTACTAATGAAGATGCCTTTTTAGAAATGTTAATGAGAGAATAATAAACTAATAAAAACTATATGGAAAATAAACAATGTCCAGTATGTTCAAAACCAATGAACTATAATGCTGATGGATTAAAAAGAAACCCAAAAGCACCACACTGGAAATGTAGTGATAGTGCCTGTAAATTCCAGTATGATAAAGGGCAAGGTAAATATATTCCGAGTGATTATATTACGAGTGAATGGGATAATTCTATCCAAAACAAACAATCTATCGTTTCTGCCCCATCACAGCCCTTAGAACAGCCTGTGTCGCCTTCCTATACCCCTACAAACGAAAGACCTTCTAAAGAAAACACCTATAATCAAGAAAAGCCTGTTGATGAGACTCAACAACATATTAGGTGGTGTAATGCTCTTAATAATAGTTGTTTATTAATGTCTAACAAGCCTAATGACATAGGAATTGATGTAAAAGGCTGGATAGAAGATATGGCTAACTGGATTTATAAGTTAGAACCTAAAGAAGATGGATATGGAGAACCAAGTATTGACCCTAAAGATATTACAGGCAATGAACCTTGGAATAAACCTATGGGAAATAATGGAGAAGAAATAATTGACAGAACAGACCAAGCTGAATTAAGAAGTGAAGATATTAATATCCCTTTTTAGATGAAATGCACCTGCACCTATAATAGGTTAAAAAAATTAGGTTATAAAAATCATTTACACTGGAGATTTTGTCCACTATATGAAAAAATTAAGCCAACAACAAAAGAGAGCAAAGTTGAGAAAAAAGGCAGACCGCCTATTACAGGAGTTAGTTAGAAGCCTTTATGATACTTGCTTGATATGTCCTAAACCTTTATCTTGTGGGCATCACTATTTTCCGAAGTCAACCTCTGCGTCATTAAGATACGATATGGAGAACATAATCCCATTATGTGCGGGACATCATTTACGCCATCATTGTGGAGACCCTGAAGTCCATAATCGTATTAATGAAATTAAAGGTGAGGAATGGCTTGAAGATTTAAGAATAAAGAAAAGAAATAGGTATGTTAATATAAGTTTAGGATATTATGAAGATATAATTAAGACCTTACAAAAATTATGAAAGATTTAGAATATATAAAACTTTTAGAAAAAGTTAAAAAAGAACTTCATAGAAGATACGGAAAAGATAAAAGAGCTTGAGCTTACTTATGAAGCTAAGGGAATACTTGAGCTAATGAGAGCAGTCAAAACTGAAGCAGATTTAAAAAATGCAGAAGCTTTTAACCAATATTAATAAATATATGCCTATAGGAATTTATAAACATAAAAAAGGAAACGAACACCATCGTTGGAAAGGTGAAATTGCTTGTTATTCAGCAATTCATTATTGGGTTAAAAGAGAGTTAGGAGAACCAAAAGAATGTAAATTTTGTCTTCAAAAAACCAATTTAGAATGGTGTAATATAGACCATAAATATCGTAGAGTTTTAGAAGATTATATCCCATTATGATATTAAAAATAATAATTATAAAACTATAGCCCTTAAAGGAACAAAGAATATCAATGGCAAATTTACAGATGAAGAAATTTCTGATATGAGAAAAATTGGAAATACTAAAGAAATAATAAAAAAATATAATAATACTTATCAACACGCTTGGATGATTTTAAATAATAAAACAAGAGTGTTTAATATCAAACACTCTGAAGCATTAAATCAATGGTAAAAATATGAAAAAAACAATTATCTTAACAATTTTATTAGCGTTAGTTTTAAGTGGGTGCGGTTATAAATATAATAAAGATGATTTTCCAAATGCTACTTCTACACCAATAGTTAATAATAATTATGGAAACTCTAACGCCCTTTATCGTCAATGTTGTTATCCTTCGGATTGCCCTGAAGCCATAGACAATCCTGAAAATTGTGATTGTATATATATGGTTGAATGTGGGACAACTAAAGATTTTAATATTAAATAATATGAAAACAATAATAAAAACAATCATTTGGTTAATAATTGTCATTTCCCTTTTCTATTTTTTATCTGTTAATCTTTGGCTAGGAATAAATGAGGATTTTCCTGTAGAGTTTAAAGATAAATATACTATTACAAGTCAATGTATTATTTCTAAAAAATGTGGAGATGAACTTTTAAGAAAACAATGTCCTAAGTGTGGAGAAGAAGATGATAGATTTATTTGTGAAGAGGCTTATAAAAGAAATTGCTATAAACCTTATCTTACAATAGAAGACGCTAAAGTTTTTGTTGATACTACTCCGCATCTTCAATTAATTAAAGCCCAGACTGAACAAATACAATGTCTCAAAGAGAAGTGTATAAGCTGGGAAGATTATGAATGTAAATGATTATGATAGTTTACGAAAAAAATCTTCTGTAATAAACTTTATTTTTCTTTCAATAGTTTTTGCTTGGACTGCTCTCTTATTCCATTCGTCTTTATTTACATAGTATAATTTATCTGATTTAACATCATATACTTCTCCCCTACCACCTTTTTCCGTTTCTGCTCTTAATACATAATCATATCCATCTTCTATTAATTGCTCTCTAAAATTAGGGAGCTTTTTTTTAATTCCATAAGACAATAAAAATCCACTACCTAAACTATAATTAAGAGCAAGTTTTTTAACAAATGGCTGATAACTATCTGAAATCTTTTTATGGTCTGTATCATTTTTCTTAAATCTTAAAATAGAGTGATTTCTTGCTAAATTAACTCTTTGGTATATTCCGTTTTTATCAGGAAACATCCAAGCGAAACAAGATGAACCTTGAGAACCCATAGAAGCTGTTTCGTTATAATTTTTAGGATTAACCCACTCATAAGTAATATCAATAAACTCTACAAGTTTTCTACCTTTATTCAATAAATCAGTTGGTACTTTATTGCCATTAATCCAAGTGCCATTAGCAGGATAATATAAGCCATTCCAACTTGAATAAGCAGGATAACTACCTTTAGGAACTAAGCCATTTTTTCTAACAAAATAACCTGCTTTAGAATATAAAAGCCCTCTTCTAGTTGTGCCTGAACCTGATGCTACATAAGGAGTTTCTAATAAACATTTATCTCCAACTATCAATCCAAAGTGTTTAAAAATCTTTACTAACTCTTGTGTGTCTTTGTCTGCCTTTCCTTGATTAACAAGCGATATATAATAGTTAAAATCTGTTTCTATTGAATTGCATATTCCATTTTCACTAACACACCACATTCTTTCAAATCCTGTATTTTGCTGTTCGCCAACTGGTAAGAAATCAGTAAAATCTCCGTCTTCTTTCATTGGTCGGCTATTAGTTTCACCTAATAAGCCATAAACATAATGCCCTGCCTTTTTAATTTGTTTAGCGGTTTCTTCTATTAAACCATTATCAAGATTAGGTTTATTTAAAATTTTATCCAAATAAACTAAAAGATGATTGTCTAAAAAGTTTTTTATTATATTTTTAAATTCATTCATAAGTTTTTAATATTAAGGGCATATCCAATGCCTATATTTAAAAGTTTCATTAATAAGATTAAAAGCGGTATGCTGACTATTATTATTATTATTTTTTTTAAAGACTTCCATCTACTGGGAGGGTCTTTTTCAAACATATTTATTTTATATATTTTATTAAAAAAGCAAATACTATTGGTAAAAATATAATATTAGTGATTACAAAAGCACCAATTAGTTTAGATTTCCAATTCTCTATACTGGTAATTCTTGTATCGTGTTTTATAAGTTTTCCATTAGTTTTGTCTTGTTTTTCGTGAACACCTTTAAAACCTTTATCTATTAAGATGTAGAGTTCTCTATTGGTGTATTCTTGTGGCTCTCCCATATATTTAATTTAATAAGTTAAGGAGAGGGATTTGTTAGATTAAATCATAGAGCAACCCCTCAAACTCTATAATTTTAGGAAAGAGAATTTTCAAACTAATACTTCTGTTTCACTACATTCAGGACATACTTTAGCTATAAATTTAATATAGCCATTAATTCTTTGTTCTTGTATCTCCCGTTTTACTTCTGCGTCTGGAAATACCCACCCATCAAATCGTTTTATACGAGGACATTTTTTGCAATAATATACTACGATTTTCTTTCCCATAATAAACTCCTTTTTTAGATAGAGAGGGGTATGCTATTGAAAATGTTGGGCAATTAATTATGTCCCTATTTTTATATTCCCCTCTCTATTGATTTTCCTTTATAAACTTTTGTAAAGCTACTAACAAGATATTAATAATTGGCGTTAACCAAGACATACTGCCTAATTCAATCTGCGGCAATAATGTAATTAAAAATGCTACAATTGTTGATGCTAAAAGGTAGCCTAAAACTTTTAAAATCTTTGAGCCATCTTCCAAATCTAAATTATACTTTTTTGATGTTGCCATATTATTTTTATGTTAATTAATTATTTTCTATTTTTAAATTTGCGTGCGGGGAGTGGACTACTCTTCCCGTAAATGCGTGCGTGTCGTGCTCTCCTTTGTGCTTGAGTTTTGTTTCTCATATTTTTATATTAAATTAATATATACTTTCTTGATTAATTGCTTTTCTTCTCTCTGTAGGTGGTGTTTCTGCTCCGCCTGACGGGGTGTAGGTAGCATAGATAGGAAATCTATAATTTTGTGATGAACCACCAATAGTAGAAGGAGGAGTATTTGCACTATCATATCCTGCACTATAATTTATTCCTGCACCAACGACAGAATCACATCCTACGGGAGTTCCGTTACCATCACCAATAACAATCCAATAACTAATAATAGATATATCTGTATCTCCATTATCTGGAGTAAAATCTGTCCATCCATTTACAAAAGACGATTCATCACTATATGTAGTTATATTAGTAGATGATTCTTCATACAAAATAGCTCTTGCAGTAGTATTACTGCCATTCTGATATGCTGTGATTTTAGTTACTGTCCCCGCAAATTCTGGAGTTGCTTTACTGCCTTCAATATAACCATTAGACCAATAAGTATTAGATGCACCCGTAGAATTATCTCCAAAAATTTCCCCAGTGGCGTGCCTGACAGGATAAACTGCATTATTCCAAAAATCTTCTGGCATAATTACTGTTTGAATATTTTGTTTTGTGTCTATATTTAATTCTCCCCATACGCACCACTCTTTACTATCACATATTCTCGGTCTATAAATATGGAATACTTTACCATTCCTATACTCATATTTTTCTAAAGAACTATTCACTCCACCCTTAGTAGAATGATAAACTGCATAACTACCAATTACATTTTCTGGACATAAAATATCATCTGAATTACAAAATTCTTCTGACTGATACCCAAAGTCCAATCCCTGTGTTTCAATATCAAAAGTTATTATATTCGTGGTTGGTTTCTCTAAAAGGATAACTTCAAATTCGTATGCTCCCTCTGGGTGTTCGGCACTAACCCCTAAATCATAAGCGTGATATTCTACTCCGGGGGTTATGAATTTAATCTTTTCGGCTTCTAAAATAACCTCTCTGTCTGCTAAAGAAACTGCATCTATGCGTGGTTTCATTTTAAACCAAACCTCATCTTCCCAACGGCTTATTTTAAAGTCTGGTGTAAATTCGTTTGTGTCGTTTCCAATCTCTATCTGAATTGAATTTATGTCTACTGCTTCTTTAATAAACTTAGTGCCTTCTAAAATATAATCTTCTTTAATTATTATTGACGCATTATATTTATCTTGAATAGAAGTATTTGATAATTCTAAATCTCCACCAAGATTAGTCGCAGTAGTGCAACCTGTTAAAAATATTAATAATAATAATAATTTCTTCATAATCAATCTGTATTAAGCGTGAAGTAGCATTCGGCTACTGTATTTTTATCACTTAATTGAACTGCTATAAAAATATCTTCATTTTTTGTAAAACTATTTCCAGATGAGTAGGTTTGTGTTGCCGCAGTAGTCCCAAAGGATTTATATGTAGTAGAAGCACTACCATCTCCTATCTGAATTGCGGCTGTACCAATATTTGTTTTACAATTTAATTCTGTTATTGTCATTGCTGTTCCAATTCGTTCAAGAGTGCTTGTAGCTCCCTCAATAACCCATTGGCTATCAAAATCAATAGTGCTTGTAGAAATCTCCATTGTCCAATATCTATTTAAACTATTTAGGTTTTCTACTGTAGTGGAAGCAATAGTTTCGCCCGGGAGTAAAGCATTAATCTCTGCTAAGGAGTTTACCTCTGCCGTAGCTCCGCCTGTGATAGCTATTAAGCCAGCATAAGCACTAGCGTCTACTTCTAACCCGCCATACTCGTGGTCAAGCGTGCCAGAGAATGAAAGACTATCTAAAGCTAAAGTGCCGTTAGCTAAAAGCCCAACCGTAATAATAGCTGAATTGCCAGTCATACCTGTTGAGGTAGTTCCCCAATAATCTAAAGAAGTTGTAGCATTTAAGTTAGTTATGTTGGCTGAAGTAACTGTTAAATCTCCGTCAACTCTCATATTACCATAAACATCTAAAGTATAAGCTGGGGTGGCTGTAGCTATGCCTACACCTAAATTAATAACTCCACCTGAACCGTCTGTTAATCCATAAACAGTAATCAGTAAATTTCCGTCTAATTGAGCTGTATAACTTTCTACTAAACTGGCTGTAGTAGTTGACACATCCATATCAATCCAAGAAAGAATACCGCCATTATCTTCTAATGACATTGGTCCAACTTCTAAACTATCTATCTCGGTAAGAGAAGTTGCATAAGTATGCTTAAAAGCTCCTTCCTGAATTTGAAAAGTTGTATCATCAACCTGAAGCCTTGTCGCCGTTGACGAACCTATAGCAAAGAAAGTGCTTGCGTCTGGAGCGTGAACCGAAAGTAAAGCATAAGGACTTGTTGTTCCAATACCATAATTATCTCCAGAACGATAAACTGTACTCGATAAAGCAAAAACTGCAATTGGAGTAAGGATAACGCTTAAAATTATTAATAATATTTTTTTCATATTTTTATTTCCCCATATTATATAACCTAGTTATCTCCTCTCGAGATAAAAATCTATTATAAATCCTAATTTCATCCATTGTTCCGTCCAAATATCTTCCCCTATTTCCTCTTTCAGAGCCAAACCATAACCCTCCAGCAGTTTCAGCCCAACTACCTGTAACCGAGGTGTCAGAACCTACTAAAGTATTATTTATATAATTATAACACCCAGTAGAATCTTGCCTTGTAAGTATATGTGCCCATTCATTCATAGGAATTACCATACCCCATGTTCGACAATCTATTGCTCCGGCAGAACCATAATGGTAAACATATAATTCATTAGAATTTCTTACAAACATATATGGATTAACAGGTACATCTGCTGCTGTAAGAAGACCTGTATAATCTGATTGAGCACCATTAAGATAAACCCAAAAAGAATAAGTTGATTCTCCTGTATTATTTACAAGATTATCAACTCGGACATAACTATCAACCCCATCAAACTTTAACCCTTGCCCTATTTTGCCAATAGATTCAATCGGACCATTAGTTAATGTCCCATTATTCCCTTCCCCGCTTCTATCAATCGCCGTAGTCCCATAAACATCAGGCCCATCAAAACTCCACATACCAACAAGTCCTTCTGTAAGTTTGCCAGTTTGTGAAGCATTAATTACTAAAGAAGTTTTTGTTTCATTAATAAGAAGTTCAGTTTTTGTTGTATCAATAAGAATACTAGCAGTTGTAATTGAACCTACTGTAATAACGCCTACTATTATACAAATTATTATTTTCATATTAAGGGCAAGTTATTGTATCTATATATAATAAGCCATCTAAAGTATATTGTTTTGAACATCCTGCTCCGTCAGTATCTTCTAAAACTATTTCACCGCCTAATTCTGAACCTCCTGAATAAATATATCCCGTAGATGTTGCGGTATCATTATAAATATCTAAATTTTCTGATGGCGAAGAAGTGGCTATCCCTATTCTCCCGCTTTCCTTTACAACAAGATATGGAGAGGAAGACCCAATAAAAAACGGGTCTGTGCCACCGGGAGAGTTAACTTCTAAAAAAGCTGAAGTAGAGGTAGCAGTTCCTCCGACTAATACTTGATTAGTAGAAGTTGAAACTCTAATGCCTGAACCATTAAAGAATGTCCAGTTTACATCTGAACCGCCGCCTCCGCCCGAACCAATATCTGCCCAACTTCCGCCTGAACTCTTGTATTGTAATGTCCCACTATTATCTTTAAAGCCATAACCACTTTCTCCGTCTGTATAGCCCCAGTTTATATATTGGCTTTCTTTTAATCCTATATTACCGTTAACATCTAAGGTATGGTTTGGCGAAGTTGTGCCAATGCCGACGTTGCCTCTGAAATAAGCTGTTGCCCCAGTAACGCCTGAATCTCCAGAAGATGTTAACTGAAAATCAATAAGTTGATTCTCATCTTCTACTATAAACGCATTTGCAGCAGCTTCATTATCATATCCATAAATATGAAAAAGTGCATTCGTTGTAATACCAGCACCCAAACCAACATTCCCATTGGCTTCCATACTTAATCTAGATAAACCTCCCGTAGTAAATCTAAAAATATCATTTCCAGGTGAATAAATTCCAGTATCAGAATCTCCAGCAAAAGAAAAACTAGGTGCAGATTGTAAACCCAAACCAACAACTAATCTTCCATCTACTTCCAATTCTCCAGTTGGACTATCTGTCCCTATTCCGACATTACCAGTTTTAAATATAGCAGCATAAGCCTCACCTGCTCCTGAATTTACTGCATCAACTCTAAGTCCGATAAGGTCTGAGGCTGAATTTGCGTCTCCGTCGAGGTCTGCGATTATTCCTGAATTGTTTTTGTCTGCTTTTATGGTTGTGGCTGAGGCACTATCATATAAATTTAATAAATGTTGGTCATCCCCTGTGTTAGAGTTTTGAAAATGTACTACTGGATTTGCGGATACATCACTCGCCACATTTCTTAAAAAACCAAAACTCCCGTGATACGATGAATTTGGTCTTCCTAAATTCATGACACAACCATTCCCAGATGCGTATAGATGGTAATTATCAACATCTGTTTGAAGTATCTCTAATTTTCCATTTGCTGGAGTAGTATCTCCAATCCCAACATTGCCTAAATAATTCATTACAAACTTATCATCTATATTAACAATATTTCCACTTGTGTTTTCTGCTGTTACATTAAGGACTGTTGCTGAGGTTGCTTCGGAGTCTATATTAATACTTTTTGCATTTCCGTTAGTATCTAATAATAAAGTATCTCCTGTTCCACTATTAACTATCTCAATAGCAGTACCAACTCCTACACCTGTTTTTTGAACATACAAACCTTTATCATCCCCCTGTTGTAAAATCCTCGCTGCTCTGTAGCTTAAAGCATCAACATTCAAAGCATAACTAGTTGTGCTTTCTGAATCTATATTCAGTCCTTGCCCTTCTCCATTTTGGTCTATGAATAAACCTTTTCCTGTTCCGTCATTTTGAATACTCAAAGCATTCTGGTCATCTCCACTATTATCTTGTTCTAAGAACATCAAAGGACTATCAGTAGAAGCACTTGCTAAGTTTCTATAAGCAGATAAGGTACTTCCTGTTGTTTGTGTTTGGATAAGGTCTAATAAAGATGTTGGGATGGTTTGTCCTATCCCTACATTCCCACTCTCTTTTACAATAAACTGCGTACCAGTAGAAGACCCGACTACGAAAGGATCTGTCCCGCCAGGTGCGTTAACAGAAAGTAGCCCCCAAGGCGAAGTCGTGCCGATACCTATATTCCCTGCAAAAGTAGTATTACCAGCCCCAGTCCAAACATTATCTTGAGTAAGCAACCAGTCTTTAGTAGAAGTGGCTTGTCCTCTTATATCATAAAGACCCGCGTGGTCTCCCCAAGTATAAGCAGTATCATAATTATCGTGATTATAAGTAGTTGTGTGGTCTGTTATTGTGCTTGTAGCTTGACCATAAATATCAAAAAGTCCATAGGTTAAATCCCACTTATTATCCCAAGTAGAAGAAGCTGTATCTGTAAGCATTTGATAGCCTGTATCTAAATCTAAAGCAAGAGTTCCTGATGTGGTAATAGGATTTCCTGATATTGTAAGCCCTGCTGGGACGCTCATATCTACACTCGTTACTGTGCCTGAACCGCCACCTCCGCCTGAACCAATGTCTGCCCAGCTCCCTCCTACATTTTTATATTGTAGTGTTCCGCTATTATCTTTAAAGCCATAACCGCTATCTCCGTCCGTGTATCCCCAGTTTATATATTGGCTTTCTTTTAGTCCTATATTGCCGTTAACATCTAATTTGTGATTTGGTGAGGTTGTGCCAATGCCTACATCCCCTGAATTATAATAAATATCAGAACCATTTTGTTGCCATAAACTTGCACCTGCAAAAAGAGTTGAGGTGGCTGTTAAGGTGTATGTTCCGCCTGCATTTCCGACTAAAATATCACCATAAGTAGGTGAAGTAGAAGTGCCAGTTCCGCCGTCATAAGGGAAAATATAAGTCGCACCCAACATCTGTTCTCCTCTTAACTGCTGTAATTCATAAGGAGTACCATTAAAAGTCATACCAAAAGCATAATAAGATATTGCAAAAATATCTATTATGATGATTGCTATAATTGGTAAATATTTTTTCATATTATCGTCTGTGCTCAACAGTTACGCTATCATCTGCGTGTGGAGCAATTAATAATGAAACTGTTGTGCCTGATAAAGTATAATCTTCTGTAAGTTTTAATAAACGCCCACCACGATAAACCTTTAAAGAAGTAGCTGGACTGGGAGCTGCTACTAATTCAAAATCTTTATTAGTCCCGTCTAAATCTCCTTTCGGAGTATAAGGGTCAACTATTCTTAAATTCATAGCACCCATATTCAAACCACCACCAGAAACTTTACTTCCTAATTTTCTTCCATTCTCTTCTAAGTCTGTAAGTCTTTCTTCTAAGTATCCAATAGCGTCTATACTTAACTTTTCTTTTTCTTTTTTAAGAAACTCTAACTTATCTCTGATGATTTTAGGAGTATCAGGACTTCCATCTGCTCCATTAAGTCCTGTTATACTATCTCCTTGCTCTCCAATAGCCCCCTGAACGCCCTGTAAGCCATTCTTACCGTCTTTACCGTCAAAGTAGTCCTTATCTTTAACTGGAGTGTATCCGTCTTTAATTTGGCTTAGTCTTGTATTTATCTTTACATTAATCTTTTCTTCTAAATTAATAAACCTACTTTCAAGGTTGTCTTTAACCTTTTGAACAAAAGCAGTTAAGGTTTTGAAAGCCTTAGTAAAATCAGAAACACTCAAGCCTTCACTGGCTATCTTTAAAAATGCTTCTACTTTTTCTTTTACTTGTGTTGGCATATATTAATTAGGGAGACCAATATGGGTCTTCTATCCCGTCCATTTGGTCAAAATATTTTGGTTTACTTTTATGTTTACTACAAGCTATAGGGAAAATAATAAATACTACTATTGTTAAAATAATACCTGCTATTATTTCTGATTTATTTTGTCCATTTTCGTATCTCATTTATATATATAAAAATTTTCATAAGTTTGTCCTATCCCCTTTTCTAATAATTGGTCTTCAATATCTCTCTTTAAATCTCTTTCAGTAAAATATTTTTGTTGTTCAACATCTATGTCATAAATTCTTGCTCCACTTAAAAATGCTAACCACTTATTAACTTTGTCCATATCTTTATCAAACATTCTTTCTAAAGTATTCTGAAATCTTGATGTTGGTATATTGCGTAAAACGTGTAAAACTTTAGGAGACATTTCATAATTTGTTTTTCCTTTATACTCATAACTACGAACATTAAGAGCTTGGTCTAACCATTCCGGCATTAAACCTTTTTCTTTTGCTTTTAAAAGAAGTTCGCCTGAAGCAGGGGCTATTTTATCAATATCAATAAGTTTTCTTTCTCTAAAAAAATCATAACCTAACTTACTTTCTAATGGAAACTTAACTATTGGATTTAAACTTGCCAATGTAGTTTTAAGTGGTTCATTAATACGTTCAATAAACTCTTCTAATGGAAAACCAAATTTAGTAAAATATTTATCTCCACTAACTTTAAATCCTAAACCAGATAAAGCCCAAGGCGGTAAACCCTTAACATCTTCTTCGGTAACTTTTTCACCAAACATTACTGATAATGAATTAGCGAATTTAGCTTGGTTGATTATTCGTTCAGGATGTTTAGCAAAAGTTCCTAATTGTAATGAAGCATTTTTACGAGCAAATGTATAAAAAGGAATTGCTCTACGCATTATTTTACTTTCAAATTTAGTAATCTTTGAATAATCAAATCCTGCTTCTTCTGCTATTTTAATTGCTTGTTTTAAAGTTTTACCTTGTCTTAATGCTCCTGTCATAGCTACTGTTTTTTGGTTCATTTCTACAAAATTACCAATTTGTCTGGCATTGCTTATTTTCTTAATCTTAAATTTATTTCCCACTATTTCATCTACATAATTCCCTATATCAGAAATATACCTTGACGCACCTCTAAAATTAACTTGAAGTTCTTTAGCTAAAACCTTAGTGTCATAAATATTACCACCAAGATTTACTTTTTTACCAACTGCTTTTTTACTAAATATATTACGCATTATTCCTAATGCTGTATTATGGTTTTGCGGGTTAAATGCTTCTGCTCCTATTTTTTGATAATTTTGGACATTACCAGATATATAATTTCTAACGTGAAAAGCTGGAAAATAAGCTGTTACTGCTGTTTTAAACCACCTTGTAAAAGCATCATAACCAGTTGCTTTAGCCATAATATCAATAGTTTTCATTTCAGGGAATAAATAGTTATCAATAAACTTAGCATCTGTTTCTTTTAAGTATCCTAATGGTTTAGCTTTTTTAACTGCTGCAATTTTTTTACCTTTCTCGGTTATAGCTGGAAAAAATTGTAATGGACTTTTTTTATATATAGGTTTATATCCTGCGGCTAATGCTTCATCTATATTTTTAAATTTCTTACCATAAGTAGCAACCATATCTTTCATAGTCTGCCCTGCTATCTTATCTCTGACTACTTGAAATTCACGTCTTGAATATGCTTCTATTGGTTTCTTTAAAAGCTTATCGTCTGCTATTAAATTTTTAAATTGTTTTCTATAACCCTCACTACCAACTTTTAAAAGAGCTGACTGGTCTATTTTACTTTTATTTAATCGTTCAACATCTATCCAAGGAAAATACCATTTATCAGGAGTTTTAATTTTTGCTTCTTTCGCTATATTCTGTCCTAATTCTTTCATTGAATTAAGTAATTGATTTGTTTCTTTGTTTTGTGCGTATTTTATTTTACCTGTTTTAAAACCTCGTTCTACTAATCTATTATTCATTATTAATTCAGTTGCTCTTCTCATTTTTTCAGGACTTGGTGCTTTACCAAATACTGCTATATTTTTAGCAATTATATCTTCTTTAGCTATACCCATTTTATTTATTGTTCTACTAATATCATCTGATAATCCTTTACTTGTTCCATAACCAAATTTAAACGCAGTCCCGAAAGCATCTTTTAAACTTTTAGCAGCATCAGCTAAATGTAAAGCAGTTTCAGGAGCTAACTTTGTTCCTGCTTTAGCTAAAGGTTTTGCTCCTATCTTTAATCCTTTGCCTACTCCTTTGACTAATGAACCGCCAAAATAAGTAAGTGGGTCTAATGCTACATCTAAAGCAAAACCAGCTATACCTTTAACCCATTTATTTTTTACACCTAACTCTCCTAATACATCACTATAAGTTTCTTTTTCTTTTCCTGTAAATCCTTTCCACGCTTCTTGTGCTATATTTTCTTTCTTAATAACAGCTTTAGCAATACCAGCAGAAGTATATAAAGGTCGCATCATTATATCTAAAGTTCGTCTAAAAAAAGATGGTTTTTTTTCTTTAACTTTTAATCCTCTTCTTTCTGCTTCTGCTATTAATTTTTCAGTAGTTGATACGTCTATTGTTTTTCTTTCTTTCTTTTTAGTAGTAGTAGTAGTAGGAGAAGCTAATGCGTATTTAGCATATCTTCCCATATTATTATTTCTTAGTTATAAGGTCAACAAATTCTTTATCAGGAATTTCTTTTTCTGCTGGTATAAAATTACCTTGTGCATCAAAATATCCTTTACCTTTTTCTTTAAATGCTTCTACGTCAAAATCACTTCCAATATTTTCTTCTACTGGTTCTGTCTGTGTTGTTGATTGAACACCTTTTATTTTATTAATCATATTTATTAACATTGGGTCAATACTTGCTTGTGGTAATCCTAAATCTTCTGCTAATTGACTTACTACTCCCCAATACGCTTCACTTTGAGAATCAGTAGGAACTCCTGTTTGTTCCATTGATATAATAACTCTTGCTGCTCCTTCTAAATCAGGGTCTAATGGTGAAGGAGGTTCTGGAGTTGGGGTTGCTCCTACTGCTACTGCTACTGCGTTTCTATAAGCTGAAGGAACACTTGCTAAATTTATTTCTTTTGCTTGAACTTGTTTAACATAAGCATCGACTATTGGGTCTCCAACTGAAATTACACCATCTCCGCCTCCTCCACTTGGTGCATTATCACTTATATAAGTAGGACTTGCTAAAACTTTAGCATTAACCGTAGCATAATCATCAGTTAAATTAATACCTGCGTCTTTATAATTATTCATATTAGTTAAAGCATAATCTGTTTGCTGTTTCTTAGTTGCCTTTTCTTCTGTCAAAGCATCAGCTTGCTGGTTAAGTACCATGGTCATAGCAGACGCATATCGTTCTTCTTCTCCTTCAAGTTGTGGAAGTAATAATTCAAGTTGTTTTATTTTAGCATTATATTCTGCTTCTCTATCTAAATATTCTAAATCTACGGCTCTGTCAGCAGCTTTTTGAGCACTATCTAATTTTCCTTGTAATCCCAAAACTTCAGCTTGCATATAAGATGCTTCTGATACTAAAACATTCTTTTGGGCTAGATACATTTTATAGTTCTGGGCTTGTTGTCCTTGAATACTTGCAAGAGTTATAGGTTTGCCTTCAACTTGCTGATTAGCAAGATTAAATGAAGCATCTAATGCTTTAACTTCTGCCATTTTTTGATTAAGCTCTGTCGTTTTATCGCTTATAACTGTTTGTTGTTGTTCTATTTGTCGTTTTTCTTCTTCACTTGCTTGTAAGCCACCTCTACCTGTAAGTTCGCCTGCTGCCGTTCCTGCTTCTCCTAACAGAGTGCTTACTTGTGCTGATAAATCGCTTTCAGGAGCTTTTAAAAGTTCTTGATTAGCTTTTATCTGTTCCTGCGTTGTTTTAACAGTTTCTTCTATATTTACTGCTTGCTGATTAGCTAAATTTCCATTACTTGTGGGAACATTACCAACGTCAATATCAGCAACTCCGCCTGCTAGACTTTCAGGAGTAATAGTGCCACCACCTACTTTATCTCCTAGGGTATATCCTTGACCAAATAAATTATTAGCCTTTTGAGAGCCTACTGCTACTTGCACTTTTTCTCCTGTAGGACTTGTAAGAGTTGCTAATAAACCCTTACTCTTAGCATAAGCGATATTAGCTACGTCTGTGGGGTTATTAGGGTCGTTTCTATCTAAAGCTGCTTGTAATCCTAATGTTTGGTCTGCTATTGGCGTAGCTGTTGGTCTAGGAGTTCCTACACCTACTGGCGTATCTTTACCTGTAACTTCATCATACCAACCAGTTCCTTCCGTTGTTGGAGTTATCTTAACCATTTTACCAGTAACAGGGTCATTACCCCAACCTATAGGAGCATTAGGATTTTGGACTATTCCTGTTTCACCAGCTGCTTGAACAGTTCCACCAGTTCTACCAATAACGGCACTTGGTATAGGGTCTCCACCTGCGGCTGCACCAAAATCTCCAGTAGCTATTCTGGCAGTTTCTTGAGCTTGTGGTAAGAAGTATTTAAAAGCTTCTGAAGTAGCATATCCGCCACCTGGAGCACTTGTTGGTTGTAATCCTGTCTTAGCACCAAAAAGAGCAGCAAAATGTTGATTAGCTATTTGTGGGTCAAAAGCACTTTCGGAAACACCACCTGCTCCCACTTCATAAACCTTTCCTTGTTCTTTACTTAAAATCTTTTGACCAGCGTATTGTTTAAGAAATTCAGGATTAGTTATATCTAATACTCCACCTATTGGAGATGTTCTTTTTTTAGCCATATAATTATATTAATTTATTTATAACTGCTTTTATTTCATCAATATCTGTAGCGTTTTCAATACTTGTTTTAATATCTTCCTTTTCTATATAAGGTGGTTTATCCATTTGTAATTTTCCTCTTTTAACTTTTAAAATATAATTCTGTTTTAATTTATCTTGTTCATCTTTTGTTAAATCAATTTCTTTCAAAACAAATTTAGTTTTATCAAATTCAATCTGTCCCTCACTATAAGAAACTACTTCACCATTAGATTTTCTACATAAAAAATATTTCTTCATACTTCTAATTCTATTTTATTCCAAGGTTACACTCTTTATAATACAAGTCAACATCTAAACTTCCAATTCTATAACTCTCCCCGCCCTACCAACCGTGCCAGCATCCCCATTAACGCCATTGTCAGCACTTTCTCCACCTCTGGTAGCAGCCACCGCAGCAGTCCCGCCAGTCCCGCCTACTCCACCGTCAGCCAAAACAGAACCAGCTCCTGATTTTGTATTATAAACTAAAATAGTTATACCGCCATTTCCACCATTACCACCCGCTGAACCACCACTTCCCCCAACTCCAGCACCACCTGTTGTTGGTAAAGAAGCATCAGAGGGGGCAGTCGTACCAGAATTACCACCAGCTCCGCCATTGGAGGAAATATTACCAGTTAAAACTACATCACGAGCAAAAACAACTACTATACCACCATTGCCTCCACCTCCACCTGAACCGCCAGTTCCACCCGTGCTAACATTGTCATCAATTCCTGATGCATAAATTTCACCAGTTCCACCAGACCCACCATTACCATTTTGCGGAGCTGTTTTTAATTGCTCTAAAGATGGTATGTCATCAGTTAAACGATAAGCAGCGATAGCATTATCAATTTTGTTATAAACCGTGCCTGTCCTTGAGCCAGCAGTGCTTCCTGTTCCTCCTGCTCCACCTTGATTATTTAAAGCATTTCCACCTTTACCACCTGCTCCGCCAGCGTTACCATCATATTCTGTTAAAGATTTATTAATATCTGCTCCATTATTAGTATTAGTAACACCTGGGCTTCCATTTGCACTTCCCATTCGTGATTTACCATCATTCCCAGCTACTCCAATATTACCAGCTAGAGCACCCTGGATTGAACCGTTAGCTAAAGCTGCTCCTGCTGTACTTGCTGTCCCAGCGGTTATGCCACTTGCGTTCCCACCATTCCCGCCAGCATTTCCAACTCTGTTTATTGTTTTACCAGTAGCTATTGTCAATGTTCCTTTTATAAAAATTCTATATCCACCAGCTTCTAAATCATCATTAACAGTCAAATTGTTATAAAACATATCAGAGGTTAATGTTGTCGGAGTTGAAATAGTTACATCTCCATCTGAACCATTACCAAATATTTGTCTTAAAAATCTGGCAACCTCTCCTGCATCGCTAACCTGATTATTATCAGTTCCTGCCCCTGTGAAATTAGTCCCTGCTATTGCTCCAACCGTAGCATTATTTGCTGGCTTCTCCGCCCCATCTACATCTGTAGCGAAATCTGCTGTGTTTTGAGTGGCTAAAGCTCCCTGACTTGCAATTGTTGCGGCTTGGTTAGCACTTGTAACATCAGCTCCTGCGGCTGCTGGTGCGTTAGTAGTTTGCAAAGCGTCTATTAGCCCAGGATATAAACCTGTATCAATTCTTATCCATTTACCAGCCTCAATAGTGGTATCACCTACACCAGTTGCTCTGTAAAGTTTACCATCATCTGAGTCTAGCCACATATCACCCGCTGCTAAAGACGTTGGAATTGCTGATTGATAAAATGTAGTTACACGAAGATTAGCCGCAGTGTCATCAGTGGCACCTGCAACAGCAGGGGCATTTGTAGTACTAAGAACATCAATTAATTCTGGATAAAGACCGAGGTCAACTCTAATCCATTTACCAGCCTCAATGGTAGTGTCTCCAATACCAGTAGCTCTATACATCTTTCCATCATCTGTATCTATAAAAAGGTCTCCTGCTGCTAAAGACGTAGGGATAGCTGATTGAATAAAGGTTGTAATTCTTAAATTAGCAGTCCCCTGAGCAGCATCAGCGGCAGTATCATCTGTTGCATTATCAGCTGGTTTATTTCCGTCATCATCTTCTACTTCAGACCAGTCAGCTCCAGTTGTTATTTGTTCAGAAGCTGGTAATTCAGGTATATTCTTTGAAGGGATTACTACATTAGGGATATTATAACTTGGTTTTTCCTGTGTGGATGTAGGGGTCTGTATATCAAGATTTACACTATAATAATTGAACTCAGGCTTATATTCTGCCATATTATTTTAACGTTATGCTTTTAATTTCAGGACTTGTGGTCGTAGTGCCTAATAAAGAAACTTTTAGTTGAATTTGTTTCGCTACCTTAATATCGTTAGGTAATTCTGTAATAATACTTTTTGCATCAACAGCTCCTACATTAACATCAGCATAAGCGTGAGTTTCTATTGTAGTAAAATCATCTATTAAATTAAGTCTGTATTCAAATTTAAGTCCTTCATCTGTTCTAAGAAGTTCAGATAATAAATATTCTAATTCTCCTATCTTAACTTCATCTAAAGCACTTCCTATCGTATAAAAAGGACTTATAAAATATCCTGAATAATCAACCTCATAAGCAAAAGAAGTAGCAGAAGAAAGGTCTATTCCATAAGATTTAAGAGTATGAACCCCACTCTGTGAACCTGATGTTGTAACCCTGCCTGTTGTTCCGCCTGCTAAAGCGTGTGCCTTAGTATCGTATAAATTAAAAGTGTTATCACCTGTTGAATATGTAAAATAATAAGTCCCTGCTGTTACTCCAGTTGGTAAAGCACTTGTAGTAGAAAAAAGCACAGATGTGCCATCAATAAAATTATGATTAGCAAGAGTTACCACGCCAGGATTGGCAATAGTCATTGTGGCTGTATTAGAAATATCCCAGCTTACCAAAAATGTATCTCTGGTAATAGGAAGTAAAGCGGAAACTTTTAATGATGTATAAGCTCCGTCAGTTAAGGTTGAAATTGTATGCTCCATTGTTAAAACATTTCCCCTGCCTGTTTGTAATATAGAATAAACACCTTGTCCTGCCATAGCTGTTGTTCCGCCATTTCCAGTTCCAAAGAAAACTTTATTCTTGTAATTCATTATTGAGCCAGGATAATACTCTATGTATTTACCGCCTTTAATACCTATACTTGCTTCTGGTATCTGACCTATAATATAAGCGTTAGTGCCATCACATCTATAAATAGTTCCGCCAATTCCTGCTAAGACTGTTAAGGAATTTCCGACATTTATCATTGCGTGTATTCCATATTCAGCAAATACTATCGGCTTATTAAACGAAGCAGACGACCTGTCCCAAGGAAATATATCAGCTATTCTCTCATCATAAATATTAGTTCCTTGCCAAGTGCCAATCATTAAGTCATCACCAAGTTCTTCAAGGCATTTAATACGATAATCGGCAGGTAAATCTAAAGCGTTTGAAGCCGAAGTTCCTAAAGTAACTGTATAGGTAGCAGCATTTCCAGGGTCAAAGGTTGTATCTTCTTCTATTGAACCTATATAACGACCACAACCAAAATAAATTATGCCATCATTTTTACTTACAATAGCAGGATGCCATAAACTATCTGTTCCTATTGTTATCCAATTATCAGTAAAAGAACTATCTGATATTTTCATTACATCAACAGTGGTATCTTCAAAAATAAAAACATAACCCCATTTAACTATTAGTCCTTGTCCTGCTCCACCCCTATCAGAAGTTTCTGCCCAAGTAGCACCACTATCAGCAGACTTATAGAGAACACCATTACTGTCTAAAGCAAATACATTAGTAGTAGTATCAGGGTCTCTTGCTATCCATTTTACTTGAGCATCAACTACCGTTGTTGATTTCTTAGCCAATATATTATTAAGACTAACAATACCAGGATTAGAATGTATATCTAAATTGTGAATATCACCAAAGCCCACGTGAGGTGAAGCAGAAATACCCTGTCTGGGTGGTAAAATTTTTATGATGTCTGGCATATATTTTTATCTTGCATCTTGAGTAAATGGCGTTAAATTAGCTCTATTTGTTTTAATCCACGAGTGAACTCCTGAACCTGCGGCTGTGGTAGCAACAGGACTTCCTTGCTTTCTTGCAGATAACTGAAAAGTATCAGCTGTAATTCCTTCACGGATAACATAATAATCAGTTTCAACTGAAAATCCTGTAGGTAAAGTTCCTGTAGTTTCAAACCAAATAACATCATCTTCATATAACTCGTGAGCAACTGAAGTGATAACAGCAGGAGTAGCATTAGAAATTGTTGCTACGATAAATGAAAATTTCGAAAACTTCATAAAGTTCAATTATAAATAAGTCATAGAGAGCGAATAATCACTCTCTATATTTATTTACGATTGTCAAAATCTTGTCTTGGATATTCTTACCATATATTCACCGTCAAATGTATTTCCAACATCTGTAAACGCTCTATCTTGGTCGTCTGAATCAGTAGCAATATAACATATCAGATATGGTTGATGAGCTCCTATCATAATCTTAGATACAGAACCACCACCTATGGTTGTTCCATAGGATGATGTAATATTATTCTCTACTGCTCCAGTAAACGTTGATGTAGCGATACTGTCAGAACTTAATATATTCCAAGTTGTTGATGTTGCTCCCTTAGTAGCAGATGCTCCACAAGTTATAGTGTAGGTAGATGTGGCTGTGCCAGTTATGTTAAGCCTAACAAGTTCAACTGTTGAAGTTGCTCCTGTTTGAACAAGAGCATCTCCGACTGTCCCCACAATAGGAATTTCAGAATCTGTTGATGTTGCTCTCCTAAATGGGTCTTCAATAACCATTATAGTTGTAGAAGCATCTTCAAAATTTCCTGTTATATGATAGGTAACATCGTTATTAACACTTAAATATCTAGAAGTAATATCAGGGCTTACTATAGCACCAAGCTCTTCTTCAATAACAGGAGTTTCAGGAGCTTCATTAAATACTTCAATATTAACACTTTCCATTATTGTTTTAGGAGAATTTTCTGAAACATAAGCTCTTACTTTTAGCCCAACACCAATAATACAAACAACAAGAAATAAACCGATTGAAATAAACATTTGTATTCTTACTTTTTTGAGTTTATTCATTTTGTTATTGTTAAAATCTTGTTTTAGAAATCCTTACCATATAAGTTCCATCAAATGTATTTGCTGGATTGGTAAATGCTCCATTATCGCTTGAGCTAACTACACAAACAAGGTATGGATTTACTGGCGTAAGCAGTATCTTTGCAACAGAACCTCCACCAATCTTAGCACCATAAGAACTAGTAATATTATTTTCTACTACTCCAATAAATGTTGAAGCAGTAATACTATCACTAGTCAAAATCTCATAATCTATTGTTGTTGAAGCTGTTTTACCAGTAGCTGGCGCTGCTCCACAACGAATTTGATATGTAGATGTAGCAACTCCAGTAACATTTAATCTTACTAATTCAACAGTAGAAGTAGCTCCTGTCATAGCATTGGCTGTATTTGCATTAAGAACAGCAACTTCATTCACAGTTGAGGTAGCCATTAAAAACGGGTCAACAATAGCTATAATAGTAGTTGTGGCATCAGCAAAACTCCCAGTAATGTGAAATGTAACATCACCATTAACGCTTAGATAACGACTTGCAATATCAGGACTAACCACAGCCCCAAATTCTTCTTCTACAATAGTTACTGTAGCCGCTTCGTTATATGTTTTAATAGTAACATTCTCCATTACTGTTTGCGGAGCTTCATCAGACATATAAGCTCTTGTACCAATTCCAGCACCGATAACGCATACAACAAGAAATAAACCAATCGCAATGGACATCTGTAATCTGGCTGTTTTAAGTTTTTTAGTCATTTTGTTATTGGTTATAAGCCTTTTAATTCGCCTCGGGCTTTTTTAGCTTTGTACTTCCTTGGATTTTGTTTCTTATAAGCCTGTAAAAATGGGCTTAATTTTTTGTCTTCTGCAGACACTTCTTCCTCTTCCTCTTCTTCAACCTCAACTTCTTCTTCAGACAAAAGTGTAAGAAGTTCATCTTTAGTAGCACCATCATCAAACTTAATTTCCTTTGCTACTAACTCTTCTTGTATTTCTTTTTTAGTCATATTATTTTTAGTTAGTTATATTTATGGAGAGTTGTGCAGAGCTAATAAAAATAGCTTATCGGTGGAGGAGCTAATTAATTTAGCTCCACGATACTCTCCATAAAATTAAGGTTAATTAAGCAAGTGTAATATCTGTCAAAAGATTGACCTTAGGAGTCCATAAGATAGCTCCAATATTAGCCCAGACAGATACTTCACGTCCAGTCTTTAGAGTTACTTTCTTTTCATCCATTTGAACACCACGAGGAGCAGCATAAAGAGCTACATTCTTAACTCCAAATAATCTATGACCAGAGTTGGTAGCTGATAAAGTTCCAATAGTTCCAGTAGAGAAAGTTCCAGTTCTAACAACATAAACTTCAACACCACCATAAACTCCACCAAAACCGTTATTCAAAGCAGCGTCAGCAAAAGAAAAACCATTACCCATTCCTGCTTGAATAAAGCCTGTAAGGTCAGTATTTTCAATTACTAAAAATAGACCTCCATAAGCAGTAGAATATCCTGCGACCTTTCCTGTTAAATCACCAATAATCTTATTGATGTTTCCTGGAGTTGTAAAACCACCTTCAGGAGTATCATAAGACTCTCCTGCTAAATCAAGAATTTTATTTAAGACAAACTTATCAATCATAGTTGCAACAGCATAAGTCATCTCATCAACTCGTGAAGTATAAAGGTCAACTCTTGAGAGAGTTTCTTCAAACTCATAAATATGTTCTGCGTAAGTTACTTGGTCGCTTACAGTTAGTGGGTCATCAACAGTTGTTACTGTAGATACTGCATAAGTTCCTGCCATTGTAGCAATAGCCGCTGATGGCTGATTGCCATAAGGATTAGCAATATATTTAGCATCACTCCTGTCAACCTTACAAACTTTTTCTGCAACTAAAGCGTTACGCAAAGCAACTTCTAAAGTAGATTTAAAGTATTTTATTCTCCAAACCTCCGATAGAGTGCTTGTGCCGATAGTATTAGCCATTTTGTTTATGTTAGTTTCTTAAATCCACCAATAACCTAAACGAATATCTCCACCGCTATTTGTTCAGTCCTTTACTCATAGATTTCTTTTGAGCTATTCTTGCTTGGGCTAATCTGTCTGTGTCTTCTGGGAGTTCACCCTTATCAAATTGCTCAAGAAGTGTCTCATCAGAAACCTTGGAAGAACTACGTCTGCTTGTGCCAGTATTTGTGGCATCAGCAGTTTTTCGTTTTTCTTCTCTATTTGCTAAAATTGCTTTCATATCATCATTTTTTAATGCTTCGGCAATAGGAATGCCTTCAGCTTTAGCAAACTTTTCTACTCTATCAACATCGTCATCGTGAACTTTGCCTAAAGACCTAATGTCTTTTAAAGAGTAGTTTGGCGTATTTGCCTCTTGTGTGCCTTTTGGCTCTTTTACTTGTCCCTTATTTGGGTCATTTTTTACCTTTTCAAGCTCTTCTTGAGCTTGTTTTTTCTGTTGAGTTGCTGTATAACGGTCTTTTTTCATCTGAAGAGCTTTATCAATATTCTCTTTATCTGTCTCTTCAGAGAAACTAAATTCTCTTCTAACATCGTGACGGAGTTGCTCCTCCGTCTTCTTTTCTTCTGTCATAATTATTAGGCTATTTGCCTCACCGATAATTGATTGGCTATTTGCCTGTTATAGTTATTTATTACTATTTAACATATAAATTCTCGCCATTTTCTTAACTATTTCTTTTATTTCTAATTCTGATAAGTTAGGATTTTTCTTTTTTGTTTCTTCTTCAACTTCACGATAAGAAAAATATTTATTCATATTATTTAGTGCTATTCTTTTTATCTAACTCTTTCTGTTCTTCTTTTGTAAGTTCTTTCTGATTAGCTAGAATATATAATTGATTAATAGAGTTTTCAATATGTAAGACAATGGTATTTCTTGCTGTTAAATTAATAATGGCTGTATCAGGATTGTTAACTAATGTAGATAACTTATTAAACTTTATATCAATATCTACTCCTCCTTCATTAAAACTATTTAACTGTTGGTCTAAATAATCAATTATTATCTCTCTTGCCTTTAATAAATGATAAGCATCTGGGGCTGGTAAATTCCTTATATCTAAGGTAACCCATAAATCTATTACTTGGTTTATAGGTGCATCTCCATCTAAGGTCGGTAAGAAACACTTACGCACTAAAGCTAAAACATCACCTTTAATCTTTTTCTTAACAATTACTTCTTCACTCTCGCTAATTCTCATCTGTAAGAATATTTTTCTAATTGCTTTTAATAAAGGTAAGTTGTCCTTAAAAGTGCTTTTAATTAAATCTAACTCTTCATCCGTGTAACGCATTGTTTGTTCTTTTTTCATAATTTTGGGTGAATAACCACCGATAAATAAATTAATTATCCCTGTTGGGGTATTTGTTGTTGAATAGGCTGTTGGACTGCCTGTGGGGCTTGTGTGGGCTGTGGTGGGGTGCTAGGGGGTAACTCCATAGGGTTTATAGCTCCTGTAAGGGAAAGTATTTTATTAATTACTACGCTTTCCTGTTCTGTGAATGGCTGACCTTGTTTAGAAGCCAGTATGTTCAATAGCGTTCCTAAGGTTTCTAATACTCCTTGAGTATCCTTGCTCTCACCTGTAACATCCATATCAAGCTCCCATTCTAAATCTTTTAATACTTTCTTCCAAGTCTTAGTTTTTATATCTGACGGGCTTATAAATCTCTGATTACCCTGATTGCTTAACTCATTCTCTACTCCTTGTTGAACATTGACAGTATCAAGTAATTCCTGTTCTGGCTCATATAACTCACCTGAAAGAATAGTATTAACTTTCTTTTGGTTTATCTGTCTTATAACTTCATTAGGGACAAACATCTTATCAATTTGCTTAATTTGCTGTTCTGTTAATATAGCAGAAATCTCATCAGTAGTATCCATCTTTTTCTTGAAGTGAGGGATATGATATTTTCTCATCATATTTATAATTGCTAAGCCTTTATTCTCTGTCATAAGTTCAAAGAGAGAATGACTTTCCTGTAATAAGGCTTTTGTCTGTCTCCACGCTGAACCTGATTTAACCTCTCCTGTAGCCATAGCATCGCTTATACCGTTAATTTCACGCCCTAGAGCCTGCCATTGCCCTTGAAATGCCTGTAATGAGGTTATGTCGTGGCTGTTATTATTAACTTGGGTTAATGGTTCGTTCTTAGCGTAAACAAGTATATCCCCATTATCTATACTGCTTAAAGCATTACGCCCTACAAAGTTGCCATCTGAAGTCTGATAGATAAGTTTGGAAGCTATATCTAACTGGTCTTTAATGGCTTTAGCTGAATGATTAACCATCCATTGAGCTTCAAATAAGTTCTCTACTGCTCCAATAGCCATACTTCTACCGTCTTCTTTGATTAAGTGGTCTATCTGATAAGGGTTTTGGGTTTCTTTACCCCTATAAAGTGTAAAGTCTTCATACATCTGCTTGCCTTCTTTATCCTTTTTAGGTTTACCATCTTCTTTGCTTTCAACAAAAGATATAACGTGCATTTGTTGTTCAAAGTCATCTTCATCATCTTCCATATCAGTAAGGTATGAGAGTGATAACTCACCATGAACCTCATAGACAGGTATATAATTATCAAGATTATCCTTTTTCTGACCATCAGCAGTTTCTCTTGAAGAACCTGCCTTTTCTATTAACTGTTTGACATAATCTTGGTCATAGTTCTCGTTCTTGCGTAATTGTGAGGGAGTAAACCATAGTTTCTCTATAACAGGGTTATTCTCAAAGTCTACTGCATCAACTATCAATCTATTCCAAGGTATAACTTCACTATATAATTCTCCGTCTTTTTCAATGTGTTTGCTTACTGCTGAACCATATCTTGCTAAAGTCCGTCCCCAATCATTAAGAAATACACCAAAGTTAGTCTTACGCATCCAATCTCCTAATAGAATAGTAGCAAGGAACGCTGTAATCTTGTTCTTTAATTTAGTAGCTCTTATGCTTATGTTTTTAGTGTCTATATCAGTAGCTCTATACCAAATGTTAACCGCCCCCGTTACGATATTAAAAAAAGGCTTTTCACGGTCTTTACTATCAGTTTCACCTGATATATGTTTGCTGTTTAAATAAGCGTCAATCTTATTAATGTTTTCATATAAGTCAAACTGAACATATCTAGATATAGTAGTTTCAAAGCCACTAATAAAATTCTGTTCTAACTCTCTTACAAGTTCTTGAAGAGTTTGGTCAATCATATTTTTATTTAGTATTAAGTTGAACTAATGCAGAAGTAGAAGAACCACTAATCTGTAAAGATAAACATTCATAATTAAGGTTCTCAAGAATTATCTCTCTACCTGTTCCTGCAATTGGATTAGCCCATATTAAAGTGCTTGTTGCATAAGAAACTTTTTATTCTTTTTAAGTCCAGCAATCTTTTTAATAGCTATATCTATAAGCTCTTGTTTCATTTCTTTTGTTAATTCAGATAAAAAAGACCCTTTAGGATGCCATTTTTCAATCATTATTGGAAACTTCTTATCTTCAAACTCAAAATCAGTATAACACCTTAAAACAAAGCCTTTAACCTTAGTAAATAATTTCTTCTCAAATTCAAATGTTTGATTGTTTATTGTTTCTTTATACATAATATTTTAAATTAATTGTTATTTGTTAGAATCTTTCTTAAAGTCTGCTTGATTAAGCTCCATTAAGTTTCTTTGGGTTATTATATGCTCTGCTTTGTTAGGGTCTTCATCAATAGCATCTTTTTTAAGCTCAAACCAAGCCCTATATATTAATGGGTCTCCTATATCAGGACTTCTACCCAAATCTTCTTTAACATCAGCTTTAGGCTTTAATTGTAATTTATAATCGCTATCAACCTTCTTTTGCCTTAAAAGAGCTGTTAATTCCTCTAAAATAATATCTCTATAATCTAAGGTTTTAATTGCTATTTTATGTTCATTAATCAATTCTGCTAGTTTCCAAGCACATTGAGCCTTTAAATTAACGAAATTAGTCTTAGGAATTAACATTCCTTCTATCTTATCTCCCTTAGTCCTAGTTTCTGTTTTAGTCGCCAATGGTCTGCTATTAGCTACAAAACCTTTAACTCCAAACATTCCATCAACTACACCACCACCTACTCCGTCTTCATCAATCATTATATTACTATATGGTATTCCTTCTATTGCTGCCTTTTCTTTAGCTTTCTTTTTAGTTTCTTCTATATCTTGTTTGCTAAATTGTTCTATTTTATAGAGTTCTAAGCCATCCCAATAATTAAATGTAGTCTTATCCTTTCCTAGTCTAGCAACATCAATTACTAAATACTTTTGATTATCTTTAACAATCGTATTACTAAAACAGTCTGTTAAAGCATCATAACTGATTAAACTGTCCATTTCTTCATCATAATCCCAGTTTCCTTCAAACAATCTCTGTCTTCTAATAGTATCCTTTTCTGAGCTTAGTGTTTCTATATAATCATCAGGAAGATACTTGTTATCAGTAGCAAATGCTTGTATATACTTCCTATTTTGCTCTAATTCATTTAACTGATAAGGGTCTACAAATTCTCTTTTCATCCAACCTTTCTTAGGATTAGCAGTGATTAACATCTTCTTCTTTAATCCATATTTGTCATTCTTCCATCTACCTATACTAAGCCATAGATTGCTCTTGGCACTCTCTACTACTTCACCAGCTTCTTCTATCCATCCTCTAGTCATCTGCATACTACCAAATCTCTCAAATAAGGGGTCGCTAGGCTGTTGCTTACAGGCTTTTAAGTAAACTCTTGAACCATTGTGTAAATTGAATATATTAAGCTGTCCATCAAATTTAAAATAATCATCTGCTATTAACTTCCAGTTTTGGAATACTTCATATATAGTTGGAACTGTAAAACTTCTAAGGTCTACTAATTCTTGTCTAGCTATAAAATAATGGGTTTCAGGATATATTAAAGCATCTCCAAATATCAATGAAGCCCCTAAATAACTCTTTCCACCGCCTTTAGCTCCACCGTATAATAATTGTTCTGTTGTATTATCTATCCAATACTCTGCGGCTTTAATTTGCTTATCAATTTTAGTGTTAAATTTAATCTTCATCTTTTGATATTTCCATTCCAGTTATAGTTTCTATAGTAACCTTTCCTTTATGTTCTTTAATATCTGCTTTTGATTTAAGATAAACAGGCAACGCTATTTCTTTAACGCCTTGCCTATCATCTTTCTTTGTTAATCCAAGGTGTCCAGTAATCAAATCATTCGCTAACTCCTCTGCATTTCTTTTCTTTATTATATTCAAAGCTTCTTCTTCCATAGTCTTTCTTCCAGCACCTTCTCTTTTACCTCCAATAGGCATAATGATTAATCATTAATTGTTATCTAATCTTAGTTAATTGACAGTTGTATATTTATATGTTTTAAACTACACCACCTAAGCCTTTCTAAGCTCTTTAAATAGTAAGGGTTAACACCTATATCATTTTATCTTAAATAATATATTACTTAACTCTCTTATTTGGTTCTTTAGCATTTCTTCATTAATTCCTTCTGTTCCGTCCTTTATATGACTTTGAACATCGTTCCAGTAGTTATTAGATTTTATTACTTGTTCTTTTAAGGTCATACTATTATAAGCCTCTAATCTTTAAACTCTTTTTAACACCACGCATAACTTTATTCTTTCTTAATCTATCTATTCTAAATAAAGCATTAGGGTCTTTAACAAACTCTCTACCGTATTTACGCTTAAACTCCTTAGATGTTTTCTTCTCTACTAAGGTTTTACGCATTTCTTTAGTGGCTTTCTTTCTTCTTCTTGTTCCTTCTCTACGGACTACGGTTTTAAATGCTCCTTTTAATGTTTTTATAGGCATATAGTTATATAGTTTCTAATTCTTTACCCTCTAACATATTAATAATTATCTTTTTATTTCTTTCTATTAATTTAAGGTGGCTTTCTCCCATAAGGTCCATTCCACTTTTAATTTTATGGTCTGTTAAGAGTTCAAGATAGTATCCTGTTATCTTTATCCAGTCATCTTGAGTTAAATCTATTTTCTTGATTACTTCTTCTCTAAACATTTCAGGGGGTAAGCCGTGTTGAGTTTCAAATTCAAACATTTTTCTGCCATACTCTTCTTGTTCTTTAGTAGTATCTAATTTTATTTTAAGCAAAGTTGATAATTCCATACTATTTAATATCCCCAACCACTTATTTTCTTAATTTGGGTAAAGTTAATGTTTTTATGTTTATGTTCCTTTAAATATTCTAAGAAACTACCTCGTTTATAATCTTCATTAATCCTTATTTTTATTAAGCCCTTATTAGCACAGTTAGTGCTACAATATTTTCTTTTATTCCAATCTCTGCTTGTTTCATTATATCTTCTTATGCAAGGATTTCCACAGTATTTACAAGTTTTTGTTATATTCATATTTACCCTGTGCATAAACTATTTTGCCTATGCTAACCTTAGCTATTTATTAATATGTAATAGGGGTTGACACCTATTCCTATCGGGTGTATAATTAAGATAGATACTTATCTAATAATCTTATGAACAAATATCAACAATCTTATAGAACTAATAATCCTGTTTATTCTTTTAGGGCGATAGGTTGGAGAAGTGCTTTAATTATATTAGGTGCATGTGTTATTGTTTATTTCCTTTAAACCTTCTCACTCCTAAATATATTGATTAATTTCTTAAGGTCGCTAAAACTTTTAATGGTTCTCTTAATGGGTTTTTTCTTTTTATTCTTTTTCATCTTCTAATTTATCTTCTAAGATAACTATTTAAAATAAGAAATCCTAATACTACTGATAAAAGTGCTGCTAATTGGGGAAAGGTGCTTATTATCATAAAAAAAAACGCCAAAAATAGCGTCCACTAACTAAATATTAAGTTTATTTGTTGACAAGCCATATATTTTTAACACATTTCCCACCTCAAATAAGGTTAAGGTAGGAAAGAAAGGAGGTTCTGAATATCCACCCATTAAGGAGGAAAATGTATTAAGAATTTAAACACAAAATTGTCCAAACATTCAACCATACAAAGGGTCTAAGGCGAAGCCTATGGTAAACCAAACAGCGAGATATTTAGGCAATTCTGATTTCAAATCCTTTTAGGCGGATTGACTTACGCACAAGTTATACCCAATTATTAGAATAAAACTTTGCATCTGATTTAAGTCTACCATAAGACTTTTAAAAAGTCAAATATTGTTAAGGTTTAAGGGGGTTGCATTAATTTTAAAGGTGTGTTAAGGTATTAGTAGAGTTATAAGTTCTGGGATACAACCGTACAAACCTGCGAAGATTTCTTATATAGACTATTGGCGGGCGGATTTGTTCGCCAATTTAACTGGATTTTCCTTCGCAGGTTGCCAGTTGATGCCAATAGTTTGTATAAGATTTTTTTATGAAAAATTGGAGCATAGAAAAAGCATTCAATGCTCCTATCGGAAAACAAGGCAATACTAAAACGTAAGATGTTTTTTTATTGCTTATTAAAGGTTGTAGCATACTAGGAACTACATCAGGCTTTTATAAGATTACCAAAGCTAAACGTTGACCTCCGTGTCAATTAAGCAAAACTAGTCTTGTATCCAGCCTTTAATAAGTAAATAATCGTTCATTAAGAGCTTAATAGAGTGCCATAGCTATCTCAATGCAGTATATTCGTATGAGTGTTTAGTCTATGGGCGATTAGAATTTTATGCCTTTGGAAACATTGGATAAGTCTAATTAATATATACCTCTATTAAGCTTCTAGTGAATAATATTGTTCATTAAGACCTGGCGAGTATTTAATGGCTCTGTTATAAGTTATTGTTAAGGCAACCGTCTTAAGGACTGAGAAACAACCATTACCGCCAGCTTCTAGTGAATAATTGTTTATTACTTGCTGGTTGAGCTCTGGAGAGCTGTGAGGGTTCGATTCCTTCTTTGCCAGCAAATAGTGAATAATAATTAACAAATAAAAAGTATGAGTTTTTTATGCAAAATGGGAATACATAACTGGAAGTGGTTTAAATCTACTGCTCCTTATATTGTAATTTATAAATGTTCTAATTGTAATAAAGAAAAAGAAGAATATTTAGGACAATAAAATCCCCCAAAATTCTTAATACAATAATTAACCCTTGACAAGTAATAATCTTTAATGATATACTAAGGGTATAAAGTAAAAAAATATGCCATTTGATTACATCGCTAAGTTTAAAATTAAGAAATCCTTTTCTTGTAAACCAAGTATGGCATTTAGCGATGTAAACTTGTTAGGCAGGAAAAGGGTTTTTTAATTGTAAATTTATGGCTTCACCTCAAACTGAAAACGGTTTTACAAAAATAGCTAATGAGACAATGGAGGCTCTTGCTGGTATCAGAATATCAGGAGAAGCCCGTCAATGCCTTGATGTTATAATCCGTAAAACTTATGGATTTCATAAAAAAGAAGATGATATTTCTTTATCACAATTTGCACTCATTACCAATATTGGTAAGACGCATATTCTTAGAGGGCTTGTAAAGTTAGCCAAAATGAACTTAATTATTACCAAAAAAGGTAATCATAATGGCAATACATATAGATTTAATAAGGATTTTGACACTTGGAAACCGTTACCAAAAAAGGTAACCGTTACCAAAAAAGGTAATCCGTCGTTACCCAAAAAGGGACATACAAAAGATAATACTACAAAAGATAAGAGTACTCCCCCTAAAATTTCTTTTTTACTCTTAGAGGCTTTTAAGGAGATAATGGGAATAACCACGCCAGACGGTGATTATCAAATGGATAATTTATTCCCAGCAAAACAACTAGCTAAAAAAATAGTTGAAAAAAATAAAGAAGTAGGGGAAAAAGAAATGAAGAATGATGAAGATATAATAAATGGTTTTAAATGGCTACTGGATAGAATGGATGATTTTCACAAAACAAACGCTACCAGTATAGGTTATATAAATAGAAATTTTATTAAAATATTCAATTCTTTAAAGAAAAGATATTAAAAATATGAATAAAACTTATTGTGATAAATGTAAAAAAGAGATTAATGTAATTAATCATTGTAAAGCTAAATCTGTTGTTTTTGGTGGAGAAAAAGTAGAATTAGATTTATGCGAAAATTGTATTAATAGTTTAATTGTAATTATTAAAAATTTTATAAAATAAAAATATGGAGGATTTAAGCACAGAAGAAATACTTGATTTATCCCAGATTACGGAGGATGAAGTCAAGCCCTTAAAAGACTTAGTTGATAAGAATAAGTCAAATTTAGAAAAGTATTCTACTGGATATGATGTGTTTGATGAAGCTATGGAGGGTGGTATAAAAGACGGAGATTTAATAATTATTAGTGGTATAAGTGGTCAAGGAAAAACAAGTTTTGCTCAAAGTATTACTTATAACTTATGTAAAAATGCTATTCCTACTCTCTGGTTTTCTTATGAAGTATCGGTTGAACATCTTGATAGAAAGTTTAAAAAAATGGAAATAGATAATTTTTATCACGTATTTGCCCCTAAAAAAAATACTACTGGAAAATTAGAATGGATAAAATATAAGATAAAAGAGAGTTGGATTAAATATGCGACTAAAGTTGTTTTTATAGACCATATAGATTTTCTAATACCGACTGGCTCAAAAACAAGTGATAATGAAGCCATAGCTTTAAAAAGGATAGCTACTGAATTAAAAAGTTTAGCAATAGAACTTAATGTAATAATAGTAGTAATGGCTCATCTTAAAAAAATACCTGATAACAAAGAACCTGATATGCAAGATATAGGTTATAGTGCGGGGATATTCCAATTAGCTGATTATGTAATGATAGTTATGAGAGAAAAAGTAAATAATGCTAAAGCGTTTGGTGGAAACGATTACAGCGATGAACTTTATACTAATAATTCAATAATAAAAATAGTAAAAAATAGAGAAACTGGACAACTTAAGTATATTAAGTGCCAGTATCAAAATGATAGATTTATTCAATTAACAAAAAAATATGAAAAAGATGACACCAAATAAAAACTTTAGAAGAAGCGTTAGAGTGCGAAGAACTGTGGAATATCAATAATGGTTTAACTCTTTGTCTTAAATGTCATAAAATAATTCATAAATATATGAAAGAAATAACAAAAATTACAAAAGAATTATTGTGTTCAAAAAATAGGGTTGATAGATTATTCGCTATATCAATTTTAAAAGATTTAGGTAAGTTAGGAGTAAGAATGTATAAATTAACAGAAAAAAAAGAAGACTTAAAAATATTAAAAGATTTATCTGATACTATACAAAAATATGAAAATTCTTAATCCTAAAAACTTAATTCTTAAACATAACAAGACTGGTAGAATATTTAAAACTAATGAAAATACTGATTATCTTGAATATGATGAAAACGCTTTTAAGGATATAAGTATTAAAAAACAAGATAAATTATTCTAAAATAAATATAAAGGTCTTTAATAAACTAAGCATAATAAATATGGTATTTGACAAAGATGAACAACAATTATTAATAGCATTAGTTAAAGCTCAACAAGAAACAGAGTGTTTTATGAGAGGTTTTGCTGAACCAACAAAAGACGAAGAAAAAAGAACTGAATGTTACAATACCTTAATAAGAAAAATAAAGATTAATTAATAAATAAATAATAGAACACTTTAAAATTAAGTAATATGACTAAAAAAGAAATTACAAAAATCATTAATGAAGAAAAAGAAAAATGGTCTGGTATAAATCAAGTTGTTGGTTCTACGGTAGTTTTAATTGCTTTAAAAAATATTTTAAAAAAACTATGAGCAACATAACAACTCTAATACAATTTATAAAGGATAAAGGACGTGTATCTTATGATGAAGTAAAGGCAAGAGCAGAGCAGATTGACCCTATTTGGAGAGAAAGCACTTGGTCTCGTGGCTTAAGAAGAAACCCTTATGTTATTGCTATAGGTAAGAACCCTGCTATCCCTGTAGGCTCTAATAACCCTATCGTAGCGTATAAGGCTATAGGCTTTGAAGTTAGGGAAACCTTAAAAGATGTGGAAGAGGAAGCCTTAAATGAAAACCTTAGAAAAATAAAAGATAACTTTCCTAATCCTTGGGATAACCGAAATGCTATAGTTGAACTTGATGACGCTATTAAGAATAAAGACATCTGGAAGAAGAAATTTGTTTTAAGGAGATATAAAATATGAATAAAATAATAAAATATAAATGCACTTCAACCTCTGGAGGCGGAATAGAAAGAAATGAAGGTATTTGGGAAAAAAAAGAAACAGATAAGACTATTACTTTTCGGTATATAGGTGATTTAATTTTTGAGCCAAATTATAAAACTATAAAAATTAATAAATTTTATAGTAAAAAACATATAAGAAAAGATAATAATTATAGTGCTTGTAGATATTATGATAATGAGAAATATAAAAGTTGGTGTAATAACGGACACGTTATTAGAGATTGGTTAGACGGAACTTATACAGCTTATCCACAAC
>Ga0208904_1000384_pt1 | contig 38137 bp, 47 predicted proteins | sample AntAceMetag02UKB_FD_184774 | JGI IMG/M metagenome (GOLD analysis project Ga0208904, IMG submission 184774) | Saline lake microbial communities from Ace Lake, Antarctica - Antarctic Ace Lake Metagenome 02UKB (SPAdes) (version 2) | ecosystem: Environmental > Aquatic > Non-marine Saline and...
CGTGCGCCAAAAATTTTTCGTTGCGCACGTATTTTATAATCAAAAAAATATAAAAACTTAACGAGAAATGGATGTAATTCCTCCACACACTAAAAGTGTGCAGGTATCCTTACAACAAAAAATGAAAACAGGATATACTGTGGCAGATTGCATGACCGAAGATCCTCTAACAACAGGACCTGAAATAACGATTAAAGATGCCGCAAAATTAATGAAAAAACGTAAATTAGGAAGTATTGTTATTCTCAAAAAAGACAAACCAATAGGAATTGTCACAAATCAAGATTTAGTTTTCAGAGTAATTGCAAAGGGCTATTCAGCTAAAAATCCAATAGAAAAAGTGATGAGCACAAGTATTGTGCAAATTTCTCCAAACTTAGACATATTTGAAGCATTAGATGTGATGAATAAAAATATGATTAGACATCTTAATGTTGTAAGTAGAGGTAAATTGGTCGGTTACATTACTCTAAAAGATATTCTAAAAATAGAACCAGCATTGTTTGATTTATATGCAGATAAAATAGATGCAAGATTACAGGGAGATAATAATCTAAATCCCTTATATGATAATGATGGTATTTGCGGGATGTGTGGAAGCTATGCCAAAAGATTATTTAATGTAAATGGCACAGAAGTTTGCACTATATGCAAAAAGAAAAAATAAAACAAAAATAATATATATTTCTAATTATTTAATAAGATTTCAACACCTTTACCAAATATTTGTTTTAAATCTTCAAATATTTTTTCTTTTATAAAAGCTTTTCTAGGAATTGTTATATTCATAATAACTTTTTCCATTTCTTCAAGATTAGAGTCAACATAATTAACAAATTCTCCATTTTTACCAATATCTGCTTTGCTTATTTTATCTCTTTTTTCAAGATTATGCACGACAAAAGCCTTATCCCCTAGAAGAATAACTTCACCATATTTATTACCATATTTAACTCTAATTTTTGTTTTGTCAATTGCCTTTGCTCTTTTTCTTTCAATATGATCAACTAAAACTTTCATTGAATCTTTGGCTGCTTTTATAGCTGTTCTTATTTCATGGTTAGTTAATTTTTTGGTATCATAAGATTTTTTGGTACTAAAAACTTTTTTTATGTCAGTAAAAACTTTCTCAGAAATAATTCCTGTGTGAATTATATTATCTTCAAAAGATTTCAGTATTTTATCTTTTGCAATTGTTTTAACATTATTCTCTAATTTTAATATATCCCTCATCATTGTTACAAGAGAATTATATGAATTAATTACAGCCTCTTCTTCTTTGGCTTCGCTAATTTGTTGAAATAATTTTTTTAAACGTTTTAGATATTTCTCAGATAATTTTAACAATTCATCAACTTCTTTCCCAGACATACTTGTTTTATCACCATGCTCCATCTTTTTTCTGGTATCTATTATCTTTTTAAGAATTGTTACATATTCAGGTTCTAGTAACTTTTCTTTCTTAACAAAAACATCACTCATAACTTTTGGAGATTCATTAGGAGTTGGAGGGGCAATACCCATCATCATTAATGCAGCTTGACTTGGAGTTAGGGTTGCCCAGAAGAAATCTTCCATTCCGATTTCTTTAAGTTTTACTTTAACTCGTTCAAGTAATTGATCTCCTGAGTGAATATACATTTCAATTGCTTCAGGGCTTGGTTTAATTTTACCCATTTGTAATAATTGTTTCCAAGGCATAAAGATTCCTTTATCAAATAAAGGTATACCATCTCTTAGAAGAGTAAAGATTACAGGGTTTGCTTCTTTTATGCTATCCCAAAAATCAGTTAAAATATAAACTTGAATATTTAATTTATTTTTTATTCCAGTCATATTACCCGCATCAATACCCATACCAATAATAATCGCTCTAAGTTTATCTCTCAGCTCTGCACGACTCATCTTTTTTACATCAGTATCATCAATAACAATGTATACATCAATATCTGATTTAGAATGCGCTTTACCTTGAACAAGAGATCCTGCAAGACAATATGTAACAATATAATTCTCAAATTTTTCAAGAACCATCTGCTTATGTATTTCTGCAATCTTCAATGCAGACATCATTCCTCTATCAAAAACAGGGGCGCTAAGTGCAATTTTCTTAAGAAGCTCATGTTTACCATCAGAACAAGCTTGCCATAGGTCGGTAACTAATAGTGATTCAATCTTTAAATTCTTATCAATTTCTTTAGCAGATTCCTGCATAATTTTTGAAAGTTTTTCTCTTAGCTGATCTTTACTCATTTTTTTTGAGTCAGCATCGTCAAGCAGAACAAGAACATTGATTGCATCTTTTTCTTCTTTGCTAAGTTCCTTACCCTTCTCAGGTTGGTTAGGTGGAAGCAAACAAATACCCATAATGTATCCTTGAAACTTAGAGACAACTTTCTTTTGATATTTATCAAGGATTGTTTTTATATTCTCAAGTTTTTCTTTAGCTTCAACAGGCAAATCAGCTGGAAGATTTGCAGTTAAAGAATCTAATTTAACATTTTCAGAATTAGAAGCCTCATTTAACTTATAGTCTGCAGGCTTTACAGATTTAGCAACTGCAGATTTAGATTTTTTTTTAGTTGTTTTCTTCTTATTAGACATATTATCTCACCCAAAATAAGTTTAATATAATGAATCTTGCTCAACATAAGAAGTTCCCTCTACATTTATAAAGTTTATGAGAGTTTTATCAAAAAACGAAGAATTAAATCTTATCAAATGCAGCTAAGAATTTTTTATTAGTTGATTCGATTCTCTTTATTGCAGATAACACTGCATCGAGTGCAGATTTTTTAGAAGTTTCAACAATTATCTGAGGCACTGAAACAAGAGGGTGCCCTGTTCTATAAGAAGAAACCTTAACATCAGAATCATTCCAAAGTTCTTCTTTAAACATATTACAAAAAGTGTGGTCAACACCCCTCAAATCAAAGAATAATCTGTTTTTTGTGTTTTCTATTATATTTATTTCAATTACCATTTTAAACCTAAAACTTTTTGAATTTTGAAGCCATATCAATTAAATCAACATGCCCTAAAAACATTACTCTACAACAAAATCTTTCTAATCCTAAATCATTAAGTATTTTTTTCTGGTCTTCACCTTTAATACTTCTTTCTTTAAACTCATCCCATAAATGGGCTATTGGTTTTCCACATGAAAAACATCGTATAGGAATAATCATTTTTTATCTCCAATTAAATAATGATTGCTCAAAAATATTTTTATTTTTGTTGTTATCATTTTTTCTACCTTTATATTTTTTGTCTTAGCGCATCAGCGATACGCTCAGAAATCAAACTATCTGTATGACTTCTGTCTCTTAGACCTTGCTTGGCCTTGACTATTTGGTTTTGAAACTTCTTTAAACCTTACATCAGAAACAAGCATTGCTCTGTCATAATCAAGAAATACTTGTTTTAAATTAGGTTTATGTTTAACTAGGGCTTTTGAAATTGCAATTCTCACTGCATCAGTTTGTGATGAGAATCCTCCTCCAAAAACACTAACGTTAATATCAACTTCATTAGCAACATTACCCGCTAAAATCATTGGCTCTTTTATTCTAAGAGCATAAAACTCTGGTTTAAATAATTCAATAGGAGTACTGTTAACAATTAATCTACCCTTACCTTTCTTTAAGGTGGCTCTAGCTACAGCAGTTTTTCTCTTACCGCTTGTTTGAATTAAATCATTCTTTTTAGTCATTCTTTGCACCTAAAAACTTACATAAATCTTTTACAGTAATAAATTTAAGATAAGGTAATTTCGAAACATTACACTCCTCAAATTGTATTGCTTTTTCATTAGCAAATTCTACAGGAGAACCTGCATAACACATAATTTTCTTATATGCTTCTGCTCCACGAGCAATTTTGTAAGGAAGCATCCCTCTAATAGTTCTTCTAACAAATCTATCAGGCATTCTTGGTAAAAAAGGCCCTTTTGTATGGATTCCTCTTACCATTCTTTTTTGATAATTTTCAAGGATTGCTTTTTTATCTCCTGTAATAACTGCATTTTCACAGTTAATTACTTTTATGGTTTCACCTAAAAGAGCTTTTTTAGCAACAATTGTTGCAAGTCTTCCAAGCACCATATCAGTAGCATCAATAACAATCATATTTACACCTATCCTATTATTCTAATCCCTTTTGCTTTAGGATTTTTTTTCATTAAATCTTCAATAGATAATACTTCTCCTTTTTGAGAAATTTTTGATTTTGCATTTTGTGAAAATGAACAAGCAGAAACAATTAACTTATGTGTTAATTCTCCTGAACTAAGAACTTTACCAGGAACTATAACTAATTCACCATCCTTTGTAACTTTATCTAACTTTGAAAGATTAACTATTCTTTTGTTTCGAGTTGGTTTTTCAAGTTCTGAAGCAATTCTTTTCCAAAATTTAACCTTCTCAGTAATAGCTAAAGTTTTTAGTTCACTTATTAGTTTCTCCTGTGCAGGATTTTTTTGTCGATTCATCTTCTTAATTATATAAATGAGTTTTAAAATATTATTTTACGTTTTCTTTAATCACTTTTTGGGTTCCTTTTAGGATTTTATTATACTCCTCAATTGCATTATTAAAAACATTTGAAGCTTTTAATTGTCCCCAAGACTCAAAAGTAAATATGAAATCAGTATCACTATATTCAACAGTAAATCCATTTTCCTCAAGATCCTGTTCTAGAGAACCACTATACTTTAAGTGATCAATAATTTTAACTTTACTTCCACTTACTGAAAGTATTTTTGAATTATTTTTTATTAAATCTTTATTAGCATCTTTGCCAGCAGTAATTATTGGTACTGATCTAAAACCGACAAGACCAGGAGACCATTTTGAATGAACTTTTCCTTTTCCCAAAACTGCAGTTGCTTCAAACTCTATTTTTTGGTGTGCTAGTAGCTTAACTAAAGGAGTATCAGGATAAACAGGAACTATTTTTGGATCACTTGATTTTATGTCCTTTGCATAGATTGTTTTAGGCCCCTCAACTTTTAATGTTAGTTTAAGTTGGCATTTTGCGCAACCTGCACCTTTACATGAACATTCACTGGGAAGATTATACATTTTTAAATCTGTTTTTAGAGGTAATAGACCCAATCTTAATGCAAGCATTTCATCATATAATACCGAATCATTTTGTCTAAACTCAACATCTTCTATTGCCATTGTAGGAACTTCTGCAAGAATTAATCTTCGCAAAGTATTCACATAAGCAGCACTAGTTCCTTCAATTGATAATATCAATTTATTCTTTGATTTTTTTAGGGTTGTAACTTCCATTATACTCTCCTGCCTCTTCTACCGCCTTTTTTTCTACATCCTCCATGAGGCATGGGTGTGACATCTTCAATAAACCCAATTCTTAAACCCATTCTAGATAATGCTCTGATTGCAGCTTGTGCTCCTGGACCTGGACTATTTGGGCCATTATGCCCTCCTGGAGCTCTTATTCTTATGTGTAATCCATTAATTCCTTTTTCCTTCACAATTTCTGCAAGTTTTTTTGCTGCATTCATTGCTGCAGTAGGACTAGATTCTAATCTATCTGATCTAACTACTTGGCCACCAGAAACTCTGGCAATAGATTCTGACCCCGTAATATCTGTAACATGAAGCATAGTATTATTATATGAAGCTAGAATATGACAAACTCCCCATCGTATATTTTGTTGAGGTCTGGGTCTTCTAGTATCTGTTTTTTGAATTACCATTTTTATTCTTTCTTCTTATCTTTTGCTTTAGTCTCTTTTTTTTTTTAACAGGAGCTTTATCTTTTTTCTTAGGCTCTTCTTTTTTAGTTTCTACTTTTTTAGGGGCAGGTTCTTTTTTTTCTTCAACAGCAGGAGCCTCTTCTTTTTTAGGTTTAATATTAGTAGTCTCAACGCTTTTTTCAGGCTTTGACTTTATATCTTTTTGAACTTTTTCAGCTTCTTTTTTCAATTTAGCTTTTGTTTTTTTATCTGCTCTTTGTCTTTCAGGATGATCTTCACTATAAAGACTTGAAGCCACAGTAAAATTAATAAAAGATTCTTCTTTAACAGGAACAAGATATCTTGGTACAGTAATTTTTTTGTCACCAATCATAACATGTCCATGAATAATAAATTGCCTTGCTTGTTTTGTTGATCTAGCAAATCCTTTTTTGAATAGAACGGTTTGTAACATTCTATCAAGAATGTCTTTTAATTGTAATGAGAAAATTGCATCAAAAGTTTCATTTCCAGGAGTTATAAAACCAAATGATTTAAGTTTGCTCATCATTTGTTCTTTTTCTAATTCTGCTTGTGTACCCTGCATAGCAATAAGTTTTTTAGCTTGATCTTTATACTTTTTTAGAAAAGATGAGAATTTCCAAAGTTCTTTTTTATTCTTTAGACCATACTCTTTAAGAAGTTTAATTTCCTCAACAATTCTTGACTTTTGCCAAGGGTGAATAGGTGTCTCATATTTTTTTCTTATTTTTTTAGGATCTCCCATCTTACTTTCTAGCTACCCCTTTCTTTTTTAAGCCAGGAACAGCCTTTCCTTTATTCCGTCTGAAGTTCGATTTTGTTCTTTGACCTCTAACAGGAAGTTTAGACATGTGTCTTACTCCTTTGTAAGATTTTATCTTCATCATTGCTTTAACATCACCATCAACAGCAAATATTAAATCAGAACCTATAATATGTTTATCTTCGCCTGTTTCTTGATCTTTTCTTCTATTAAGTAACCAAGAAGGCGCATTGGGATTTAGAATTTCTTTTTCTAAAGCTTTAATTTCTGCATCAGTCAAGTCTCCTGCTTTTTTAGTTCTCTCAACTTTTGCATTTAGACATATCATATTAGCAAACATTATACCAATGCCTTTTATTTTTCTTAAAGCATAGAGAACTGTCTTTTCTCCTTTAAGATCAGTGTTTGCAATTCTTACTAAGTGTCTGAATTCTGCCATTTTAAGTATATATAAGTTATTTTTTACCGAGAATTAGCAATTCAACCCTATAATCGCTTGCACTCGGGCATAATCAAGTTATTCTAGTGAACTGAGGTTTCTTTATAAATGTTTTTGTTATTCACATATTTAGCAAAGGCATTAATTATTTCAGGTTTGTTTTGCAATCTCAGAATTCCACCATCAAATTTATAAGTATTATAAATTAAAATGTCAAGAAGCTTATGTGAGACAAATCTTGATGGATACCCAGGATTACCAATTTTTAATTCTTTAACAATATCCCATTCAACCACTGTGATTTTTCTATTAATAACCTTTTCTTCAAGAGAATTTAATGGGGCATTTTTTCTAATATCCTTAAGCTGTTTTTCTAACTCATAATAACAGAACAGCCAAAATATTGGTAATTCAGGACGAACAGAAGGATAATTTTGATATTGTGTTTCAGTACAGCTGTAACCTTCGTATTTATTTTTTTTAATACCTTTTAAGCTACCTTTCAATTCAGCAACAAAAGTAGGACCAATTATATCAATACCTTTTTTAGTTTCTTTATATTTTATATCAAGTAGTTTATACACAAATATTTTATTTACTTCTTCATATCTTCCTTTTAGGTATTGTACTTTAGTTGAATGTTGAGTTAATTTAGTTAATTTCTTCCCCATAAAAAACTAGAATTTTAACAGATTATTAAACCTTTGCATCAAGTATATAAATGAAATAAGGTTTTTGGGTAGTATGTTGGTTGATTATAAAGAGTATATGAGAGAAATTATAGAATATATTAAGAAAGAAAAACCTGACAAGATAACTCTCAGTAAAAAAAAGATTAAGTTATGCAGTAACTATCATCTTAGAGAAATGCCCAATGACATAAAGATATTAATGTCTGCACAACAAAAAGATATCAAAGATATAGAAAAGTTTCTTTCAATTAAACCAATAAGATCAATAAGCGGAGTTGTAGTAGTTGCAGTTATGACAAAGCCATTAAAATGCCCTGGCACATGCATCTATTGCCCTGGCGGAGTAAATAGTTTTTATGGTGACACACCTAAATCTTATACTGGAAAAGAGCCTGCTGCACGAAGAGCTGCAAGAAATCATTTTGATTCTTATTTGCAAGTATTTAATCGACTAGAACACTACATTGTTTCAGGACACATTCCTGATAAAGTTGAGTTAATAGTTATGGGAGCAACATTTCCTGCATTTGATAAAAGTTATCAAGAAGAATTTATTTATTATGCATTCAAGGCAATGAATAACTTTTCAAAACTATTTTATAATAAAAAGGGAGAGATAAATTCTGCTAAGTTTAAAAAATTCTATGAATTGCCTGCAGATATCAATGATTCAGATAGAACTGATAGAATTCACAAGAAACTCTTAAAGTTAAAACAGAAAAATAAGAAATCTTTAGAGAAGGAACAAAAGATTAACGAAACTTCAAAAATAAAGTGTGTTGGTTTAACTATTGAAACAAGGCCAGATTATGCAGACAAAGAAACAGGCAATGAACTTCTTAGGTTGGGTGCAACCAGAATAGAGCTTGGAATACAGAGTGTTTATGAGGACATTCTAAAAAGGATAAAAAGAGGGCACACAGTTAAACAGAGTATTGAATCAATTTCTATTCTTAGAGACTTGGGTTTTAAATTAAACTTTCATATGATGCCTGGACTCCCAGGAGTTAACCGAAAAAAAGATTTAGAAGGTCTTAAAAAATTATTTTCTGATCAAAACTTTAGACCTGATATGTTAAAAATTTATCCTTGCATGGTTATGCCAGGCACAGAATTATACAAACTCTATAAAGATAAAAAATTCACCCCCCTAACAACCAAAAAAGCAACATCTCTTATTGCTGATTTCAAAAAATTTGTTCCTCGATCTGTAAGAATTATGAGAGTGCAGAGAGATATTCCATCAAATTTGGTGAGTGCAGGTGTTGACAGAACAAACCTGAGACAATATATAGAAAAAGAGTTGAAAAGAAAAAAATCAAAGTGCAACTGCATAAGATGCAGAGAAATAAAAAATGAAAAGATCAGCAAGCCTGAACTTAACATTGAAGAATATAAAGCAAACAACGGCATAGAATTTTTTATTTCAATAGACGACAAAAAAATAGATAAAATAATTGGTTTTTGTAGATTAAGATTTCCTGCAACACAATTAAGAAAAGAATTCACAAAAAAAACAGCAATCATCAGAGAGCTTCACATTTATGGAAAAACAACTTCTGTCGGAAAAATCGGCAAAAAAGCACAACATAAAGGTTTTGGAACAATCTTAGTAAAGACTGCAGAGTTAATTTGTAAAGAGAACAATTACAATAAACTTCTTGTTATCAGTGGAGTTGGAGTTAAAGAATACTATAATCACATAGGATACAAAAAAGAAGGAGTTTACATGAGCAAGAAACTTTAGACTTTGCTCTCCATATTTAGGAAATGTTTAATCTCGTTTGAAAGTTCCCCGAGCTTTATGCTTAAATCAGCCATTTCTCTTATAGCCATCTCATTTTTTCTTAATACAAACATAACCTTACCAAGAACCTTATAAAATCCCTCAACCCATTTCCTGTTACTCTTAACTTCAAACAACCCCTTATAATCTGCAATAACTTTTCCATTAATATTAACTTTAATCTTTCCTCTACCAACCTTAACTTTTTTCCCATTAACATTAACAATCTGTTCAACATAATTATCTGCTTCAATTTTAACATTTACAACATGTTTGTAATATTCAGTCACCTTGGCGTCACCATAGAGTTTTATAGTAATTATCCGCCCTTCAAATGCACCTGGTTTATCTTTATACAAATTTTCTTTTGGCGAAAGTCGATGTTTCTTAAACCATTTAACAATACCCCTATACACATCATCAAATAAGAATTCACCCTTGAACTTTACCGTTGCTGGTCCTGCACTATTTATTACCCACTCTGCTTGTGACATAACTGCATTATGTAATGTGCAATATATAAATGTTTTTGTTAAATTACTATAAGCTACCTTAAAAACAGAATTCACAGAATTTATAAATAATTAATCAAAAATATACTATAAATAACAATGGTGGTGTTACTATGAAAAAATATCTATTTAGTCTTATAATTATAGCATTAATTCTTTTAAGTGCATGCTCTCAAGAGAATCTTGAAGTAAATGATACTAATCAAGGAGAAGATATAAAAGACCCTGTTGCTCAATTAATAGAACAAGAACCAATAATTCAAGAACCAGAAGAATTAACAGATTATGATACAGAAGATCTTCTTGTTGAAAAGAGGATAAATGAATATGATTATGAAGATTCTAAAACCACAACAAAGGCACTAGAAGGGGTAATATTTGATTCGTATGAAGCAACATATTCTTTTAATGATGGAGACACCGAGGCAAAAGCCGCAGTTCTAATGTCTGATAAAGTAAATGTATTTGATTTTATTGATAAGTTAGATGAAAGTGATGAAATTGAATTCTTAGAACAAGAAGATTATGATTTCTTAGATGCAGATATCTATTTTAATCCTTATGAAAATATGTATATTTGGATTTCTGGAGGAAAAATAATTATTGTTGAGAAAACAATCGGGTTTAATGTTCTAGAAAGATATATTGATGAATATCCTATCTCAGTTATTTCAGAAGAATATGAAAGTGGCGAAGATATTGTAATCAAATTGACAGAAGATGAAGGGCAAAAAATAATATTAATAGAAGACGACCAATATGTACTTGAACTTGATGATTTAAGCGAAAATAATCAAAAGGCAAAGTTCTTAATTAACGACGAACAATTATACATAAAAGTAAATGAAGAAGGCATTGTAAGTGGATTATTAATTGAGTTGAATAAAGTTACAGATGACTACATCGAGATAGAAATCAAAAAACAAGTTATAGACAGTATTGAACTAGAAGTTTTTGTTGACGAAGAAAAAAGCTTTAAGCTTAACAGTGAAACAAACATAATAGAATTAATAAATCAAGATGCAGAGTCAAGACAGGCACTTGTTAACTTTAATGGAGAACGATATCTTCTAGAACGAGATGAAACTGAATCAATCGGCGGGATTAACGTAAAACTCGATGAAGTTTTTGATTTAGGAACTAATGACGAAGAAAACTTTGCAAGATTCATCATTTGGATAGATTGATATTTTTATTCTGTTTTATTCAGCTTTGCTGAATGACCAAAATGTTCAAAAATTTAAATTTTTGACACACTAAAAACCTTTGGTTTTTACTTGTTTTTAATTTTGTTTTTTCGGTGTCAATAGTCTATTGATTATTGAGCATTTTTATTTTAATTTTTTATTATATTTCTTAGAAATTAATATGGGGCCTCAGGAGATCCGTAGCAAAGCGAGGTGCCAGAAATATTCTATTTCTGAGTGTTTTCAAATCCTTGAGAAATTATGCTTTTCACATTGTGAAAAGTATGGGACCTCAGGAATTTATGCTGGAAAATCAAAGATTTTCTGCACCACAGGAACTACGTTCAAATCCAAAAGAACCAAATAAAAGCTATCTCTCATTGAGAGATAACTTAACTTAATATGGGACCTCAGGGATTTGAACCCTGGACATCTACGTGTCAGCATATCCATGATGACATTATTGAACGTCAGTTCGGATATCTTCAGCGTAGCGCTCTCCCAGTCTGAGCTAAGGTCCCAATAAAAAGAGAAAAATTATTGGCTTTTTTCCATGTAAGCGCACTTACCACAAGTCCATCTGTCCTTGTGTTTTGCCATAAAAACTCCTTGACCACATTTAGGACATGTTTTATTTTTAGAGGAAATCTTATCACCCTCAATCTTGTAAGTTTTATGAATCTTATAACCTGGTTTCTTTACTTTTTCTTTTGTTTTTTTATCTTTCCCGCCTTTATTAGCCATTATGATCACCTATGTTTACTCTTTTTTCTCCTCTTTAGGAGCTTCTTCTGTTTTCACTTCAGGCTTAGCTTCCCCTTTAGCAGGCTCTTCCTTTTTTTCTTCAGCAGGTTTAGCTTCTTCCTTAGGAGTTTCTGCTTTCTTTTCTTCTTTAGGAGCTGCAACTTTCATTTCACTTCTTTTTAGCAAATATTTTGGTTCGATTCTATTTTTCTTTTCTAAAGAATCGTAAACATGCGCTTCAAAGTCTGCAGTGTTTGAACCATAGACCGTTTTTATTTCTTTAATAACAATTAAGTTTTTCTCAATTTTTAATTTTTTTGTTAACTCTTCAAGCAACCACATTCTTGAAGGGGTTGTTTTACCTGAAAAATGTAATTTTCCAGTAACTTTCCGTCTATCAAGTAGTTTTTGAATTTCATCAGCTGTTATCTTTAATTCCATATTATAAACCTCATTTAATTAATTTTTATTGCATAATCTCCTTTTGATTTTACATCAATTTTTTTTGCAATAAATGATTTATTAGCATCAAGTATATTAACTTGCCCTTGAAAGTTAGTTGTAAATGCATTTTTTTTACACATAGGACAAACTGGTCCTGTAACAACCATTTTACAATTTTTACAAACCTTTTTTTTCATTTTAGCACCTTATTTCTTTTTTGTTTTTTTCGGACCATTAAGGTCCTCAGCAATCCAATCTTTTTTACCAAGACCCTCTTGTCTCATAGTTATTGCAATCTTTGGATTATTAATATCCTTATATGAAACTGCAATAATTTTACCATTACATTCATCATTCACTCTTAATGATCTGTGAGTTTCTTTACCAAGCAATTGCTTATCTTTTGAAAAACTAACAAAGTCATTAATTGATTGACTTATATGAACCATTCCCTCAATTGGTCCCATACTTAGGAACGCACCAAAATCAGTAATATCCTTAATTCTTCCAACTAAAATTTCTTGTAGTTCTGGTTGGAATGTTAATAGTGTAAATTCTGTTTCATAATATGTTGCACCATCTTCAGGAATTATTATTCCGTCCTTGATGTCATTAACATCTAATACATCTATTACTAACCCTAGCTCTTTTGAGATAAAGCCAGAATATATATTTTTTATTGCCTTAACAATGGATTCTCTGGTGTCATCACCATACATTGTTGGAGGTAATCTCACATGGTCTTTGACCTTGACTTTATAATACATTTTGAATAACCTCGCCTACTTTAGAAGCAAAACTTTTTTCTTTTGCCTCAAAGCAAAAACCCAAACATTCCTGTCTGTAGCCTTACTTATTAATTCCTTATCTACAGTTGCTATGGCACTATTAAACCCCTGTTTTTGATATTCAAGAGCCTTTTTAAGTATCACATTATCTGTATGCTCGTTGGAACCCTGTTCTATTTTTAAGTTTTTTTGTTTTACAAGTTGCAAACCAAGCTTGGCTGCAGCTTTCTCTTTTTGGTTCAATTCACCACTTACAGCTAAATTTTCTAGTTCTAAAACAACATTCTGCAAAGTAATCAATTCAACTTGATCATTTGCATTTTCTACTATCTCTTGAAAGATATCAACTCCAAATCTTCCAGGAATCAATAAAAAGTTTGTGTCAATTATTACTTTTAAAACCATAATCTAAAGTATTTAATCTGTTTTTATAAAGGTATTTAGTATTATGCAAAAGTAAATTATATTCTTTTCAATATATTTAACTAAAAAAATATCGTCCAAAAAATTCCTAATATACAAATAATGGGGGATTTTTTGAGAATATTTATAAACAAAACATTTCTCCTCTGCAGTATGAAAGCTGTAATAGTAAATTTCAGAAGAAACAGACATACTACCTCTAGTAACCACATGATTGTTGCTATTGAAGGTGTAGACTCAAAAGATAAAGCAGAAAAGTTTGTTGGAAAAAGTGTTACTTTTAACACTGGCAAGAAAGATATATCTGGAAAGGTTGCAAGTACTCATGGAAACAGCGGTGCAATAAGAGTGATCTTTGAGACTGGAATGCCAGGACAATGCCTTGGAAAAGAAGTTAAAATCAACTGATTCTACACTTAACATGGTAAATGCTGAAGAAATAACGATAAATATCGGTAAGAACGGTTTATCAGATAATATTCTAAACGAGACAAATGTAGTTCTAAAGAAATATAAAAAAATTAGAATCAAATTTCTGCAAAGTGCATCTGAAAGAAACAATTTTGATAAAGCAATTAGCCTAATTATTTCTAAAACACAAGCAAAACTTCTAAAGAAAATAGGGTTTACAATAATCATTTCAAAAAAGTAGTATTTCTAAAACCATTGAATAGTGGCTGATTAACCTCTTCAGTAGCAAAACATTTAAATACTACCTATAATACAATATTTTATAAAGCAAAATTCATTGATAGTTATTTGGAGGATTAAACAAAAATGAAAAAACTACTCTCATCTTTAAAAAATAGGATTGAAAGATCAAGATTCAAAGAAAGCGATGAAAATCCTGAAGAATATGTTGAATTAAATACAGATATGGAAGCTGAACCATCATCAAAAATCATTGTTAGACCATTCAACTTAGAAGATTTTTCAGATGTAAAACCAATTCTTGACTCTTTAAGAGAAGGGTATACTATCGCACTTGTTAATATTAAACCTCTAAAAGAAAAAGATTTAGTTGAACTGAAAAGAGCAATCAACAAATTAAAGAAAACTTGTGATGCTATTGAAGGAGATATTGCTGGATTTGGTGATGACCTCCTTATTGTTGCACCTAGTTTTGCAACTATTTATAGAGCAAACACAGAAACTATTGAATAGTTTCTTTTTATTACCGGTGAAACGGTACCAATAAACTTTTTTTATTCAACTTTGTTGAATGACCAGTAATGTTAATTATTGTGTTTATTGAGCATTTTATTATCACAAAAGGTGAGTTCATGAATATTCTGTTATACTACATTTTGGTTTCATTTCTACCACTAATTGCAAATTTTGTTGGATACCTCATTAGTATGTGGTCGGCATATGAGTTAGAAGACCTAAATAAATATCTTGATACAGGAATCAGAATAATATTTGTATTCATGCTTGGGTTTGTATTATCAGAATTAAAATTTGCAGGATTTATTATTCTAATCGTATTCATATTGTATAGTTTAAGCCGTTACTTCTGGAAATTTGAAAAACTAAACTTATTAATCTTTGCAATATTAGTGGTTTTAGTTCCTAACCCCCTTATTTTAACACTAATATTTGTCTATTTTATAATTTCAACAACATTAGCATACTATAAGTTACACAAAACAAAAGAAACAAAACTTTCTATGTATCCAATGCACGCAGTACATTTTATGAAAAAGTATTGGACTTATTACTTATTTATCTTAGTAGTTTTAGTGGCCTTATTCTATATTGTGCTAGTAATCTAAACGTTTATATTTTATTAGTGATTTCTAAGCTTTATGATTAGCTATGAAGTCAGTACACGCAAGTTTGAATACCAATTCAAAGAAGATAAAAAACCTCTTTCAATTACTGAAACATTTTTAACTTTTATAGATAAATATGAGCTTGCATTAAATTACTTTATAAAAAATGGAGATATAAATAATGTTTTTGTAAAATACCATATAAAACCGAACAGGGGCAAGATCTTTAGAAATTATAATAATCATAAAATTGTTCATATGAAATAATCTAAAATAGAATTAATCCTTTTTACACACAAAAAAGCAGTGATCTTTCTCATAAGGATCTAATTCTCTATAATCAACAATAGTTGTGTGTTTTTCAAGTTTTTCTCTGGCCATCTTAAAAACGTGCTTTGGTTTTTTTGTTACATCAACACTTCTTGCTTTTAGTGCAAGTAATGCAAAACCGCCTTTTTTTAGAAATTTAAAGTTTTTTAGAAAAATCTCAACTTGTTCTCTTTGTGCAATATCCATAAAAATTACATCTACTTCTGGAATCAAGTGTTCATAATCTTCTGGTTTATTAGCATCTGCAATTATTGGTGCCATGTTTTCTCTTTTCTGACACAAAAGATATAAGTCTCTAACAACTCTTGGAGCAAAATCTAAACAAAACACAAACCCTTCTTTTCCAACCATATCACTAACATAAGAAGGGGTAAACCCATGACTTGCACCAAGATATAAAACCTTTGATCCTTCACTTAGTCCTAATTGTGAAATCTTTAATGCGATTGCAGATCCAAGTTTAGATCGTCTATAATCCCAGTTTCTCAGCTCAACCAATTTGCCGTCTATATTTTTATTAAACACTCTTTCTCCAAAAAAAGTTATTCCTGGGGTTAGGTTCTCAGTAAATAGGTCAACACTTCTTCTTTTGATATCCATATAAGTGTTTGGGAATTTTATTGATGTGAATTGTTCTTTAAGATTTTCTTTCATAGGACTAGAGAATTCTCTTCGCTTATCACCAAATGCAGGTCTGCCTTTTCGATCATTACTAAATTTTCTGTCTCCGCTGAACTTTCTATCTCCACTAAATCTTTTTTCACCAGCAGGTTTTCTGTCTCTATCAAAAGGTTTCCTATCTTTACTAAATCTACCACTACTACCCCCACGCTTTCGATCACCACTAAATCCTCTACCTCGGGGCTTACTGGTCTTTCTCTGTTCTTGATAGTCTTTAAAGCTCATTTTAGTTTGTTTTCTAACTGTTCTAGAAGTTTATCTCCTATAAACTCTCCTTTAAAATAATCAACTTTTGCCGCAATACTAACTTTATCTGCAAGCATTCTTGCAAATCTTCCTTTGTCTTTTGGTTTAGCACTTGCAACAAGAGGGTGAATTACTAAAAACCCATATTTAGGGCATTTTGCACCTGTTTTCAGATGCCTGAATAGTGCAACTTCTGCACCCAACATCTGAACAGTAGACGCAGGAAACATTGCTAAATGTTTTAGTGATCCTGCAATCAGCATAAGTTTTGCAGCTATCATTGTTCCCAAAATATGATTAACATTAGGCAGGTATTTTACTAGTATAGATTCTAAGTAATTTTCAGTTTTGTCTCTTAGGTCAAACAGAGAAACAATTTGTTTTGCAAGCGCGATTATTGGTTCAATATCTTTCTTATTTAATTCTGCACCAATTGTTTTTTCTAATTTCAAATCTTTCATCAATTCTTTTTTGGTTTTACTTGAGATAAGTCTTGCAAAAGTTTTATTATCATTAATAGCACCATATAACTCTGGTAAGTATAAGCCTGCATGCTCGTTTAATCTTCTGGATAACATGTTAACCAATTTATCTATTTCATTTATCTCAGAAATAGCTTGCACAATAAAATTGTCTTGATTAACAGAAACTCTTAGCTTTTCAGCTGTAAATTCAAAGCATTTCTTTCTATATTTTTCCCTATTACTATCAAAGTCTTTAAGCATATTCATAGTGAAACAAGGTTTCTTTTAAAATTTGATTGGAATTTGCCTAAAATACAGCTAAATTCAGGGATTTAGTGTGGATTTTTGTATATTAATATATGTTATTACTTATTAGTGGTAAAATAATAGAAACATTTATATAGTAGTTCTACTTAACTATATAATATCACATTAAATATAACAATGAGGTGAAAAAAATGAATCAATTATACAACCTAAACCCAGGATTAGTAAGAAAAGTTATATATCCAGTAATAGCAGGAATAATGGTCCTAACAGGCTGTGCAACAACTGGAAACCAAGTTAATGCAATAGAAAAATTAAAACCACTTCAAATGATTTATAATAAAAAAACAGGTGAAACCACATTAACAGAAGAAATAGGAAACACCGGAGTTTATGCAACAGGAACATCAATAAGAAGTGATTTTGCACGTGGCAAAGCAGGTATGAACGCAATGGCAATATATAATAAATTTACACAAAAACAGATAGGTGACGCAGATAAAAACAATAACCAAGTAATTGATCCAGAAGAACTTATAGATTTACTTAGATTAATTTATACTGAAGAAGAATTAAAATGTGGTTACAGCATAAGAAACGGAGAGTTTGTACCATCAAAATAATTTTTATTTTTATTATTTTTCTATTTTTTATTTCTAAATCAACACATTCACTGCACCTATGACAACCAGTGCAATAATAAAATAAATCAATGGTCTTGAAATATAGACTGAATATTCTGGTTTTCTATCGCCTTTCTTTTTTGCAGATTCAATCATAAATAATACTAGAACTAACTGTATTGTGCAGAAGATTGCACCAACAATATTTAATATTATAGAAAAAGATGCAAATTCTTTAATAGCAAAAAATAATCCTAAAGGTATGAGTGTTGCAAGTAGAAAGGAAATCTTGTTAGAAACATTAAGGTCGTAGTTGAATATTTCTTTTGTCGCAAGACTAATTGGAAGAGCAGAAGTAAACAGAGCAAAAAGTGCAAAAAGACCCCCTATTAAAAATATTGCAGGACCAATTACCATGGTCAATCCCAATACTGCAACTTCAGTGGTTCCCATGCCCATAACTCCAACTGCAGCTATTGCAAAAAGTGCATATATTACTCCAATACTTATTGTTCCTGTTAGAATTGCCTTCTTTAAATTCTTTTTATTCTTTTCAAGTTCTTCACCCATTTCAGGGATTGCAGCCAAACCATAAAATGCAAACATTAAAATTCCATAAGGAACAAGCAAATTCTTTGCAGAAAAAACATTAATGTTTGTTATCGACATTTTAGGGGCTAATAATATAATTAAAAATATTATAAGAATTAATATAACTAATGATGCTCCTAATTCTGATTCTTCTATAAATTTCAGACCAAAAGAAAGTGTAACTGCAAAGATTAAGAAAAAGATTATGCTACCAAATATTTCTGAGATTCCTAACAATTGAGCAAAGACTTTTCCGGCTGCAAGAATGTATGCTGCCATTATAAGATAAAATATTATGAGTGCAGAAACCATCATAATTAACTTTGCCTTCTTACCAAGATATTTTTCTGCATAACCAGTTACCTGATATTTTTTCTTTGTTCTTAGAACAACTTCTCCAAAACCAAGATTCAAGTAAAGCATAATTGATGCAATTACTGCCAGAACAATTATTCCTGTCACAACACCTGCTTTTGCAAACACATATGGTATTCCTAGAATCCCTGCACCAATTGTGCAACCAACCAAAGTTGCAACTGCTTCATAAAAACTCACCTTCATAAGTTTATAATTTAGCCACACAATTTTAAAAGGTTGTTATTTAAGCAATAACTTTTTAAACTTCTTACACAAAAATATTATTATTACAATAATAAAGGTATCCTTATGCTTACTAAAAAATCTCAATCTGGAATGGAATTTATGCTGACTTATGGTTGGGCTTTTATTATAATCTTATTAACTATAGGGGCAATAAGCTATTTTTCATTTGACCTTGAGAAAACTGCCCCAGAACAATTTATTCTAGGAGATACTAATATTGAACATTTTGCACTTTATGAATCAACTGAAGGACCTATATCTTTTGGAGGTTCACCATATTCTGGTGTTTTTGGAAGAATTGAATTTGATTTTCAGAATCCAGAAGCAGACTCAATTGAAATACTAGATGATTTTTTGTTTGTAAATAATAATAACAATTTACTCTACACTTGTGAAAACGTACCCCAAACAATAGCAGTTGGACAAACATTTAAAGCAAGATGTGACTTATGCAAGAATATATCTGGTAATACCTGTGAAGACTTCTTAATTGATACAACTAAAAACAAAATTGGAGTTACAATTAAATATAAAATAAGTGACCAAGCATTTACAAAAGTAAAACAAGGAGAGATTCTTGCTACTGCTAATCAATTTAATTTACCTTCAGGACCAACTGATTACTGTAATGATGGTAGTGACAATGATAATGATGGATTAATTGATTTAGGTGCTGATTATTCATGTGATTGTGGAAGTCAAGATTCAGAAGAAAATGCCTGTGATTATAATCAAGCTTGTTATATGTTAAATGGGAAGGATTGTGTGTCAGGATTATTATGTGATGATTATTGGGGGGGATCATTTCTTCCAAACGCAGGTGCTTGTAAATTTGATAATTCAGGAAAACCGTGCTCGGATAATAATAACTGTGCAAGGAGTCAGGATGTGAGTTGTATAGGTGGATATTGTTTGAAGGTAATAGATTTTATGTCACGTAGCTGTGATCCTGATGATGATGTTGATTGTAAAGAACCTTATGTTTGTGATTCAACGCAATTTTGCAAAGTTGCACTGGGAGATCATTGTGAGGCTGACGAAGATTGTGAAGAAGGCGTAGTTTGTAATCCTACCACACATGTTTGTGGATTCGACACTCCTGTATGGTGTAGGGTAGTAAGTATGCCAGATACATTTTACTGGGACGACAATGAACAACAATGCTGGGTTAATTCTAGAACAACCGGAGAAAATTGTGATGATGCTTGTGATAATCAAGGGTTAAAATGTGATCCTGGGAATTGGAATGATGATACACCGGTACCATGCACTATTCTAAACAAATTTGTTAGTTGTCAGATTTGTTGGCAAGGAACAACAGAAAAATATTATCCTGGTTATGATAATACAGGAAGATGTTATTATAGAGGTGATACACCCCCCCCATATTGTGATTCCAGAGACCCAATAGTAACTAGAATTTGTGTGTGTGAAAAATTAACACCATAATAACTACAACATCTTTAGGTTTTCTGTTATTTTATCTATTTTCTCAGAATTATCTGGACCAATAGCTGCACAAGTTATTGTTGGACCTTTGAAAACAGTCTTTCCTGCATCTGTTATTAGTGATGTCTGTAAACCATTTTCTTGTGCTTTACCAACAAAAGAATCTAATTCTTTAAGATCCTTTACTTTAAGACAAACTTTTTTCATACCTTTTGTCTTCCATAATTTTACTAGCTTTTTCTTAGATTTTAAGACACAATCAACACTAGCGTGTGCAACTTGAACTGCAAGCTTGCCTTTTGGCATCTTAAGATCACTTCTTACAAGAATAACTTGTTTAACATCAAATTGTTTTACAAACATTACAAAATCACCAATTCATATAAAATCTTTACAATAAATATTATTGACAAAATAACTATAAACCAATTTTCAACCAAGTAAGGTATACCAATATTAAATAGGGCATGGCCACTTCTTAGTGCAATCAGTGCTACAACAAAAGTGCAGAAAAACAAGATCAATAAAGATAGTAAAGAAACTACCAATTTTTCTCTGCTCTTATTGAGTTCAGGCAAATTGTATTCTACTTCCATTTTCAAACCACCATAAGTTTAACTCACACTCTTCTTTTATTGTAAATGTAATAATCTTATAAAAACTTTATGCTAATTAAGGTATTTTCTGTTTAAAACGAATATTATTCGGAAATCTCTGGTTAATATATTTAATAATTAAAAAGTGGCTAAGAAGTATGCAAAATCAAGTAATAGAACTTAAAAAAAATGATTTAAATTATAAGGACATATACTCTGGTAACATCAAGTCTTGGTTCCCGAATCTCAGAAAAGAGAGAGTTGAAGAGTTTACTGAATTCATCAATGGTATTGTTGCAATCACAAGAAAACTGCATAAAGCAAAAAACAACCCTTGTTTAATTAATCCATTAGCAACATATGCAAGTGCATCACTTTTTACAGATGCAGATAGTCAAATAAAATCACTTTTCTATTTTGATTTATACACTAATATAGAACAAGAAAATAAATCTTCAACTATTGTAGTTGATAGAATAAGAGATTCATTTGTAAGATTAATAAAAGGAGAACCTCTTGACATTGAACAAAGAATTGATTCTTATTATTCAAGTATTGCCTCATTCTCAAGATCTGAGTTAGAAAAAACAGAATATGATAATTCAATTGAAATTATATATGAAGATAAAAAAATTCTATACCCTCAATTAGAGCAAATTGTTAATATTAATCCAACAAATAGATTTTCTAATTTTAGAGATGAGGAAGTGGTTGGAAACAAAAATGCAATTAAATCCATAATGACATTAATGAATATTCTTGCCTGTTATAATCTTGAAAAAAGAGAAAACCCAATTTTAAATGCAATACCCTTTTCTAAATTAATAACCTTACTTGGTGCAGCAGGCACAGGAAAAACAATGATAATCACAAAAGCTCTTGATTATCTAGCAAACAAATGTGCAGAACTAAACAAACCTTTTGTATTTCTGCCAATAAATGCAGACACAAAAAGTGAGTATAAGAGTTTATCAGAAAGACAATTGAAGAAAAAATTTGATATTGCATACAAAGGAGACTCAATAAACATAATTCTGATTGAAGAAGTCGATACAAAAATATTCTCAAGAAATAATATTGACAACAAAAACTCTGCTGAACAATCATTTACAGGAACATTTCTAGAAGCAATAGAAGGCACAGACAAATATTTAGGAAACTTCGGGGTAATTATAACCTCAAACAGGCGTACAAATCCAGATAAAGGAATAAAAAGAAGATTTATGGAGAATGTGGTTTATGCAACCGGATTAGAAACAGGAGAGGATCACATAACTATTTTCAGAAATAAATTAAGAAAGGGGATTGAAAAAAACTATATTCAGATTAATGATTGGGAAAGAATTGGTGAACAATCAATTAAAAACAGTTTTCAAGGTGGTGACATAAAAAATATTTGCCTGAGAATCAACAAAAATATATTAGCAAACCTAGATTTTAACACAATATGTGATAATCTAGATAATTTTGTAGATTATATACCCATAGTTAAAGATGAGCAAATAATACATGAAATAAATCAATATAAAAAAGATTCTTTAAACTTTTCTAAAGATTTTCTTAAAGAGGATAACTAAAATGGAATCTATAGACGACTTAATCGGGAATGAATGGACAACTAAGTATATGGCTAATAAAAAAGGAACTGCCAAGATGTTTAGGGCATTTAACAGACAATATTTTGAAAATAAAATCGCAAAAAACTCTGAAGAAAGTCAAAGAAATGCGCCGATAATATCTGAATCAACACTAGATAAAATATATGAACTCCACAATTTTACTAGAAAAATAAATAATGAAAAGTTAAAAGAAGAAGACAGAAAAAGAGTTGAAGAACTTAATAAACTAATTTCATATATTAATATGAATTATGATAATGCATTTGATAAATATATTGAAAAGCAAAAAGATTTATCTTTAATAAAGCCTAAGGACATAAAAGAAGAACACATAATTAAACTGCATAAGAACTTCTATAGGCATCATACAATGAGTAAAATTAATTTTCTTATAACAGATATGAATTCCACAATAGCTTACTTTAAACAGAAGACAAACAAGAAAAAAGACAAAGAATATCACTCTGATCTAAGAAAAATAGAAAATCAGTATTATAATATAACTTTTCTAATTAATTGTTTAAAAGATCAAAACGACATTGAGGAACATGAATTAAAGCAGATAGCAAATAAAGAAAAGTTTATGTCAGATAATATTGGACAAATCTTAAATATTATCAAACAAGAAAAAAAAATAGAAAAAAGGAAAAAAAGATTCTCAATAGTAAGAAAAACAGTCAGTATGCTTGCAATAATTGCTGCACTCTGGCAAATTGGAAATTTCTCATACTACAATAGAGATCAAATAAAAGAATATTATGATAAAAATATAAAACCAAAAATCTACGAATTAAAAGAGAAAACAATTGATAATTTTCTTTATATAATTAAGTAAGATTTATTATTTTTCAAAAACAGATTTATTAAACTGATAACTTTTAGTAAGGGTTTTCTTCTTAGCAACACCATAATATGTTGCAATTATTAAACCGATTGCTGCAGTAATAGAATCTCTTACTCGGGTCAATAAACCGACACCAAACCCGATTGCAGAATCAAGACCTATTGTGTTGAACAATGCAACTTGTCCTCCTTCAAGTGTTCCTATTGCAAAAGGCACAGGAATTAAATATGATGCACCAACAACAGAGAATGTTAAGAATATCTGAAGCATATTTGCATCAAATCCAAATATAAGCATTGCAAGTTTAAACTCTGCAAACATCAACCCCCATGCAATAGCCATAACAAATAATGCTGAAAAGAAATGTTTTTTATCTTTTTTATAAAACTTAATTATTAATTTTTCAATGTCAATTAACTTTCTTGTTACTTTCTCAAATTTTTTTAATCTATGTAATCTAAAGAATTTATAGATTGACATAATAAACCCTTTTTCATTTATCACTTGATATACGGCAAAACCTATTAACCCTAAAAAGATTAATGAAATTACAACAATAAGAAATTTTAGGTTATCTGGGAGAGCATAATTTAAAATTAAAATTATTGCACCAACAACAAAAAACAATGCTGAACCACTAAGCTCAAGACTTTTATCAATTATGATTGTTGATAAAGATACATGTGTTTTTAATCCATATCGTTTTAGTAGTGCCGCTCTTACAGGTTCTCCTCCAAGTTTTGCACTCGGCGTAATGTAACTAACACCATATCCTGCAAGATAAGATTTTACTAAATAGATAAATTTTATTTTATGTTTTTGTGATAAGAGAATTAATCTCCACCTATAAACAGAACAAAGAATCAATAATGCAGAAATAATAAAATAAATTATTATGTACCATATATTTGCACCCTTAACAATGTCAACAAAATCTTGTAGATTGATGTTCTTGAAAACTAACCAAAAAAGAAACAATCCAATAATTATTGGAATACTTATTTGAAGTACTAATTTAAGTTTTTTATTTATTGGCTTCTTTTTCATTCTAATAAAAACAAGTCATCTATTTTTGTTTATAAAGTTTATTGAGAATTTGCGTTTACTCCTAAATATAAATTTCTAATAGTGTCTGTAGCTACAACAGATTCATATGACTTTCTTTGCATTCTTGAAATTAGTTTCTTTATTGTTTGCACAATTGGAGAAATTACCTTGTGTTTTCTATTTAAATATATCTTATCATCTTTATTATTGCCTGCAATAAATTTTGCACCAGAATCATCATCCCAAACCATAATAAAAGGAATTCTGTTACTAGTTAAATAGAAAATTAACTTTTCCATATTGTTTATATATTTATTTTTTCTAAAACATTCATATTTCTGATTAAATTCCTCTTTTGGGATATTAAACAATAAAGTCTTCCCTGCTTCAAACCCCAATATCTTTTCTGCATTGGTATAAACTTTTATATCCTTTATTTTATAATTTCCTGTTGGAGTAACTATTAATTGTTGTCTAGTATTTTTCATCTCAAAAACACTATTACCCCCTAATTCTCTTGTCGTAAGAGTAAGGGGAGATTTTTTATTATTCAAGAAATCAACAATTCTTATTAGACCTACATTATCTTGATGTTGGTTTTTATTACTATACACTTTTCTTTTAATAGGAGAAGTACCATCATAATTAAAAAACACTCCCTTATTATCATTAATTTTATCAGGCACATGTAAGTGTATTTCATTCATCTTAATTAAGCAAAATTAATTTCTATTTATAAAACTTTCTTAGTTAACGCCTCAAAGGTAGTAACGTCGACCCAACCATTAGATTTATAAATAAATCCCCTTTTCTTACACATAATTAGCTTAGCTGATGTGGCAAAAAATTTTGCTGCATATTAACTGTAAACGGTTAATATAACCAATGATTTATGATGCTGGAAACAGCGGAATGAGGGACTTAATTCTGGTCTCATAGTAATAAATCACTAAAACATAAAAGGTGAAAAAATGGAACAAGCATATGAAGCTATTGAATTAGCAAAAAAATCAGGAAAAATCTGTAAAGGTGCTAATGAAGTAACAAAAGCACTAGAAAAAGGAAAAGCAAAGTTAATAGTATACGCAAAAGATGTTTCCCCAGCAGAAATTGTAATGCATCTACCAATACTTGCAAAAGAGAAAGGAGTTATTTGTATTGAAGTAGGAAGTAAACAAGAATTAGGTGCATCAGCAGGTTTACCATTAGGAACAACCGCAGTTGCAGTTACTGAAGAAGGAGATGCAAAAGACATAATAAAAACATTATCTGCAAAATAGGTGATATAAATGGCAGATAACCCACAACAAAGGTCTAAACGACCTGCAAAAGAAGATAAAAAAACAGGAGTTCATTTCTCTCACGCAGTTCCTGCAATTGTAGAAGAGGTAACCGGAAGAACTGGAACAAGGGGAGAAGCAATTCAAGTTAGATGTAAAATCCTTGAAGGCAGAGATACAAATAAAGTTATCAGAAGGAATGTTCGAGGGCCTGTTCAAAAAGGCGATACATTAATGCTTAGAGAAACTGAAATTGAAGCAAGAGCATTAAACAAAGCAGGCAGAGGTCATAATTAAAATGGTTAAATGCAATTTTTGCGGAGAGCAAATAGTAAAAGGCACTGGTAAAATGTATGTTAAAGCAGACGGAAAAATATTTTATTTCTGCTCTAACAAGTGCGAAAAAAACCAGCTTTCTCTAAAAAGAAAAGGTAGAAACCTGAAATGGACTGAAGTTTCTGCAGCTGAGAAAAGAAAAAAGCAAAGTTCAGCTAAAAAGAAATGATAAAAATTTATTTTTTTATCCCGGTCTTTCCAGTGCAAAGAATTGTTGAGCATTATTATTTTTAATAGATACTAAGGTGTAAAAATATGATTGTATCAAAAATTTACAATTTTTGGAACACCAAAAAAATAAAAACAAATAAGGGTGATTTTTTTGATTGAAAGAACATTAGTATTACTAAAACCAGATGCAGTTCAAAGAGGAATCGTTGGACAAATCATAACTAGATTTGAAAATGCAGGACTTAAAATTGTTGGAATGAAAATGGTTTGGGCAAATGGGGACCTTGCTAAAAAACATTATTTTGATGTCGCAGAAAGACACAGCGAAAAAATATTAATGGCATTAGTTAAATACCTAAAAGAAGGCCCAATTATTGCAATGGCAGTAGAAGGTGTTAGTGCAATTTCATTTGTTAGAAAAATGGCTGGCTCAACATATCCAAATCAAGCAATTCCTGGATCAATTAGAGGAGATTTTGCACACATATCTAAAGACTATGCAAATGCAAATGATAAAAAAGTTGGTAATCTAGTTCATTCTTCAGCAAATTCTGAAGAAGCAAAATACGAAGTTGAATTGTGGTTTAAACCAGAAGAACTTCACACATACAAAACAGTACATGAAGTTCATGTAATGTAAAAATAATAATTAAATATAAGGTGATAAAAAAATGGCAAAAATGGTTGATAGGGTTACATCATTAATGAATAGTCCTGATCAAATAAGAAACATAGCAATTTGTGCTCACATTGATCATGGAAAAACAACTTTTTCAGATAATCTGCTTGCAGGAGCAGGAATGATGTCAGAAGAACTGGCAGGAAAAGCTTGTCAGCTTGACTTTCATGAAGATGAGCAAACAAGAGGAATCACAATTGATAGTGCAGCAGTATCTATGGTTCACAATGTTGAAGACAGAGATTACTTAGTTAATTTAATAGATACTCCAGGACACGTTGATTTTGGAGGAGATGTTACAAGAGCAATGAGGGCTGTTGACGGAGCAATTGTCTTATGCTGCGCTTCTGAAGGAATCATGCCTCAAACAGAAACTGTTCTTAGACAAGCACTAAGAGAAAGAGTTAAGCCAATTTTGTTTATTAATAAAGTTGATAGATTAATTAAAGAACTAAAATTAACTCCAGAAGCAATGCAAGAAAGGTTCACAAAAATTATTGCAAATGTTAACAAATTAATAATGGGTATTGCAGAAGAAGGCTATGGAGAAAAGTGGCAAGTTAATGTTATGGACGGATCAGTATGTTTTGGTTCTGCATTTCACAATTGGGCACTTAGTGTTGGATATATGCAAAAAAAGCATATTACTTTCAAAGAGATTATTGATGCATATGAAAATAACACTTGGAAAGAGCTTGGTAAAAAAGCACCATTACATGAAGTTGTACTTGACGCGGTTATAAGACACCTTCCAAGCCCTGTTGTTGCAACACCATATAGAATTCCCAAATTATGGCATGGGGATATAGAATCAGAAATGGGAAAATCCCTAGCCAAATCAAACTCAAACGGACCTCTAAGTTTTGTTGTCATTAAAGTTGTTATTGATCCTCAAGCAGGAGAAATTTGTATGGGAAGGCTGTATTCAGGAACAATGAGAAGAGGAGAAACTGCACACTTAAATGTTGCAAAAAAAGATGCAAGAATCCAACAAGTCTACATCTATAATGGTGCAAAAAGAGAAATTGTAGATAATGTTCCTGCTGGAAACATTATTGGTGTTGGAGGATTAAGAGATGCTTATCCAGGGGAAACTGTTACAATTGGAGAGCAAGAAGCATTTGAAAAAATAACACACATTTTTGAACCAGTTATTACTAAAGCCATTGAAGCAAAAAAGCCAAGTGATCTTCCTAAATTAATTGATGTTCTAATTCAAGTCTCAAAAGAAGATCCTAGTATTAAAATAGAAATTAACAAAGAAACTGGAGAACACTTAATGAGTGGTATGGGAGAATTACACTTAGAAATTATTGAAGATAGAATTAAAAGAGAAAAAGGTGTTGAAGTACAAACTTCCCCCCCAATAGTTACTTATAGAGAAACCATTATGAAAGAAACACCTGGGCCAGTTGAAGGAAAATCTCCTAATAAACATAACAAGTTTTATTTTGTTGTTAAACCAATTCCAGAAGAAATAAGAACTGCAATCAAAGACGGTAAACTTCATGAGGGAAGAATTAAGAAGAATGATCCTGCTCTATGGGAAGCTCTGATGGAAACTGGGATGGATGCTAAAACAACAAGAAAAGTAAGAGAAATCTTTAATGGAAACATGCTAATCGATGGTACAAGAGGTATTGTACATATTGGAGAAGTTATTGAAATGGTTATGGATATGTTTGAAAATGTAATGAAAGCAGGGCCTCTAGCAAGAGAACCGTGCCTTAATGTTCTAGTTACACTTGACGATGTAAAACTTCACGAAGATGCAATCCACAGAGGACCTGCACAAGTCTATCCTGCAGTCAGAGAAGGTATTAGAGGAGCAATGTCAGAAGCAAGACCTCTAATATTTGAACCATTACAGACTCTTAGATTTGAAGCACCTGTAGAATATATGGGAGAAATATCTAAGTTGATTTCTAACAAGAGAGGACAATTGTTAGATATGCAGCAAGAAGGTGCAAGTGTAACTGTTATTGGTAAAATGCCTGTAGGAGAAATGTTTGGTTTGGCCTCAGAGTTAAGAAGTGCAACTGGAGGAAGAGGTTCATCTTCACTAGTTGATCAAGCATTTGAAAAGTTACCTGAAGAACTGCAAGATAAAATAATTAAGCAGATTCGTTCAAGAAAGGGTCTTGGTGATAATGAGTAATTTTTTGTTTCCGGTTTAACGGTGCCAATAAACTTTTGTTTATTGAGCATTTTTATAACTAACAATAAAAAAACTTACTTAAACACAGTTTGATTTCTATCTGCACCAACTGAGATAATTCTAACTTTGCAATCTGCAAATTCCTCAATAAACTCAATACTTTGTTTCAAACTTTCAGGAAGTTTATTATATTCTTTTATTTCAGATATGTCTTCATCAAATCCTGTAAAAGTTTTAAATTTTGGTTTAGAATTTTTTAAAATAGATAAATCTCTTTTGAAACTTTTTAGATTATCATAACCCACTACAAATTTGAATTCTTTTGCAAATCTTATAACATCTGTTTTTGTTAAGATAATATTAGGCCCATTAATTCCTACTGCATATTTTAATAAAAGAAGATCTGTCCAACCAGTTCTTCTAGGTCTTCCAGTTGTTGCACCATATTCATCTCCAGCAAGTCTTATTCCTACTCCTTGTAAGAAAGGATCATCAGAATTCATTAGTTTAATAATATTTTCATGGTAATGATTATATTTTATATTTTTATTTTCCTCTGTATAAGGAATATTATATTCTTTAAGTTCAGTTAAAATATTATAACCTGCTGCACAATATTTTTCTGATTTTATAGTATCAAATTCTGATGGAAAAGGTCCTGCACCGACCCTAGTCATATATGGGAACTTAACAATACCAAGAGGCAAATCAACATCTTTTGCAGATAAACCAACTCCTGCTGCAGTTCCATTTATAGAGCAATCAGATGAAGTAACATAAGGGTATGTTCCATACTCAATACTTAATAAAAGTCCTTGTGCTCCTTCTATTAGTATCTTCTTACCTTGTTTCTTAAAGTCATGAATTAATGATATTGTGTCTCTAATAAAAGGTTTTATCCTTTCTATAAAAGGTTCTAACTCTTTTAAGATTATTTCAGCATCAATTTCTTCATTAGGATATCTTTCTTTTACTTTCTCAATCTTTTGATTGAAAATATTTTTATCAAGAAGATCTCTAATCATAATTCCTCTTCTTGCAATTTTATCTGCATAGCAAGGACCAATACCTCTTCCTGTTGAACCTATTCCTCCTTTTTTTTGTGAAGCATTTTTCTTTTTATCTTTAGAAATATGATACGGGAGAATCACATGTGCATCCTCACTAATCATTAAATTTTCATAAGAAATATTCTCTTTTTCTAATTCATCTAATTCCTGAGTAAGAACTTTAAGATCAATAACCATGCCATTACCAAGAATATTTATTTTGTTTTTATGAGTAATTCCTGATGGGATTAAATGAAATACCCTCTTTTTATTATTAATAACAACTGTATGACCTGCATTATTTCCCCCTGTTCCTCTTGCAACAATATCTGCCCATTCTGAAAAATAATCAGAAAACTTGCCTTTGCCTGTATCTCCAAATTGATTATCAATTATTGCTATAGTTTGCACATTTTCTAGCATCTTATTTGTTTGCATAATTACACCTCAAAAATTCCACATCACTATTTATATAGGATCTATATAAAGTTTTCTATGTCCCATATTAATGACAAATAATAACTATTAAAAATGTACAAAGATTTAAATACAAGTTCTAATTCCATAAAATTATGAAAAAACTTAAACCTATAATAGAAGGAGATTATGCTATTATAACTTTATATTCTGGAACTTGTCAACTTCCTGATTCTTACCCATATTACAAAAAGATAGTTTCTTATGGTAAATGTATAAAAATGCAACAACGAGTTGTTCATGCGAGATTATCTAGTAAAGTAGATTCTGATGTTAAATTAAATAAACAACTAATTAATCAAGATATTTCAAATTTTGTTCATTCTAATTTTATTATAGATAATATTTTCCTGCCAGTTTGTTTAGAAAAATTCCCTGATTTAAAAGAACATATTGAAATAACAGATTTATTTACAAATCTTATTTATTTTAAAAGACAAATATTAATCCCTGGTTTTAGCCCTTATAAAGGTCAAGAATTATTAGACAAGCTTGGCGAGATGTTTGTTCCTCTATCTATTGAAGGTCAGAAATTATTTAATAAAAAATATCAGGAAATTAAGTATATTCTGGATTATCATGATATTAATGACTTAAATACAAAACTTAAAAAAGCATATAATAAGGTTATAATTAGACACGGTACTGAAATAAGTACTTTCAATAATATGTTAAGTTTTAATGAAGAAGAAAAAATTAATTAAAAAAACAATTTTCATTCTTTTAATAAAGTTTTGCTGATGCAAGATTATATTTATAATTCATCAAGAGCATCTTGAGCAATCTGCAAAAACTCTTGCTCTTTTGCAATAGGAATCATTGCACCTGCAGCATGTGGGTGTCCACCTGCTTCACCACAGCCCAGCTTCTCAATCATTTTACTTACCATCTTTTGTAGATCAATATCTTCATTGTTACCAACAACCCTCATAGAAACCTTTTGATTTATTGTTTGTTCTATTAAATAACCATTTTGCTTTTCCTAATGATTTTTTACCTTCACTGATTGCTATTAATTCTGATTTTTCATAATCTCCTTCTGCCATTTTTCTTTAGCTCCTCTAAATTAATTATTATTTAATGTGTTTACACATCTCTTCGACTGCTGATTTGAACATAAGATATGTTGGTAAATATAATCCCTCTTTATTCTTTTCATATTCTTTTAATTTATGACGATCATGCCTTTGAAAGTTATGATGAAATCTTTCAAAATGAGGAAATAATAATAAATTACCTTTCCATGCAAGACCGGCAATATTTGCAGTTGAGCCATTAGGATTATATCTATTGCCTCTTGATGATTCAAATTCATTACAAATATAACCTTGTGTATAAGTTAAAGCAACAATATTTCGATCTTGTATAATCTTTAAATTTTCTTCATCTAAAAATATTTTACCTTCACCGTGAGAAATAGGTGCAAATACTGGGCCTGGATAGTCCTTTAAATATTTCAACCAAACACTTTTATTTTTATAATTAATTTTAATGTCCCACATAAGGGTTTCGTGTTTTCCAGAATCATTTTGCATTGTTCCAATTTTACCTGGAAGAAGATCTAGTTTCGCCATAATTTGCAAAGAATTACAAACACTATAAATTAAAAATTTTTCATCTTCAATTTTTTCTTTAAATTTGTAGATAAAATCAGGGTCTTTAATTCTATTTGCAAGTGATTGACCTGCTCCAAGTGAGTCCCCCATTGCAAATCCTCCTGCAAGTCCAGCCCCTTGATAATTATTTAGAATATTAGGATTATTGATTAAATCATTCCAAAGTATAAAATCAACTTCAGCACCAGCTAATTCAAAAACATATTTTAATTCTTCATGTGAATTAATCCCTAATCCTCTAGGGATTAATATTTTTGGTTTTATGTTTTTCATTTTAATTATGTATTTTTATTAAATTCTTTATTCTAATAATATTCTTTGTTATTTGTAAAAGTTAAGTAATTTTGTTTACAATACCTATTTTACTTAATTTGTTTTTAAATAATTCTTCAAATTGTTTTTTATTTTTTTGTTTTATTGTTACTAAAAACCTTCCCTCTGTTTCGCTATACATTAATTCATGATTTCTTAATAATTCTTCTTTATGAACATTATTTAAATCGAATTCAAGTCTAAGCTCCCCCGCAGCCACAGTATTGTGTACTGCCATAGCTAATCCCCCTGATTCAATATAAATGGAGGATTGTAATAATCTTTGATCAACAGCTTTATTCATTTTTTTAAATGTATCAAAAACATCAGTTATATCTTCATCACTTACATTTCCAATATTAAACTCAATATTATTTTCTTCAGAATGCATATTTAAGTATTCAGATCCTCCAAGATCATTCTTGGTTATAGAACCAACAACATAAACAAGATTTTCATGTTCTTTAGCATCAATTGTTACAATCTTATTTACATCATCTATTTTTGCAAAAGTAATCATACTTAATTCAGGATAAACACCTCTTTCAGTAATAGAACCATCCTCAGCATACATTTTTACTTGATTGTACATTGAATCTTTACCAGATATAACAGGTATTTCACATCCTTTAATAACAGAAGCCATTCCTTTATTAGCTTCAATAAGCATTTGTTGATACTCTCCTCTATCAGAACTTTGCCATAATGCTTGATCTGTTGCAATCATATAATCAAGCCTTCCACCCATTGCAACATTATTTCCAATAGCTCTTAAGAAAGCATTTTTCCCCATTTTTTCTGAATCAATATAAGACTGTCTCTCAGTATGCCCATAAGATTGTATTAATCCTTCTTTTGAATTTATATCAACTAATGTGCAAGAAGTTTTTGTTGAAACTCTACCTTTTCCTTGTATACAATGCTGAACCTGTAATCCTTTTACAGTTGAATCCATCTTATCTGTAAAATTAGCAACTGAACTAAAATTTGGTCTTTGTATCATTAAATTAAATCGTTTTTTAATTGTTGGTATACTTTCTGAGTTTTCATCATATAAAATCTCATTAAATTTGTTTTCAAAATCCAATTTTGTTTTTGGAGGTAATTTATATTCTTTAGGTTGCAATGATCTTTTTGGCATTCCAGTATGTATAAAATTCATATCCATATCAACAACTTTACTTTGTTTTGAATAAACAATTCCTCTTCCAGAATCTGTGAATATTCCAATATCAGAAAATTCAACTTCATGTTTTTTTAAGATTTGTTCAATATCATTTTTATTTGTTTCATTAACAGCAATTGCCATTCGCTCTTGTGATTCATTTAATAATAATTCTGTTGCAGTCATTCCAGGATATTTTACAAGAAGATTATCAAGGTTTATTTCTAAACCATTTGTTTCTTCAGCCATCTCAAATGCAGCACAACAAACTCCTCCGGCACCTAAATCAGTAATATATTTAATATAACCTTTATCACGAAGTTCAAGAATAGCTTCAAACATTTTCCTTTGCGTATAAGCATCTCCAATTTGTACTGCAGTAGCAGGAGAATTTTCACTTAATGCTTCTGAAGAAAAAGTTGCACCATGAATTCCATCTTTTCCTGCTCGTCCACCAATTATATAAAGTCTATCATCAACATCAATTTGTTTTTCAAAAGAATTTAATCCATTTATTTTGTGAGGGATTCTTCCTATACTCCCAACACCAACAATTGGTTTACCATTATAACGATCATCATAAGTTGCATCACCTATATTAATAGGAATACCCATCTGGTTTCCACCATCTTGTACACCATTAATAACCCCATCAAATATCTGTTTTGGGTTTAACATAAGATTTTCAAGTATAAATTTTTCATCATCACCTTTTTTTGCTTTGAAATGTTTTCTTGTATCATCTAATCTTCCAAATCTATAGAATTGAAAATTTCCTATAACTTCTGCTCCTAAACCTGTTCCTGCAGGATCCCTATTTACTCCAACAATTCCAGTAATTGCACCACCATAAGGATCAAGTGCAGAAGGAGAATTATGTGTTTCATTTTTTACACATACAAGCCAGTCATCATTGAAAACAAAAACACCTGCATTATCTTTAAATATAGAAACACCAAGATAAGGTTTCTTTTTTAATATTTCTTCAGTTGGTTTTTTAATATATTCATTAAATATTCCTTTTTTACTATCAGGAATTTCTGAATTATACAAACTATGTCTACAATGTTCGCTCCACATTTGAGCTAAGAGTTCTAATTCTGTATCTGTCAAAATCCCTTTTTTATTTCCGCCCATTGTATTGAGTTTACTGTTAGTATATTTAAGAATTGCATTCATATAATCTTCTTTTAATGAGAGTGTTCCACCCCTTAATTCATCTTTATCTTGTTGACTCATTCCTTCTGTAACAAAATTTAAATTTAGAGTTCCTTTTGTTCCTGTTCTAAGAAGTTCATCTTTATCCATTTCACCTAAATTAATATAAAAATAATTAGATTTATTTCCAAGATTTACAGGATGTATAATTTTATCAAACCCATTATTTTGTTCATATTCTTGTCTTGTCATTATTGTAATATCATGAATTTGAGGATTTGATGTCAGTCTTTCTAATTGATTTTTTAAATCTGGATTAAATTCACCATTAATATAAAGAATTTGTGAAGTATAAACATCATGATCAGGAAGACCTATATGTTTCATGTCTGTTCTTAGCACTCTAGCTGCATTATCAGTAACACCTGGTTTAGAATCTATTTTTATTGCGAATTCCCACTTTTGATTTGTTTTTAATGGTAAATTACAAAATACTTTTTCAGTAATATTATGATGAATTAATTCTGAAATCTTTTTTTCTCCTACTTCTTCCCCATCAATAGTATAAAATTTAGTGCTAAACGCTTTTGCATCCTTAATATCGATTGATCTTAATTTATTTTCAAGATCAGAAATAACATTATCCCCAGTGTGTTTATTAGCAACTTCAAAAGTGTTTATAGTCATTAAATAACCCCTATCAATATAAAAACAAATAATTGTTTCTTATAATATCGCTAAAACATATAAAACTTTCTGTGTCACAACTAGGTGACGATAGAAGGCTGTTTTTCTTATAGTTTTTTCAATTCTTCACGTGCAATATCTAAGAACTCTTGCTCTTTTGCAATAGGAATCATTGCACCTGCAGCATGCGGGTGTCCACCTGCTTCACCACAGCCCAGCTTCTCAATCATTTTACTTACCATCTTTTGTAGATCAATATCTTCATTGTTACCAACAACCCTCATAGAAACCTTAATTATCTTTTCAGGAACATTGTGTGCAAAGCTAAGAACATAATAATCTTTAGAAAACTTATGGTTCATGGTTAGGATAGATGCAACAGTTCCTATGATTGTATGCATAATATTATTCTGCGCATTAATAATCATGTATTTATCTGTTTGAATAATTGCATTAGAATTGTGTTTTAATTGTTTTTCTATCCAGTTCATTCCATGGACAATTTCAATTTTGTAATCTTTGTGTATTTGTTTTGCTTCAAGTTTAAATCCTGGCTCGTCGAGACAAGCATAGACGCCTGTTTTAGCTTGATCCATTCTGCCACAGGCATTAAGTATTGTGGAGAACTCTTTTGCATCTTTAAATGTTCCCTTGTCCTCGTCAACCAACTCATAGGTTGTGCTAAAAACTTTTTCATAGTCAGTTAACCCAGCTTGAATTCTTTTTACAATAATATGCTCTGCAAGTTGCTTTTTTTCTTCTTCAGTTAAGTCAACAAAAGTTTTTAGATCTTCATTTGCTTTAACAGGGTTAATCCCTAATTGTTTGAGGAAAAAAACTATTGCTTTCTGATCACCAGTTATTCCAGGAATATTCAGATCAGAACTGTACTCAAGAAGTTTTACCAGAGGTCTTGTTTGCTTTCCAAAGAGATTTAACTCTTTTTTTATCATAATCTTTTTCTGTTGAATTGCAATATCAAGAATAATATTATTTAAACCTGTGAAACCACCATTTAGTTCTTGCACATCTCCTATTGCACCAACCAGTGCTATGTGTGCAAAGTCATAGTTCTTTTTATTCAATAATCCTGCAAAAAAGAATACTATTCCACTGCCAGAAATGTGTGCAGAGCCATCTATCCCCACTAGATGAGGATTAATATGTACAATATTAAATTTTGCTTCTTCCTGAGGGGTGTGATGATCAAGAATCAGTATTTTTTTATTTTTCAAATGAGCATTAATACTCTTTAGCTGGCTAGAACCTAAATCCGTGATAATATAATAAGTAAATTCTTCTTTAGCAATCTCTTGACACACATCATCTGTCAGTTGTGAATAAATAGTTAAATCATATTCTTTGTTTTCGTTATTTAGTGCATTTAACATTCCTGCTGCAGAAGTTATTCCGTCTGCATCCAGATGACTTATTACTCTTATTGTCTCACTTTTAGGTATATTATTAAAGAAGGTAATTGCTTTACCAAGCATTTCAATAAATTTAGTGTATTGCTCTTTGGTGATTGGTTCTATCTTGATAAAATCAATTGTGTCTGTTTCTCTTAGATTTATCATACCATAAAATCATTCTGATTATTTTATAAATTCGATTGTTGAAAATTAACAAAAAGAGCATTTTAAACTACTATAAAAGAGTAACATTTATATATTGTCAGGGATTTGTTCCCTACATGAAGAAGCTATATCTAATGCTCGCGCATATGGACAAAGAAATGATTCTTAAAACCATATTTAGATCGGGGGCAGAAAAAGTATGCCTTGTATTCCCTGAACCAAAAAAAAGCTATAGAAGACAATCTGATCTGATTGTTAGAAAAGTTGGAGAAAAACTCCTAAAAAAAATTGAAGAGTTCACAGAGGTTGACATTATTTCTTTCAAATTTAATGATTATAATGAAGTAATGGAAAGAACAATCGAATATATCAAAAAAAATAAAGATAAATATGATATAATAATAAATATTTCTGTTGGATCTCATTTTGTTTGTGCAATACTACAAAACATCGCCTCAATATTTAATCTAAAAGTACAATTTACATTTATGACTGAACTTAATTCAGAATTATTAAGCGAAAAGGATTGGCACTATGGCTTTGAGAAAGTCATTGAACTACCGACAATTCCAACAAACGTAAACCTATCTAAAAAAGAAAAAGATTTCTTAGTCTTATTAGATAAAAAAGATTCCATGATCGTGCAAGACTACATTAGCTTATTCAATAAAAATGATGATAATAAAAAGAGGGCAGAGTTTAACTATTATGTCGACAAATTCAGGAGGATGAATATCATATCCATAAAGAAAGTTGCAAATAGAAACATTATATCATTAACCAAAACAGGAAAATTAATTCTAAGTATTT
>Ga0208904_1000385_pt1 | contig 38130 bp, 75 predicted proteins | sample AntAceMetag02UKB_FD_184774 | JGI IMG/M metagenome (GOLD analysis project Ga0208904, IMG submission 184774) | Saline lake microbial communities from Ace Lake, Antarctica - Antarctic Ace Lake Metagenome 02UKB (SPAdes) (version 2) | ecosystem: Environmental > Aquatic > Non-marine Saline and...
TAAATGCTTCAAATAACAATTACATACTCTACACTAATGAAACAATGAAAGAATATGTTGATGGCTTAATGGGTTTTGATTTAGGTAATTATGTAACTTTAACATATCTTACGTCAGCACATTATAATAAATCTGAAGTAGAAGCAATTTTAGGCAATACAACTTTTGTCTTAGCAGATGTTTTGAACAATGGAACTTATATTCAAGACCTTGCACCTTACTCAACTTTATCATATTTAACAGGAGCACATTACAATAAAACAGAAATTGATGCATCATTAGCAGATTACTCAACTTTATCATATTTAACAGGAGCACATTATAACAAGACTGAACTACAAAATATAATAAACAATGGAACATACATCCAGGACTTATCTCCTTATTCAACATTATCATATTTAACTTCTGCACATTATAACAAGACAGAAACTGATGCAACATTATTAGGCTACCCAACATGGGCTAAGTTAGAAGCTGGAACATATAATAAAACTGAGGTTGATAATCTACTAGGCGATTCTTTTACTTGGGCTACATTATGGGAACAGGTTTATAATGAAACAGAGATAGATGCTGAACTTTTGAAATATCCTACATTCACAAAACTTTATGCTAATGTTTATAATGAAACAGAAGTAGATACAGCTTTAGCAGATTACTCAACTCTAAGCTATTTAACATCAACACATTATAATAAAACAGAAATTGGTTTAGTAAATACTTCTATGAAAAACTATGTAGATAGTATTGATACTGAAATGGATTGGACTACAATCTGGGAACAAATTTATAATGAAACTGAAATAGAAACAATATTATCAAATGGAACTTATACATATGATTTAACACCTTATTCAACTTTAACTTATTTAACATCGGCTCATTATAATAAAACAGAAACTGAAGACATCCTTGCTAACGGGACTTTCATTGGAGGTTCTGGAACAGGAGCAATCTCAGGTGCAGGAACATTTGGATATATTCCTATGTGGAATGGAACTCACGAATTAAATAATTCTGTTGTTTATCAAAATGGGAGTAATGTTGGGATAGGAACAACGAGTCCTACAGCAAAATTACAAGTAAATCATGTCGGAGATACGGCAAACGCTATTCAAATTGGAGATATTGACACAGCTACAAGTAATACTGGAATTTATTTAAGAACAACTAATAATGCCAGTATTTCTACTGGTACAAATTCAAATTTGTATTTTAGGAGTGGAGGCTTTGCAGGAGTTATAAATATGGTGATTCAAGGAAACTCAGGCAACGTTGGAATTGGAACAACTACACCAGATGAAAAGCTTTCAATAATGATTGATGGAGAAAATAATTCAAAACCAGCTGTTAATTTTTATTCTACAGTTCAAAGTGGTGCTAATACTATAGGTTATGATTCAGGTAAGATTTATAGTCAATTTGATAAAGATATCTTTTCTGGTGCAAGATTAACTTTTGCTACACCTACCGGGGTAGGTGCTTATGAAGATGTTATGACTCTTAAAGATGGGAATGTGGGTATTGGAACAACGAGTCCACAGAACGAATTGAATGTCGTTGGGGACATAAATGCGACAGGACTAATTTATGGAAATGGAAGTCAATTAACTGGGATTGCTGGAACGCAGATTACAAATGATTTGAATTGGATTAATGCTTCAACGGCTAATGGAAGTTATGTTCCTTATACTGGAGCAGATAGTAATATTAATTTAGGCTCGCAAAATATTACTACTACTGGGACTGGCTTTTTTGGGTTTTTAGGAAATTTAACTTCTAGGATTAGCGGACTTTTTGTAAATAATGTAGATGTTAGTAATAATTTAAGTGTTGGAGAGAATTTGTCTGTTGGAGGAAATTTGGATGTTGAAGGTGATGTTTATGTTGAAGGTTTTGTTTATTCAGATGTTTGTCCTGAGGGAATGGCTTATATTAATAAGGTTGGGGGTTATTGCATTGACAAATATGAAGCGAGTATGCCTGGGGCGACGTCGTCGGTTATGGGAACAGCGGATGAGATGGATAATAGGAATAATCCTGGAAGTATGAAAGCAGAGTCTAAGGCAGGAGTGATTCCTTGGGTTAAAGTTAGTCAGGTAAGTGCAAGAACAGCTTGTGAAAATGCAGGAAAGAATTTATGTAGTGATGCAGAGTGGCTTGGAGCTGCTAATGTTCAGGGGCAGACTTATTATTTGCCTAATAGTTTAAGTGTTGCACCTTATTATTGTGTTGTTGATTCTGGTACTTATTGTACAGATAATAGTTATGAAAGTGGTGAAGCATGTGATACTGGAACTTATTCAGGAGGGGCTAGTGGATGTTATTCGAAAGAGGGAGTTTATGATATGACTGGGAATGTTTGGGAGTGGACAGACGAATTAGTTGATGTAACTAATCCTGATGGTGTTGCTGGATGGAAATATGCTAATCAAGAGGGGGAGTGGCAAACTTCAACGAGTGGACTTTGGAATAAATATGGAGAGGACGGGGTTTATTTCCCGACGAGTACGACAGCTCGTGCGGTGTTACGTGGGGGCACTTGGAACTATGGGGCTATTGCTGGTCCTTTTTGTGCGTCTTTGGCTGATGCGCCTACGCTTACGGCCTTTTATATTGGGTTTCGTTGTTGCTCAGCATCCAGTTAATCTTTTAATCTAAAAAATGGAAAATAAAATAAAACAAGAAGGGAAAAGAGAAGGTTATGTTTTGTTAGAGAAAACTCGGGCACTTTATAGTTTATTACAACCTTTTTTATTACTTTTTCCAAAAGATGCAAAAATTGTTTTAAGAGTTAAAATAGAGGAATCTGTAATTGATGGACTTAAACTTTTAATTAAAAAAAATTATAAAGAAACAAATAAAGAAAGAAGAAAATTAATTTTAGATTATTTGGGTGAAATCAATGTTGTTAGGATTTTAATTAAACAATGTTTGGTTTTGAAATATATTTCTTATTCTGCCTATGAAAAGATTTCTCCCTTGATGGATGAACTTTTATCTATGGCTACAGCCCAATATAAAAATTTAGGAGGGGAAAATGAAAACTTATGATAATTTGTATGAAGATATAATCTCTTTGCCAAATTTATATAAAGCATATTTTAAGGCAAAGAAAGGTAAGAAAAATAAAGATTTTTTAAGGTTTGATAAAAATTTGAATGATAATCTTTTTGATTTACATAATGATTTAATTTCTTTGAATTATGAATCTTCTGGATATAATGTTTTTTATATTAAAGATTATAAAACTAGGAAAATTTTAGCACCTTCTTTTAGAGACCATATAGTTCATCATGCAATTTATAATTATCTTGAAGAAATCTATGAAAAGCATTTTATTTTTGATTCCTTTGCTTGTAGGAAAAATAAGGGAACTCATTTTGGTTTAAAAAGATTGAAATCTTTTGTAAATAAATCTTCTGAAGAAGATTATTTTATTAAAGGGGATGTTTCTAAATATTTTTATTCAATTGACCATTATGTGCTAAAGAAAATCTTTACAAAAAGAATCAAGGATAAAAAATTACTGTGGCTTTTAGGGAAGATTATTGATTCTCATGTTGAAAAGCAAATTTCAGCACATATTGATAATAATTCTGTTTTAATTCAGGAAAAAGGTATTCCTATTGGGAATTTACTTTCTCAGTTATTTGCAAATGTTTATTTAAATGAATTGGACATTTTTGTTAAAGATAAATTAGGAATAAAATATTATGTTCGGTATGTGGATGATTTTGTTATTCTTGAAAAGGATAAGTTTAATTTAAATAAGATTGTTTTTAAGATTAAGGATTTTTTAAGAGATAAACTTTATTTGAAATTAGAGGATAGAAAAATTCAAATTAATAAAATAAAGTTTGGAATTGATTTTATAGGTTATGTTCTTTTTAAGAAATTTATAAGAGTTAGAACAAGAAATTATGGGCGATTTAGAAAATCAGTTGGAATTAAAATCAATAAGTTTGAAAAAGGACATCTTTCTTATGAAGATTTAAAAAATTCTTTTTCAAGTTATTTTGCTCATTTATCTCATACAAATTCAGAGGTAATTAAAAATAGGATAGTAATTGCAATTTTAAATCGTGCGGTGAAACGTGGGGGCAATTGGAACAATGGGGCTAATGCTGGTCCTTTTTGTGCGAATTTGAATAATGCGCCTACGAATACGAACTATAATATTGGGTTTCGTTGTTGCTCAGGATTTTTGTTTTTAGCAGAATTTTTACGGAAATTCTGCAAAATAGAAATGCAGTTGCAGTTACATTCAATTGAAAACTTGAGGAGGGGTTTCTCTGAAAATAGGGAAATCTCTCCAATGAAATTGGACCAATTAAACTTAAATAGTATAAGAATAGTATAAAATCAGATTAAGATGGAAATAATAAAAACAATTTTGAGAGAATGGGAAGATAGAATTTTCCCTGAAGTTTTAGAAAGAAAGTTTGATATTGGCAAATATGTTTATTCTAAATTAAATAAGATTCTTGTTTTGAATGGATTTAGAAGAGTTGGTAAAACTTATATTTTGTTAAATGAAATTAATGGGTTACTGAAGAAATATTCTAAGAAAGAAGTGATTTATTTGAATTTTGAGGATGAGCGGATTCCTTTGAAGAAAGAATTTTTGTCTGAGCTTATTTCTGAAATTATTAAATTAAATGGTGAAGTTCCAAAATTTTTATTTTTGGATGAGATACAAAATTTTCCTGATTGGAGTAAGTGGTTACGAAGGGTTTATGATTTATATCCCAATATTAGATTTTTTGTAACGGGCTCTTCTTCAAAGATGACGTTCAATAAAATTCCTACTGAACTTCGTGGAAGATATTTATTAAAGGGGATTTTTCCTCTTTCGTTTAAGGAGTTTTTGAAGTTTAAAGGATTTAATGAAAAAATTAATGAAAATAAGTTAGTTAATCTTTTTGGGAAATATTTGATTTATGGGGGACTTCCAGAAGTTGTTTTGTCTAAAAAAGAAGATAGGTCAGAAATAATAAAATCCTATTATTCTTCTGTTGTGAATAGGGATTTAATTGAAACGTATTCTATTAAGAATAAAGAATCGATGAAGGCTATTTTGAATTTACTTCTGGATTCTACAAGTTATTCTTATAATAAAATGTATAATTCTTTAAAGAGTTTGCAGTATGGAATTGGGAAAAATACCTTAATAGAATATATTAATTTTATTGAGGATTCTTTTTTTATGTTTAGTATTCCAATATTTTCTTATAAGATTAAGGATAGGATGCAATATCCAAAGAAAAATTATTTTATTGATAATATTTTTTTATCTAAGATTTCAACAAATTTTTCTAATAATTATGGAAGGTTTTATGAAAATTTGGTTGCGATTAATTTATTGAAAGAAGGGAAAGAGTTTTTTTATTGGAAAAATGAAAAAAATGAGGAAGTTGATTTTGTTATAAAAGAGGGCTTAAAAGTTAGGGAGTTAATTCAGGTTTGTTATGATATTTCTAAAGTGAAGACCAAGGAGAGAGAGATTCGGGCTTTGTTGAAGGCTTCTAAGGAATTGAAGTGTAAAAATTTAACTGTTATTACTAATGATTATGAAAATATTAAAGAGGAAGAATGGTTTGGAATTAAAGGAAAAATTAAATTTATTCCGTTGTGGAAATGGGTTTTGGAGGTTGAAAGATGAGAAATAAAAAAATATTAATTGGATTAGTTTTGGGTATGTTTTTATTAATTGGAATTACAGGATTTGTTTCTGCGGTGACTTATGTTTCGACGGACGATGTTTATACTGGTTTTAACTGGGATGATTATAAAAATTATTCTACTTCTTGGAGCGAGTATTCTGGGAATTTGTTTTATACTGCAGGCAACGTCGGCATCGGGACAACGACGCCAAATGAATCTTTAGTAGTAAATGGAAACATCTGGGCAGACAATTTTTATGTAACTTCAGATAGAGATGAAAAAACAAATATAGTATTATTAGAAAATTCATCATTTGGAAATTTATATAGTTATACATTAAATAAAACAAGACCTATTTTTGAAGAACAGAATTTATCAAAACAAGTTGAAGTATGTGAAGAAGTAAATACTTCAAAAATAAAAGAATTATTTGGAGCAAATGAAACAAGTATTGAATGCAATAATAAGACAGAATATTATTTAGAAAGTGTTAATATTGGAACAGAATATTATGATAGTGAACCTTATGTTGGTTTAATGACTGATGAATTAAATGAAACCTTTATCAAATCAGATGGTGGAACAGAAAGAATAAATCTATATGGATTAATTTCAAAAATGTGGATTCTTCTAGGTGGACATGATGATAGAATTGAAACATTAGAAATAGAAAACAATGCACTTCAAGCAGAAAACACTTTAATTAAATCAGCACTTTGTGCAAAGGATAATACTTATAGTTGGTGTGTTCCTTGGGAGGATTAACTTATGATGAAATATAAATTAATGTTTGGGTTAATGATTTGTATGGCTTTAATAGCAGTACCTCTAGTAAGTGCCGAGGACATTTCAACATTTAAGAAAGACCAACTATCAAATCTATTTCAAATCTGCGATACTTGTACTTACGTAACTTTAGATTCAATAGAATTACCAACTAAACAATTAGTTAATTTAAATGGAAGCATGGTTAAGGATGGAAATTCTTTTTACTATAATTATACTTTCTCAAATATTGGTGATGGTCATTATAATGTTTGTGGAGATAAAGATGGTTCATTACAATGTGAATCAATTCCCTACACAGTAACTGGAAGTGGAGTTACAGGGACGGTAGGATTTTATGTGATAATTCTTTTATTAACTTTAGGAATTGTAGTCATAGGATATAAAGTTGAGGACCCATGGGTAATTATTTTAGGTGCCTTTGGAATGTTCTTATTTGGATTATACATACTATTCTTTGGAATTGCTGGAATGGAGGATTCAGTTTATACTTGGGGTATTGGAATAATAGTTCTAATGCTTGGAGCATATTTTGGGTCAAGAGCATCTATGGAACAACTGGACTTATAAGTTATTATAATCGACATTTATAAAACCTTTTTATCATAAATTATAATGGGAAAAATATTTGGGAAGGTGAATCATGGAAGTAAGAAAAGTTCTACAAAGGAAGGACGGTGTTAAAATGGTTATAGTTCCAAAGAACTCAAACATTAAGAAAGGTGAATTAGTTTTAATCACAAATGATTTAACAATGATAAATAAATTTTTAAAGGAGGAAAAAAATGGAAACAGAAAATAAGCCTAAGGAAGAAACAAAAGAAGAAGAATATAAGCTTGTAGAAGTACCAACACAATATGGTATTGCAATTCAAGCACCAAATAAAGAAATCTTAGATACTAACACTGCTTTAGTCTCTTTACTTAACAAAGTTACAAAAATTGAAAAGGCTTTAGTATAAAATGATTAGAGTAATCTTTTCATTCATGGACCAGACTATTGAGGTAAGGATAGTTGAGAAGACAGTATTGTTTAGGTCCTCACAAGCAACGCAGTGGTCAGACATAGGTGGAATAAAACTAGACAGGCCAGGAACAATAATAGAGTTTCCAGACCTAAAAGATAATCCAGACTGGCAGAAAATAGCCAGGGAAAGATTCAAAGACAAAATAAACAAAATGAAAACAGAAGAACAAAGAATGAGTTACATAATACAAGACTTAACTAAATTTGGTTATAAGCCTCTCTTCTTACAGAAGCAGGGTTTCAGACCAGTTAAATTAAATTAAAATGGGAAAGAAAATAATAAACTTTATAGACATAATGATTATAATATGTTTAGCATTATCAATAATAATTCTATGTATCCTTTATTTTAATAATCCAACTGGAGAAGATGCAATTATGTTTGGAAAGATTGGTGGATTCTGTTTCATAATATATTTTATATCAAAGGTTTTAGTTGAACATTTAATAAGTTTCATTAAAAGAAAAAAGGAGAAACAAAAGTAATGACATGGCAGTCAAATCTATTCAACAACTTAATAGTAATTTTTGTCTTATTAGCAATCTTTGTAATAGTTTATTGCAAGATAAAAAAGATTTCTTTTATGGAACTATTCAAACAAGCGAGGGAAATTTAAAATGAATAAACTTAAAACAATACTATGGGGAGTCTTCGGAGGAATTGATGTAGTTGTAACAATTATCACACCAATAATTCTTTCTCTTATTTGGGTTGCAATCTTTGGATTAAACTTTACAGGATATGTTCTTATCATTGCTTGTGGTTTATCTGCAATATTCAGAGCATTTAAAATTGGGTGGGTTAAGAAATAATGGTAGAACCAACTCCAGCACCAACAGAAGCTAGTCAAGATATTTCTGATGAAGAAGCAATCGTGAAAATTGCAGCAGCAATGAAAGATACATCTCCAAGTCAAGAAGATAAACAGAATGTTCACACTTTCTTAATGAGTGTTGTTCAAGCAGATGATACAGACAAAATAGTCAAGACAGCCAACCTAAGAGACGATAAAGAAGTTAATGAACTTGGACTACCAAAGTGGAATGTTAGAGGAGCCTTAGAGATGTCAAGAATTTCTGGCATGTTAATGGATAATAAGTTCTTTAAAGAATATTTTGAAGAACAAGCTAAAGAAACTCTAGGAACAAGTCTATCAAGAGATGGATTCTTAATAAGACATGCTACAATAAGTACAAAACAAGTTGTAGATGCTACTAAGAGAAGGAAAGTAAACAAAGGAATGTTTGGAGCTAAGACTGTAGAAGAATCAGGAGGAGATATTACTAGCAATCAACCTGCTCAATAAAGCTATAAGGGAGGATAAAAAATGGGATTACAAGATGACATAAAACAAATAAAAGCATTAATGGTTAACAATAAGGTTAAGGAAAAGAAATTTAAGTTTCCATTTGGAAAGAAAGTTGGAAAAGGACAAAGGAAAAATAACTATGTTACAACACTTATTATTAATGAAAATGGTAATTATCAATTTAAGAAATATCAAATAGAAGACCAAACAATCTTACATGATTTAGTTCCAAGGATAGCAAACTCTGGATACTCTATGTTTGATAAGAAAGGAAATCCTTTAATTATCTTACCAAGCTGGAGTGTTGAACCATTCAGTCCATTGAAAAATTATCAAGAATCTTTAACAGATGGAAGAAATGTTAATGGGTATAAATTACTAATGACTCGTATGGAACAAGAAAAGATTACTGGTAAAAAGAAAATGGGTAAGATTCTACCTTGGGTAATTGGTGGAGTATTAGTAGCAATAATTTTATATGCAGTGCTTAGTGGTGGAGGAGGAAGTTAATGGGCTTTTCTAAAGTAAGGATGGGTGAAGAAGAAATCTTCACAACAATAGTCGAAGACCAAGATGGAAGAGAATTAGAAAAATGGAAAGTAATGAAAAAAGATTGGGCCAATGTAGTTAAGATTCTAGCAAAGAAATTTGGACTAAAGATAAAGATTATTGATAAGTTTGATAATAGAGATTTAGAATGGGCAATGTAGTTTTTTTAAACGATATTTATAAATCCTTTTCTACATGTATTTTTTATGAAGCTTAAAGATTTTCTTAGTAAGATAAGTGAAAATAAATCAAATGGTCAGTTGACAACTTGTTTTAAAAAAAATGTTATGAAGAGGAGTGGTGTCTCTAAAGAAGATTTATTGAATATGAAAGTAGATACTAAATTAAAAAAGCTTTTAATGGAGGAATAAATGGTAGAAGTTGCAGAAGTTAAACAACAAATTCAACAGGCTCGTGTACAGATTCAAACTAAAAGAGCCGAAGCTAAAGATATTAAGCAAAAACTTATAACAGCTAAAGAAAGATTACCAGATGTTACTTCTCAAAGAGCCTTGCGTTCAAAATATGCTGGATTACAAGGACGGGCTCGGAGACAACAAGTAGAACAAGCTGAAAAGGAAATTCAAAAGAGAGTAAATCTTGTTGAAGGTTATGAAAAAAATATTACTAATTATGAGAAAGATATTATAAATCCAGTTGAAACTCAAGTTGCAGATTATGAAACTCAAGCTTCAAGTAATAAAAGAGTTATGGATGCCTATACTGCTTCTGTTAAAAAAGTTGGAGTTGGTTCTATTTCTGGATTAATAATTAAAAGATATAATTTAAATTCACAAGAAGAAAAAGCTTACAGAGATTTAGTTAATTCTCAAGGAAAAGGAGCCATTTCAATAGCTAAACAACAAAAAACAAACATAGATAATCTTAATACAATAATTGAAAAATATAACGTTGGAGATGGTTTAAGTTCTCAAGAAAAATTAAAACTTTCTAATTATGAACAAGCTGGTGTTGTTTCTTTTTCAAAAACTATTCCTGAAATTAAAAATGATTTTGCAGAAGTTCCAGAGATTAAAGACTTTCAATTCTCAGATAAGTTTTCTACAAGAACTGATAAGGTTAAAGATAATTTTAAGATAACTGGAATGGGAATTTCTGGTAGTTTATTTCCTTCTGTAAGTGCTGCAAATTATTCAGAACCACAAAGTATAAAAGGTTCAACTGCGTTTGACAAGGATGGATTCAGCAGTGTTTCTGGGACACCTAGCAGCAAAGATATATTTATTTCTAGCGGATTGGATACTGTTGTTCGTCCTAGTACTCGTGTTGGTGGGTGGATTTCTCGTTTTAAAGAAACTTTTAAAGGTGATATTACAGGTGCGGCGACGGAAACATATGACCCAAAACTTGGTTTCATCTCAGCAACATATGGACCAGGAGAAGGTGGAACAGTAACTTCAAGGTCTCCAACTATTTCAGATATTCCAACAATAGCAAAAATTGAAGAAGTACAATTTAAAGGAAACTTATTCTCAGTTCCTCCATCACAAATAGTTTCTCAAGCTTCAGAATTTAAACAATTAACTAAAGGGTTAGATACTCTTGAAGGAAAAGAATTAACTCAAAGATTAGATAAAATAAAAAATGTTGGTGGAAATATTAAAGAAACAACAAATAATTTTGGAAAAACAACTTATGATATAACTTCTCCTTCTGTTGGTGTTGGTTTTGGAATGAATAAAAGACAAATATCTCTTGATAAATTAGATACTAAAACTGAAACAGGATTATATTTTAGTGCTAGTAGAGAAAGATATGTTAAACCTTATTCTAAAAAAGGTGCAGAGTTTATTGGTTATCCTTCAGAGATTACTATTCCTGAAAGTCAAAGAACAATTTATACACCTCAATTTGGTAGTATTCAAAAAGACCCCTTAACTGGAAAAATTGTTACTGGATATAAAGATGTAACAATTCCAGAAAGAACAATAAGCCCATCTGGAATAGTTAGTGAAGTTGTTTCTGGTGGAACATATTTAATTCCATATGTTTGGGGAACAGAAGTAGTTGGAAAAGCTGGAGAATTAGTATTAAAAGAACAAAGCCTTTTGAAAGGTGGTATTCAATTTGTTAAAAATTATCCTGTTGAAACAGCAATAGTTGGAGGAGCTGGACTATTAAAAGCAGGGATTGGAATATCTAAAATAATTCCACAAGCAAAGTTTGGTGGATTATCTTCATCTCAATATACTAGAGCATTAGAAAGTGCTGAAAAAGAATTAGCACAATTAGAAAAAAAATCTGTTAGGTGGTTAGCTATTCAAGAAAAAGGAACTGGAAAAGTTAATTTAAAAGGTTATCAAGATACTTCAACGTTTGGAAGAGAAGTTAATGTTGCTGGAAAGATTCAAAAGACAAAAAAAGGATTTGAATTTATCCCAGAAAGTAGTGGAACTTCAACAGTTGGTGGACAAGTTAAGTTAGGAAATAAACCAGTATCATACTTTGAAGTTCAGAAATTTCAAACTGGTAGTAAGACAACAATGATTCCAGCAGGAAGTGTCGGAGATGTTAAAATGTTTTATCAAGTTGGAACATCTGGAACAATACCAGAAGCTGGTTCTTTTATACTAGCTAAACCAAACGTTCTTGCTAAATCTATAAATAAACCAGTTAAGATAGAAAAACAATTTAAAGAAAATATAGTTCTTGGTGGAGATGGAATTAAAGAAATTTCTGATGCTGGTGTTTTTCAATTAAAAGAAAATGTATTTTTAACAATAGAAGAAGGGAGAGGCCTTGGACTTACTTTAATTAAAGAAGCACCAAAAACAGATAAGATTAAAATAATTGTTAGTGAAGGAACAAAACCAAAAACTCCTTTTTCCACAACATTTCAAACTGGACAAATTATAGAAGCCCCACCAACAAGAATTGTACCTCCAAAAACAATAAAACCAACAGAAGTTATTTCTGATATAAAACCTCTTGGAGAAAACTTACCTTTAATAGTTGGTGGAACAGGAACTAAAACAAGATTGCCTTATTCTGGAACAGGTTTGTATGAACAAACAAGTCAAGTCTCTTTCACAAAAATTGCACCAGAAACATTACAAATTAATAAACAAAATATTCTTATAGATACTCAACAAATATCACAAGTTAAAACTAACTTGGAAGTTGGTACAAATTTAAAATCTGTTCAAGAATTTAAACCACAACAAATTACAAAACAAATTCAAGAACCAAAATCAAAATTAGAATATAAACAAGTTTCTGTTCCAGCATTAACTATTAAAACAAAACAAACCCAAGTTTTAGAATCTAAACAAAGAACAAGACAAACATCAACACCAAAAACAAAACAAACTACTAAAATTAAAACTCCAGGAAAAATAATCCCTCCTAAACCAAGTGGGTTATTATCCAGATTGTCTAAGAAAGTTGATGAGGATGGCTCCTTTGAAGCCTTTTTCAAGAAAAAAGGCAAGGAAATTAGCCTAGGAACATTTGGAACTAAATCCGAAGCTGAGAGAACTCTTAAAAGAAAATTAACTGGAACACTAAGTGCATCAGGTGGAATAAAATCTGATAAGAAAAAAATAAAGTCTAGTGATATTGACTTAGGATTTGAGTTCAGAAAATCTAAATTAAATCAATTTCTTGTGGTGGAAAAGAAGTCAAAGAGATTAAGAAAAGGAACAACTGGAAAACAAGTTCAAGCATTCAGACCAACTAAATCTAAGAGCAAGAAAAAAGGATTGTTTGGAGGTTTCTAATGAACAACAAAGGACAAGTTTGGGGATATTCTCTGATGCTAGGAATTGTTATTATTGTTCTAGGACTTGCACTTGCACCACTCGGACAAGATATTATTGATGAAGCAATGAATGCTTCAACCTCAGATTTAGTTGGATTGGATTGCGACAACACAACAAATAATTTTGTTCGTGGAACTTGTACAATAACTGATTTTTCATTAGCATATTTCTTTGGTGGGATAATTTTGATTGGTCTCGGAGTTATCGTTGCTAGAGTTTCCTTTACAGGAGGGAATAGTTAAAATGAATAAGAAAGGACAAACAATGCCTTTAGCAATTCTATCTGCAATAGCAATTTTCATAGTTGGATTAATGTTTGTTAATTTTATTATGCCAGAGGTTACAAATTTTAGAACTGGAATGGATTGTGTAAATGCAGAATCAATAAGAGATGGTGCAAAAATATTATGTTTAATTGGTGATGCTGTGGTCCCATATTTCATTATAGTTATTGTTAGTTTAGCTGTTGGAGTAATAATTGCGAGGTTGAGACTATGAAATATAAATTCTTAATTATGATGTTGGTATTAGTTTTATTAGTTGGAAGTGTGTCTGCAATATCAAAAAATTATGACCATAAGACCAATACTGTAACTTTAAGTAATAGTTTTCTAGGAATACCAACAAGTACATTAGCAGAAGTTAAATTATTAACCCCTTTGGATAACCACGTGGGATTAGGTTATCAAAGAGTTGCAGAGTTTGAGGTTACTGGAAAAAAAGATTTAAATGATTTCTTTGGATTAATTAAAACTTATAATAAAAACCAATATGACAATGGAAATGAAATAGAATTAAATACAAATCTTGATTTTAAATACAAATTAATTGAAAATAAAAAGGTTAAAGATTATATTTGCGAAGATATTAAATTAAGTAATGGGACAGTTATTGACCAGAAATGTAAAGTTTCTGGAAATCATATTGAAGTAATTGAAACATGGTTACCTTTTGATAAAAAAACAAAAATAAAGAAAGATGAAGTAATAATTATAGGATTGTACACTAATACTGAAGAAGGAGATTATATTGAATGGATACCTGAATTATTAGGAAAAGAAATTAAAGAATGGGCTGCTTGGAGTGCAAGTTTAAATACAGGTTTGGTTTCTTATTATAATATGGATGAAGCTGGAAATGTTATAGATGCTCTTGGGACTAATAATGGAACTGCAAATACTGCAGATAATACTACAGGTAAGATATTAAGTGGATATAACTTTTCTTCAGGAAATAGTGATTATATAAATATTGGAGATAATCCTTCATTAAATTTTAGTTCTGCAATGGCAATATCTTTATGGACTATTGGTGATGGTACTGGAATTGGATTATTTAGTAAAGAATTAAATACTGCTTGGGGGGCTTATGATGGTGAACCTGGTCAAATTAGATTTAAAGTTGTAGGTGCAAATGGTACAGGTTCAGATACCGAAGTAGTATCTGGTGTAACATTAAATGAATGGCATCACATGGTGTTTATGTATGATGGAGATACAAAATATTTTTATTTAGATGGAGCTTTAAATTCAACTGAAAAAGTTTCTGTAGGTTTAATTGGTTCTAATTCAAATAATTTGGCAATCGGTTCTCTTAATAATGGAGACAACTCTACTAGAAATTATTATGCAGGAAAAATAGATTTATTTGGATTATGGAGTAGAAATTTAACATTATCAGAAGTTACAGAATTATATGATGTTGGTTATGGTTGTTCCTACAATGATTGTATCGTAGCACCACCAACTGTAACTTTAAACTCACCAGCAAATACAACAAACACTACCAATCAGATAGTCGCATTTAATTCTACAATTTCAGTTACAAATCCAGCAAATGTAAGTTTAATAATAGACGGAACATATAATGAAACAAATTCTTCAATAATACTTGGAGATTATTTATTCACAAAAACATTAAGTCTAGGTTCACACACTTGGAATGTTGAATCATGTAATGAAGGGGTATGTTCAAACTCTACAGAAAGAAATATCACAATAAAAGACTATCTTGAAAATTCTTATAGCTTTAATGTAAGTACTTTTGAAACTGCTTCAGAAACATTTTATTTAAATGTATCAACAAGCGGAGCAACACCCACAAGTGGAAAATTAATTTATAATGGGACTTCATACACTGCAACAGTAACAAGCACTGGTGGAAATAACTTTAATATATCTAAGACAATTGACATACCAACAACACCAGAAAATAAACCATTTTATATTAATTATACTGTAAATGGAGTTGAAGTAAGTGGTTCAAGCCAAACTCAAGAAGTTAATAAAACAGTATTCACACTTTGTAATGCAACATATCCAATACAATATTTAAATACTTCCTTTCAAGATGAAGCAGACTTAACAACAATAAATGCTTCAATACTAACATCTACATTTACTTATTATCTTGGTACTGGAACTATTAATAAATCATATACCTATGTTAATAATTCTTTAAATTATAATTATGGATTTTGTTCTAATACAAATCTTACTTTAAACGTTCTTCCTTACATGCAGTATAAACAAGGAACAGCATATCCACAAAGAGTTTGGCAGCCAACAGCACAATCATACACAAATACCACAGTAAATAAAACTCTATATCTGCTCGGAACTGCAGATGGTATTTATGTAACCTTTCAAATCATTAATTCGGCAGACCAAACATTAAGTGGTGTGGAAGTTGTTGCAACAAGAACCATAAGTGGTTCCACAGTAACGGTGGGAACTGGAATAACAAGTGCTTCAGGTACAGTGACCTTATGGTTAAATTCAGATTTTTCCCACACCTTTACATTTACAAAAACAGGATATACAACTTATAGTTATAGTGAAGCACCAACCCAAACAAGTTATACAATAACTATGAGTGGTGGCACTACAGCTGCAGCAGAAGATTACACTCGTGGGATTAAAACTTATATAAATCCAGGACAGGGAGAATTATTTAATGATACAATCTACTCCTTTGCATTTAATGTTACCTCTAGCTATTGGGATTTAACAAACTTTGGATTTAATTTAAGATTAGCTAATGGAACAATAGTTGGTTCTGGAACTTCTTCAACTGCTGGAACTGCTGCAAGTTTAAATTATGATGTTGACAATCAAACAATAATTTATATGGATTATAATTGGAACATACTTGGAAATTATACAAATGGAACAAAATATTGGACAGTTACAAATACAGAATATTCTGGATGGAGTATTAAAACATTTTTTACAGATTTAAATGCTTATATTGGATTTGGTTTATTTGGATTAGATGACTTTGGAAAATATTTAATAGTATTCTTAATATTATTCTTAACTGTTGGAGTTATGAGTTGGAAATATGGAGCAACAAGTCCAATAGCAATATCTGCAATGACTTTTGCAATAGTTTTCTTTATGGATATTGTAATTAAAATACTCCCAGCAATAAGAGGAATCAATCATCTACTTACATATGTAACAGGACTAGCACTCGCAGTGATAGTCATTGGGGAGGTCTCAAGACGATGAAAGTATGGAACTATATGATAATAATGCTTACTCTAATGATTTTCCTAGCCTTTATGGGATTCACAGTTAATGGAGCAGATGCTTTATTGGGAACAATGGGAATAGAAATAAATTCTGCCTCTGGTGATTTAGATGGTGGAGATATTGGAAATTCTCAATGGTTTAGTTTATTATTTGGTACAGGTGGTTTGATAGTCCTTGCAGGAATTGGTACAGCAGTTATTGTTGGTTTTTTCACAAGACAATTTGAATGGAAATTAGTTTTATTAGGATTTTTCACTAGCTTTGTTACTTTATTTATATCTGTTGGATGGTCAATAGTTCAATTAGCTCAAACAACTGGAGAGAGTTGGTTAATAGCAATTATAGCTACAATCTTCTTACCCCTCACAGTTATGTTTATCTTTTCAATAGTAGAATGGTTTGGAGGTACTGAGTAAGATGTCCTGGATTCAACCACTTGAATTACAAACCTGGTTCATAAATATATTTGCAGGAAGCTCAACTTACTTTGCACCAATAGCAATCTTTGCAATAATTGGAATGGCTGCTTTCTTTAGGATGACTTCTCTAACAATGGGACTAATGGTAATCATATTCTTACTAATGTTTTCTGGATTTATACCACCAAGTTTGTTAATATTTATATCATTAATAGGAGGTCTCTTGTTAGGATACGTTATAAGTAAGATAGTTAAAAACTAAACGATATTTATAAAAGATATATTACATGTATAAAAATGGATTGGAACAATAAAAAAGAAAGACAAGCCTATAATAAAGAGTATGATAAAAAAAGGTATTTAGAGAATAAGGAAAAAATATTAGAAGCAGGTAAGGAATATTATAAAAAGAATAAAGAAAAGATAATTGCTTTAAATTCAGAGTATAGAAAGAAAAATAAGGAAAAATTAAAAGTAACTAGAAACAAAAACCAAAAAGACTATATAAAAAAATATCCAGAGAAGATTAAAGCACATAACATAGCATCATGTTATATTGATATACCTAAAGGACAAAGATGTGAAATTTGTAATATAAAAGAAGCAAAACATAAACATCACCAAGATTATTCAAAACCATTAGAAATAATATTTGTTTGTGTAAAATGTCATGCTGATTTACATAACAATATCGGAGGAAAATAAAATCGGATTAATACAAAATTTAGTTAAGGGAATGGGAAAAAACAAAGCTGAATTTAAAGAGAAGTTTAGACAAGTTCAAGAAGAAGATAAAATACAGAACTTAATAGAGGAGAGAAAGAAATCTGCCAATCGTAGAGAACTTGAGAGACACTTCAAAGAAAAAGAAGAGGAACAAATAAAAACTGAGCTTGATAAGATTAGAAAGAAAAGAAATACTGATAATTGGAAAACAAAGGAGACTATTCTTGGAGAAAAAACAACTATGCTTAATGAAGGACGTTCTATATTAAAAGAAAAGAATATCTTTAAGAACAAAGATAATATGTTTACTAAAAAACATGCTAAGAAAAATAAGACTGACATGGGGTTCTTCGAATGAAAAAACATGAATTTTTTAAGGAAATGAAGAAAGAAGTAACTAAAAAAGAGAAACCTGTGAAACCTATGAAGTTAGCAAAGGATGCTTTGGTTTTAGTTGGTGGAGTTGCTATTCTTGCTGGTGGAATGCATTTACTTGGGGAGGCTTTAGATTAAAATGAAAATAAATATACTAAAGATAATGGCACAATCAGAACCTGCTGTGTGTGGAACCTTTGAAAGAGAAGTTATAGTTAAAAAGAAAAATATTGAAGCTGTTAAGAAAGCTTTGAAAGCTAAGGGACAAATGATTGTTGGGACTGGCCCATCTGGTCCAACTACAAAAAAATTGTGGTACAATCCAGCGGGGATGAATTTATAATGGCAAAAGAAACTAAAAAAGAAAATACAGAGAAGAGATTAAAGACTTTGCTTAAAAGCAGACTTGGAGCAAAGGATGTAATAAAAAAACAAACAATAGTTGTTGAAATTCCAGAATCAAGCAAACATATAATTCTAAATGAAAAAAATAAATTCTTTACTGGAGAATTTAATAAAGAGAGGAAGGCTCTATTTTTATCATGATATTCAAACTTGAATTGAATTTTTTAGGAGGTGATAGTAGATGAGAAGGAACAAGAAGGGAGAATTTAATGGATTAGGTATAATTTTAGTAGTAGCTATTACTTTAATTGTAGGAGTTGTTTTATTCCAAGTGATTGCACAAGAAGCTGGTAAAGCAACAAGTACTGAAGCTTTATTATTCCATGACTTAGGAACAACTGCAGCAAATGATACAGTTATTACTCTTACTGAGTGGAGAGCTTTAAATGAAGTTACTATGTATAATGAAACTGGTCATGCAACAATAGATTCATCTTATTTCACAGTAGCCAATAATGTTGTAACTGATGGTGATTTAACTGTAACTATTACTTTAGGTGCTGCAATCTTTGAGAACTATACAAATAATTGGAGAATAAATGCTACAGGACAACCAACAACTTATATTGCAGATAGTGGAGCAAGAGCTATGACAAGTTTAATAGCAATTTTCTTTGCACTAGCATTAGCAGTAGTTGCATTAACTCCAACATTGAGAAGAGAATTCATGGATATGATTAGTAAGTAAATTTAATATATTTTTATTTTTTAATTTATTTAGATTTTATTAGTTAGACAAGGACAAGGAGGTACAAACAAAATGGCAAAGAAAAAACGTGGAAGACCGAAAAAGAAAAAGTAAGTAAGATTTTTTACTTTGTAGTTTAATTTTTTATTAGTTTTTACTCTTTTAAAATTACAATAAGATTTTAAAACCTTTTTTATTCCTATTATCATAAATGATAAGAAAAGATTTGGAGGAAACTCATGCCAAAAACTAAATCTGGTGAACAAATTACCTGGAAAGAATTTATGTCTAAATGGAAAGAAGGAATGCAAAACCTAACTCCAACACAAAGATTAAAGAACGAACTTATTTCTGCTTGTATTACTTGGGTTGGATATGTTGTTGGTTTAGTTGCTTTGATTATCTTTAGAAAACAATTAATTGTTACTTGGTTTGCTTATGGATTAATGTTAATCTTCTTTGGAATGGTTTGGGGAAATGCTATTAAAGTTCTAGGACTAATACAACAATTAAGATTCTTTAAGAAAATGGATAAAGATTCTACTTCTATTGATGATGTTCTTAAAAAGATGGGTGATGAAAAATGATTCCTCTTGATGCACAATTAGCCTTAGGAGTTTGTGTTCTTATAATTATTAGTGGAGTTTGTTTAGCTAAACTATTAGAAAAAGATAAAAAAAAGGTGAAAAGGAGGTCTAAAAAATGTTTTTAGAAGATGCACTTGAAGAAACTGGGTTTTGGTTATTAGCTGGTGGAGGTATTACTGCTGTGTTAATTGGTTGGATTGTTAGTAAGAATATGATGGAGTTTTCATTTCCATTCTGGCAATTAGCTATTGTAATGGTTGGAATAATCGTTGCCTCTGCATTCTTTGCAACTAAGGATTAAGATGGTTAAGAAAATAGATAAGGTTGATGTTTCTGGGGAAACAATCTATTTAAGGAAAACATTTATTGGTTGGGGAGTTGTTCATCCAATTAAAATTGATGGTAAGTTTAATTGGAAGAACTTTATTGCTGGAGGTAGTTGGATTAAATTATTCATATTAGCTTTTGTTATTGCCCTGCTAGTTTTATGTATTTATGACTATGGAAATGCTCTAAGAGTTGCTAATGAATGTATTGAATTACTTAAACAAAAGCCTTCATTCATAAATCCTTTTTCATAATTAATATGGAAAAATTAAATGTAGGATTGCTTTATTTGGGATTACATAATCAACTTACTAAAAAGTTTGGAGTTTGTGGAACTCTTTCAAGAAAAGAATTCTTTACTAAATTAGGAAAACATAATCAAATACCTAAAAACCTTAGACCAATTATATTAAAAGAAATGGAAGCTAAACAATTAATTAAAAGAATTAATCGTGATAATATTCTTATACTTGAGATTAAAATTAATATAGAAGAGGATTGCAGCGAGTTATACCGTATCTGTGGGTTGAGTTAATTTCTTTTTTACTATAGTATATCCTTCTTTAATTAATCTATATGCAGTTTTAGAACCACAACTTACACATACTTTTGTTTTGATTGTTTTGCTTATTACTTTATTACATATTATACATTTCATTGTTTATTTCCTTAATGGTTTAAATCTTCTAATCAAATATAAAATTCCATACCCTACAAACACTCCACCCACCATGTATAAAATTAATTTCCAACTAACTTTTCTCTTTGATTCCTCTGGTTCTTCTATTATTTCTTCTTGTTCTTCTATTACTTCATCTGGAATCTGTTGGACATAACAAACATTTAATTCAGAAGGTTTTTCTTGAGAAGAATTTAAACTACAATTTAAGTAAGACGTGCATGTTTTATTTTGAAAATACCCATCACATATAGACCACTCTGAACAATTCCAATCTTGATAACATCTTGAAGTAGAGCCTCCACCACCATAGGTTGGATTTGAAATATAGTTCTCTCCATTTATTAAAAATGTAATAATAAAAGTATCTGGTTTATACCAATATGCTGTTGTGATAGTAGTTATGTTTCCATTAATTGATATATCTAAACCATCTAAGTTTGAAGAATTTCCTGTAACTTCATAAGTAATATTATAAATATAATTAGCTTCTCCAGATAAATCTATGTACTTTGTTTCTCCAGCGTTCATATTTATAGCACTAACTAAAGCTAGGCTAATAAAAGTTATTACTATTCCGACTAGTATTTTGTTTGTCATTTTGAGTATGAATGAGGATGCTTTCAATCCTCGTGTTTTTTAGTTAAAAAAAATAAATTAAATTAATTTTGGTTCTTATATTCTTGGTTCTGAGTTTGTTGTAATTGTATATGTGTCTACAACATTCAAAGGGAAGACTGTTTCAACATTAAATGCTAAACTATCATCTGGTTGAACTGTAACTTCAACATCATTTCCATTGATTAAAATGTTCTTCATTGTTGAATTACTTGCAGAAATCCAATTATCTATTTCAAATTCAAATCCTATTACTTCAATAGTTCCCCATGTTGCTTTCCAATCTGTAAGTGTTTTATGGTTTGCATCAAAAGTTGCATCTCCACATGGTCCTGCTGGACCTGAACTTAACCAAGCATAACTTGAATCACTAATTGTTCCTAGAGTTCCGAATGTGTTTAACACTCCAGTAGGGTATGGTGTAGCATCACAATTTGTAGCATCTACCTTAGCATATTCAAATACTAAACTTTCTCCATTTGCTAACTTAATATCTACATGTGGAAGATATCCAACACCAACATCTGCAGCCCAAGAGATTGTACTTAAATCTGAAAGTGTAGTTATACTAACATCTGTTGCATTTACATAAATTCTTTTTTCACAAGTAGCTGAAGGGTATGGTGTACATGTTCCAGCTAAATTATCTAAAAGATAGTTAATTGTATTTGTAATACCTGCATCATTTGGACTTAAAATTGTATCAATATCAAGAGGTACATTTACACTTGTTTGAGACTCAACTAATAAATCTTCTGAGATAACAGTTTCACCACCATTAACATTTGCAGTTGCAGCATTATTTCCTGTGAAACTCATTGAAGAATCAACAATAGCAGTTCTTTCAACAGAACCGAAGTATGGAATTACAATTGCAAATACCATTCCAATTACAACAAGAGATACTATTGGGATCATAAATTTCTTATTAAATTTCATTATATATTTCCTCCTTTTGATTGTATTCTTTCTAAAATATTAATTTCCTCTATCCATTCTGTTTTTAGTTTCTTCACTTGTTCTATTCTTAATAATAATAAAAACATTGTTATGCACCATCCAAATAAAAAGAACATGGCTATTGAGATCCATTGGTTACCTTGTATTGCTAAGAAACTCATTCTTTTTCACCATCCTTAGAAACTGCGTCTTTTTTTGGATAACAATTATGATCTACTGTGATTGCTACTCTTATTGTAAATTCTTTACCACATTTCTCACATTCACAATCTTCTTCATCTCCATCATCTCCAATTGGATCTCCACCCCAATGTCCTTCATGTTTACAATATGGGCAAATGTATCCCCAGCTTCCAGCTATTTCATAATCATCAAAATCAATCATTGTTTCTTTACCTCTTCCTGTTTCTTCACGACTTTTTTTGATTTAATACTTTCAGAGATGATTGTTATTTTTGTATCTCTCTTTACTTTATCTGTATCTCCACAAAGCATATCAAATATACAAAAAATTGCATCTTCATCTCCATCAAAGAAATCTCCTCTTTTAAATTTGAATACTCTTTTCATTCTTTCTTTACCTCTTGTTTTTTAATTGCGTCTTTTTCTTTTTTATAATCTTCACATAACATTCTTTTACCACAAATATATCCTCCAACTTTCCCTCTTTCATTATTTGAAGCATTCCATTTCCTTTTTCCACATCCTTCTCTCATTCTTGTTCACCTGTTTTAGTATTTGTGAACTTCTTTCTTTTAATATAATCAATTATCCAAATTAATCCCATGACTATAAACACAAGTACATAGAATGTTGGTTTAATTAATAATGAAACAATTACTAAAACTACAATTAATTTAATTATTTTAAGTATAAACTCTGGAGTAAAATATCCTGGATTATCTTTACCAAAATATATTCCTGTTCTCATTGTTTCAATTCCTAAAACTCCTACAAACTTAACTCCACTTTCAACTATTTTAAAAATTCCTTTTGAATTTGGAACATCTTCAAGTGTTGGATAATCAAAACTTATATTTTCAATAACTAAACTTGCATTATCAATTGAAGAATCTATTATTTCACTATCTGAATCTTGTAAACCAACTCCTATTGCAAAAGCAGAAAGTAAAAATAATAAAACTAAAATACTAACTATCTTCATTGTTCTTCCACCTCTCCATAAAGAGTTATTGATAATGCACCATTTCCTAATTGTGTTATTTCATATCTAAACCAAGATAATTCCTTTTCTCCCAATTCTTCTTTAATTTGATCCATTGCTTTATCTACCATTTTCTCATAGCTAGTTAAATTCATTCCAAAGAAGTTTTGCATGTTTGCAATTATATCCATTACAAAATTTCTAGTTACTGTTTTATTTATATGCATTTGTTTTTTCATTTTTGTTCACCTGTTTTCTGTAAGGCGACTTTTTTCCTGTATTTCCCATTTTTTTGTTTTTCTAAGTATGGTCTTCTTTCAGGCATTTCACAACAATCTTCTTCTTTATTAGATTCTGGATTAAGTAATTTTTCTACTTGTTTTTTCCAACATATTATTGCTGGTAATTCTGCAAAGTTTCCATATTCAAAATTTAAATATAAACCTTCTAAAGTTAATCTTTCAATTTCATTCATCTTTTTCTATCTCCCTTATTTTTACTTTGTTTCCACAGCTAGGGCAACTTACCATGATCATCTTTGAGTTAGTTTCCCATTCGTATCCACATTTTTTACATTCTGTTTTCATTGTAATAATAATAAGTATAAGTAGTATATAAGTCTTTAGGTTTTAGTTATAAATTCGTGATAGTGATATTATGTGAAACTTTATATAATATATATATAGCATATAATGCTACTATTGCTAATATACTAATTGCTATTAACTCAAATATACTTTCCATTAATCTAATTTCTCCTTTTTGTTATTAAACGTATGTAATTTATACCATATGAAAACTAAAACTATTAATATTAAACAACCAATTACTGTATCAAAAATCATTTTCTTTTCTCCTTAACTGTCTCTTGCGAATCTATAATAGCACATCCATAACCATCTAAAAACAATTCATAATACAAACTCTTATCTTTTTCTCTAAATGCTTTATTCATTGATTTAACTTTCCAAATGTTTTCAAATGCTTTTTTTATTTTACTCATTTTAATTTCTCCTTTGCGAACATATGTGAATCTTTCCTATTTTTAATTATCTCTGTTATAATATCACAAATAACATAGATAATTATTGGGGATGTCCAAATTATCATCCAGTAATCTTTAGGAACTAATGTTGCTATTGCAAATGTTATTCCAGCAGTTAACCAAATTCCTACAACCCAATCTTTTGTTTTCTTATTCATCTTTCAAACCTATGGCGTAAGTTCCATAGGAACTCCGAATAAACCTCCCTTTCTGTATCTGATCATTAAAAATATTATCCCTAAAGATAAAATTATGAATGTAGGAATTATTATGTGCCAAGCATAATAAGAACAAACGGATTCTCCAAAATAACAATAATCTCCCCTACAAGGATACACTTTAACTAACCAATTTATTATATTCATATTCCTATTCTAGTACGAATCCTCCAATTCTTTTAGCATTTCTTTAAATCTCAATTTATCTACTATCAATTCCATAGAATTATTTAGAATATTTCCAACTTTTATTATTAATCCTTCTCTCCCAATCTTTTTTATTTCAAGATATGATTTTTCATTTATTCCTTTTATTATCATTTACTTCGTACTCCCTTTTTGTGAATCTTCTATCATTTCTATTACATCCTTAGCTGGAATAACTAACCAGTCTTTAGGATAATCCTTAGCTGATTTTGATTCTTTCCATATTTGTTCTTTTAATTGTTTATTCATTTTGTTTATCCTGTGTCTTGGTAGGCGAATCTTCTGTTCTTATCAAAGCATAACCATATCCATCAAGGAAGATATCATAATATCTCTCTTTATCTTTTTCCTTGAACTTTTTATTCATTGATTTAATCTTCCAAAAATTCTCAAATGCTTCTCTTATTTTCATTTTTTATTCTCCTTTCAAACCATTTAGGTAATTTCTTACTTAAACAACAACCTCCTAATATTATCAATCTTAAAATATCTCTCAGTAAGTTTCATTGCCTCGCTGTCTATGTGTTCGTCCTGCATTGTGCTGTTTAATCTTACTTTATTCTTTCTTATATATTCACCATACTTCTTTTGAGAGGCTTGGCTATAAACCTCGTGTGCATCTATTATGCTTACCTCTGGGTAGAGGTTTGCTATCTCTTGTAGTTTATTCATTATTGATTTCATTTCTTATTCCTCCATGGTTTAGTTTCTCCTATGTAAGTATAATGGCTATCACTATTTAACCAATACATCATTTTACCAACGTAAGCCATTTCAAATCTCTTTTGTCCCCAGTGTTTAAACTCTGCTCTGCCGTCGTCAACTAAATCCTCCATGTCTTTTGCTATTATTATTCTAGTTAGTTTTTTCATTATCAATCACCTCCGTTACTTCTTCAGCTGTTAAAGTTTCTCCAGGAACTGAAGGTTTCTCTTCAATTTCTATTTCCTCAATAACTTTTTCAGCTGTGTATTCTTCTTCTCTCTTTTGTTTTCTTTTTCTTACTACTTTTGTAATTTTATTTATTATAACCATAAATAAAACACCTATTATAAAAAAACATACAGAATTTATTACCTCAGGTAAATTTGCAGATAAATAAGTTGTAATATTATCTATTATCATTTTCTTTTACCTCCTTGTCTTTTTCTAAGTCTTTAAGTTTTTGTTCGTTGATTATGAAACCAACATAGTCTAGGTCCTGCATTTTTTTTGAGTAGTGTAGAATTATTCTGCTCATATTAAATCCTCCTCTCTATAAACTAATATTAAAAGTACAATGGAAATTATAAAACTTAAAATAGAAGGAATAACAAATAGCATATCTATTTTAAATGCTAAGATATACATAATCATACTGAAAAAGATTGTTAGTAATCCTAAATCTAGATAACTCTCTCTTTTATAGTTCATTTCAATTCACCATCCATTTTGTGTCTTGTTAATAATTTTCTTATTGCATGGATTACATCCTTTAGTCCTTGAAAGCTGTGGTTGTCTTTTTGTTTTCTTAACCACTTCTTATCCTCTTCAAAGATTTCTGTTGTTGTTATTTTGTTATTTTTCATTTTTTCTTTTTAAACTTTTTAATTATTTTATGAAGTGAATAATGATTTCTATGTAATAAAATCCAAAACCCAATTGAAAATACTAAAGTTGTTAAACCAATTACTAATGGAAAATAAATAAGAATTATCATTAAGTTAGATAACTTTGAATACATTAATAAAAAGAAAAACCCAATATTTAAAATGTGAGACCCTATCATAATAAAAATAAAATTCTTGGCAAACTTATCAACGGTCTTTTTATTTATTTTTTTTCTTCCTTTCTTTTTCTTTTTAATTTTAGAATAATCGATACCCCCAAGAATTTTAAAACCAACATAACCAATTAAAACCCAACCAACTATTTGAAGTCTATTTGAAGAATCAGTTAAAATTAAAATTATTACTCCAGCAATAAGAGCTATAAAAGAACCAATTATTTGAAACCAGAAGTTTAACTTATCTATTTTTACTTTCTCTATTTTAATTTCTTTTGATTTGTTCATTCTAATTCTATAGTTCTATAGTTTATAAGTATGTGTTTCTATTTTAAAGTGTCAAAAGATTTTTTGAAGGTAAGTGATTTATCTTTTGATAATCTTTCGTCCATTTTTTGTTTTTTGAATGCTTTGGCTTTTCTTCCTTTTGCACATCTCATTTGAAATGAAATGATATTAACTTTATGCCAAGCTTTTGCTGATGAGTATCCTTGTTTGATATATTTTTTGTGTATGAATAGTTTTTCTGCTTGAGACATTGAGAATTTTGTTAGTTTGGCTGAAGGTCTGTCTTTTACTTCAACAAAGAATGGATTTCGTGGTATTTTTCTAAAACAGTTGGAACAATACTTCTTTCCTATGAATTCTTCACACCTACCCTTATATTTCTTAACATGTCTGTACATTTTAGCACAACATTCACATTTTTCCAGGGCTTTAAGTTTTCTTGGCATTTTTGGTCTCTTTTGTTGTTTTAAGTATTGAATTTTCTTGATTTGGGTGGTTCTGAGCGATTTTAATGATTTTATTGTAAAAGGATAGGATAAATCTTAAAGTGCTGTCTAAGGAGCCTAATTCTTGGTTTTTTGATATTTGTTCTAAGGCCCATACATTATCTTGACTTAGTTTTCTTGTTACTTTTTTCATCTCTCTTTGTTTTCCAATCTTCTTTAATATCCTTAAATAAATCATAAGTTATCTTTCCACCAACAATTAAAGTTATTAATCCTAAAGGGACAAAAGGGATTGCAATTCCAATGATTCCTGCAGCTAATAATCCTAATCCTAAAACTGCTCGGATTGGTTTTGGATAACCTTTTACAATTAGATTGTATAATTCTAATTTCTGTTTTATTTTGAAATATGTTTGTTTAATTTTCATTTTTTTTATCTCTTTCTTTGTAATGTCTTTTCCAACTTAGGGCTTCACCACCCCTGGGTTTTATACAATATCTGCAGATTCTTCCGTATCTTGATTCTTTGTTAAATGGTCGGTCACATCTTATACAAATTGCCATTTTATTTCTCCTCTAAGGATAAGAATTGTGGTGGTACTTTTTTTAAACAATCTGAACACACATCAACCCCATTCACTTTTTTGATAGCATTATTCTCACAGTTTTCACACTTTTTTATTATCCTTTCATTATTTATTGTTGAAAGAAGTACATCTTCTTGTAAATTATATTGTGATTTTGAGAGGATTTTGATTGTTGCTTTAATATCTTTTTCCTCAACACACTCACTTTGTCTTAATTTAGCATGAGATACTGCCATTCTTGTTAAGGCCTCTAAGAATCTTGGATTTATCTTTATTCCAGCAGAACTAACTTTCCTAGCTTTGAAATATATCTCTTTTAGAATCTCTTGAATATCATCTTTAATTATTGGCTCATCTTTATGTCTAATATAAGAAAAGAATTTTTTTAATATATCTCTATTATATTTTGTTTTAATTGTTCCCCTATATCTATTAATCATTTTTTCAGCAATCATTTTGTCTTGAATCTCATTAACATCATCTTGTATCATAAAAATAGTATCAAAACGATTTAAAATTGGTGAGGGGATATTAAATTGTTCATAAATTGTTTTATCTACATTTTTTTTAAAATGTCCATACATAGGATTTGCCACAGCTAAAATACCACAAGAAACTTTCATTTGTACATGGAGATTAGCTTTATTAATAGAAATTGTTTGTTCTGACATTCCTTCTTGTAATTTGGGCTTATCATCATCATGCAAGTTATTTAACTCATCAAGAAATAAAAGTTCCTTTGCTAAGACCATTGCACCAGGTTCTACTCTATATCCTCCAAGAGCATCCTCTTCTTTAACAACACTTGCAGTAATTCCAACTGCAGAAGAACCACCACCAACAGCTTTTCTTGCCCCACCACAAACAGATGTAGAAAAATCACATAGAACTGATTTTGCAACTCCAGGGTCTCCAACTAAAAGAATATTTGATTTATTCCTTTGATTTCCATTTGTTTTAAAATTTCTCCTATTACAAAGCTGAAGTATAAGAGCAGACTTTATAGATTCATAACCATAAATATCTGGAGCAAAAGAATTTAATAAAAATGATACTCCTTTTTCATTTACTTCTTTAGAAATTTCATTTATTTTATTTAAATCCTCATCCGAAAATTCCTCAATATTCAAATCTTTTTCTAAAAGCTCAACATTTATTATTTCAAATATCCAATCACTAAATAAAGATTTTCTATTTCCCTTGAAGATTGGAACTTGTTTTAAAATACCAATACACTTAATTTCATTTCCAGGGGTGAATACTTTAATATTTTCTTTATCAGTTAATTTATTAAAAATCACAGATTTGATTCTTTGACTATAAGGATTATCTGTTTTCTCTTGTAAATCTTCTAATCTAATAAAACAAGAATTTACTTCTTCTTTCTCATATAACTTAAAACTTCCCCTTCTACCACAAGAACATCTTGATGGTTCTCTTTCAAAACCAATTTTATAATCTTGAGTAACTTTTATAACAGTTCCACATGAAGGACATTCATAAGTTACTTCTGTTATAATAGGTTTAACTTCACCAAAACTAACAACCCTACCTTCCAAAGAAATAACTTTATTACAATGTTCTTTTCTTAAGCCTTCTATTGTGGTTTGATTTGAATGTGGGAGATTTATTATTCTTAATTCCAATTCATAATTATAGTATTGAATTATTGCATTTAAGAATTTCTCAGGCTCATTTAAGAAAGAAATTGATAAGTCTGGATTTTGTTTTGAGAGGATATCAAAATCAAAGATAATTTCTTTCCCTTCTCTTTCTAAGTTGTTTTCCATGAGAAATGAAGCTACTTCATTTTCATAATTTTTTTGCAATTCTTGCTGCTTTTTTTCCTGTTCTTGTTGTATTTTTTTGGCTTCTTCGTCTTCTTGATATTGCTCAATTCTTGAAATTACCTCATTTATTCCAAATTCTGAAATTTCTACACTTTGTACACCTGATTTCTTGAATATTGTGAAAAACTCTTTATGTCGGTTAACATTCTGTCTTAGGGTACCATCTTTTAGACCTAATATTTTGGCTAGTTTAGGGAATGTAAAACTCTCTCTTATTTCGTATAATTTTTGTAAGAGCTTATCTAAAGTTATGTCCTGAAATAGCTTATTTTTAATGGAGGTGTATAATGTACAAAGTGTAGAATCTGTATTTTCTACAGTTTGTACACCTTGTACACCCACTACACCTTCTACACTTTCTACACCCTTATGAGATATAGGTACTTTTTCAGCAATATTTTTATTTTCCACTGGAAGAGTAGGTATCTTAATATATTCTGCGTAGCCTTGTTCAACTATAGATTTTGCAGAACCTTTAGAATAATTTTTAATCTCTCCAATTTTTCCAACATCACAATCTTTTATAAATTTAACTTCAATTGGCATCTTTTATTTCCTCAAAATCAAGAATTTTTAATTTAGAATAAGAATTTAATTTTATACTTATCTCATTTTCATAACTATCAAAGAAAGCATATTCTAATTTTAATAATTTATTTATAATTAATAAATTATCAATTTTATTAAATAAAGGATTGGTATCCCATATTTTTAAATCAAACAATTGATTTCTATAATCATAGCAAGTTAAAATTAATAACTTTTTACCTTTAAAATTCTTAATTTCCTTTGATAAACTATATAATAACATTGAATCAATCTTTTCATCTTTTTCTAAATTATAATTATGCCTTCCAGATTTCCAAAGAAACATTTTAAATTCCATTTCTTTTACGTTTTTATTAAAATTATCAATCAAAGGCTCATTATATTTTATTTTTTTTAATAATTCAAGATATAAATTTAAATCATCAAATAACCTATGTAAAATAAATTTTGGTTCTTTTCTTAATCCAAATTCTTCAAAATCAAAATCTTTTATAGAAATTCCTATTAAAGTATACCCTGCACTTGCCCAATCTTTTGATTTTTCTTTTATACTGTCTAAACTCTCAGTATTATATATTTCAAAAACAAAACCTTTTCCAAAAGTTAAATTTGGAGTTTCTAGTTCAAATAATAAATCTGCCCTTCTATTTATTCCAATTCCATTTTCAATATAAGTTCCTTTATTATTATGTGTTTGTTCTAAAACATGTTCAGAAGTTTTATTTTTTAATTTTAAATTAATATCATTTAAATTAAATGGAATATCTCTATAATTTATTTTTATAGGTTCTTCTTGTAAAATTAATGCTGCTAAAATATGTTGTGCTGTGATGTGTTTATCATCTGATTTTGTATAAGATAATTTATTCTCTTTACTTAATCTAAAGTGAGGCCTAACAAAATAATAAGAATTATTTAATTGTCTTTGATGTTCTTCTATATAAGAAACATTTAATTTATCTGTTAATAAGGTTTGTATTCCTGAGCAATCATAATAGGTAAATTCTCTTATTTGTTCCTGACTCCAATTCCTTAACATTTCAACAGAATTATAACAAGCTTTTTCTAAAGATTCTTTTTCCGAAAAGTTTTTATTAATTAACTCTTCATAAACTTCTTTTATTATTGCCCAGAACATTTTTTATCCTCCTCAACAAATCTTTCAAGTTTAATTATTTCTGAGAAATATACTGGAGTATCTCCAAACTTTCTATCATTAATAATAAAGTATTCATCTCTAACAATTTTAATTATGAACCCATTATAAAATGCAGATTTTGTTCTAACATGAATTTGAGATTCTCCCTCAAAGAAAAATTGTGCCTTCCGTTTCATTTCATCCATTTTTCATATAGTTTAATTTTCTTTTTAATAATTTCTTACTATTTGAAAGTTTAACTGCCTTTCACCACTTTAAAATGATTAAACATCATTCAACCGAAAGACTTAAAAGCAAATTAAACGTTGTGGAACTATGGAATTAAAAAAAGTTATTAAAAAGATTGGAAATTCTGCTGGAAATATTTTTAACAAAGATGAAATGAAGGCCCACAATATGGAAGTTGGAGATATTATAGTCTTTAAAGAGATAGAAATAATAAAACATAAAATGGAGGATAAGCAATAAAATGGCAAGTATAGGTGAAGAAGCTGAGAACTATGTTCCTGCAACAACCAAAAACATCGCAGATTTAGAAGCAGTGTCTGTTAAACAAGAGATGTTTACTAGGGTTAAGAAAGAAGGAACGCCTGAAGAATTTTCATATGATTGTATTGTAATTAATGATGAAGATTACAGAGTTCCAAAATCAGTTCTTAAACAATTAAAAGTTTTCCAAGAAGAGAAACCAAAGATGACAACTTTTAAAGTTAAGAAAGAAGGAACAACAGTTAATGATACAACTTACACAGTAATTCCTTTAGATTAATTTTCTAAGGAATTATACTTTAATTATTCAATTACCTCAATGTTGTGGGGTTTCATGCTCACTTTCCATATAGGGTGAGATTCCCCTATCGATTAAAGGGGAATTTATATTTAAAATGATAACAGCAGAATTATTTGTATTGGCAAAGTTATTTACAGAGAATACAATTAGTTGGTGGTGGGTTGCTGTATTTATAGCTTCAGATTTGGTTATGTGGAGAGCCCTAAGAGAGGTTTTTGGATAAAATTAAAATGAAAGTAGCAATCTATTGTAGGGTCAGCAGAACAGACCAAGTTCTTGAGAATCAAATAAACCCACTTGTTAAATATTGTAATAGGATGGGTTATGAGTATGAAATCTTTAAAGAAAAAGAATCAACAAGAAAGACAAGGCCTGTTCAATGGGGTTTGTATAATAGATTACTAAGAAAAGAGTTTGATGGTTTAGTAATTTATAAATTTGATAGATGGGCTAGAAGTACAAAAGAATTAATTGAACATATGGAATCTTTAATTGAAAAGAATGTTCTTGTTTATTCTTATTCAGAGAATATTGATTTGAATTCTAGTATGGGTAGAGCCATGCTTACAATTATTTCTGCCTTTGCTCAGCTTGAAAGAGATATTATAAGGGAAAGAACTATGGCTGGACTTGATAGGGCCAGAGCACAAGGAAAGAAACTTGGGAGACCTCGGATTAAAAGGGGGTATGTTATCAAGGGGGAAGATAGTGGTTTAAATGAAAAATAATTCTAACGGACGTTTATTGCCAAGGAAATGTGGTTTATGTGGAATTATGTTTAAAGGTAAGGTTTGTCCTAATTGTTCAGCACAATCTAGTGGTTATCTAAAAAAGTCTCCAATGAAGTCTTCCATGTCATCATCACCCATTGAACGATTGCATGAAAAACATAATGGCCTTAGATTAGCTAATGAATCATCTCCACCATTAGATACAGATATATAATGTCCAGCTTCAAAGTTATCTCTCATAATATTATTCTTACAACACCAACACTTTCCTCTGAAATTATCACCATAATGATTTCTCCAAAGGTTCTTTTTAACTGCTGAAGGTATTGATAATCTTTTTTTCCTTATATTCATTACTTCTTCTTCAATTTCTTTTTCTATTTGGTCGCTTACAGGCATAAGGTTCTGGTTTTTTACTTCATCAACATATATTTTCATAGAATTTCCATCTGTTAAGTCAAATATAAAGAAACTACCTATCAAAGGCATTACTGGTTTTGATATTTTTCCAATGATGAAGGCATTGTCATATCTTATTTTAATTAAATTTTGATTACCATAATAGAAGTTTATTTTTTTCCTTAGTCTTTGATATTCCATTATCCAAGGCACTAGACTTTCTTACCTGGTGCATCAGAACGATTCTTTCTTGTTTCCCAATAGACTTTTCCAGATTTACTTATCCTTTTTCCAGGCATCAAAGCTTCTCGCTTTGCGTCTCCTGAAACATTTGTCGTTCCAACTTGTTTTAATTTTCTTAAATTTCTCCTTTGATTTTTATAACCAATAGAAGAAAATTCTTTGTCCAATTCATCTTTTATAAAATCCATAAATTTACATGTAGAAAAGGATTTATAAATATCGTTTAAGAATATAAAGGCGAGGGTTTAACCTCGCCCACAAATGATTTAAGGGAATATTACTAAAGATTAAGAGAGTTACCACAGCCCTTACTCCATAACCTAACCCTTAATCTTTTGAATATAAAGGGGTTTTCCTTCTCTCGTCAGCAAACCCCAAACGCACACCTCTTAATTATAATCCTAATTTCTTTAATGCTTTGTCAATTATTGGTTTTTCTTCATCTGGTAGGCTGTCCCAATAATCCATTAAAATATTATATGCTTCTTTATATTTGCAATCGCATTCACTTACAACTTTTTTATATGCTTTTTGTTCTTCTTCATTCATTTTAAAAACTCCCGTGCTTCTTCTTCTGAAACAAATAAAACCTCATAACACTCTGGACAGCAAAAATTATCATATTCTGCCCCGTCTGTCAAACAATCAATATCATAATCCGTTTGCTTATTTTCCTTAACATCACTTTCATAGATTTGTGCTTTACATGTTCCTGTAACATCAAAATCTAAGTGGTTAATTTCATCTTTACATTTTGGACATTTCATTCTTTAAACCTCTCATCGCCTTTGAGTTCTTTAACAATCTTCGGCTTTGCCTTAACAACTTTCACAACCCCTTTAGAATATTTTGTATAGTGATTATTATTATTCCATCTCTCTTGGACTTCTTGGCTTAATGTTTTGTCGTGTGCTTTGTGTTCGTCTTTAATTTTGAATTTCATTATTGTTTAACTCCCTTTAATTCTTTTAAAATTTGTTCTTCTCTATATCCTAAACAAAAATCATTCTCCAATCTTTTAATCTCTTCTTGAATATGTATTTTAATATCTTTTATTATTTCTTCTTCTGTTGGATAGCTATTATAAAATAAAGTATAAATATAACCTTGTTCGCCTAAACTTTCAATAAGCCCAACATCAACAACCCAATAAATAGTTTTATCCAATTTATCTTGTTCGTTTTCAATAAACCTTATCTCTGCATTTAAATCCTTTAAAGGTTTAAACAATCTTTCTTTAATTTTTTTAAATTCCATTGTTGAGTATGAAAGAGGGAGTTTAAAAATAAACTCCAACCCCTTTTTTATTTACTTGCCCTGTTGTTCCTAAATTGATATAGGATTTTTTTTGAGTGAGTATAGCCCACAACTCTTTTATTTTTTGTTTCATTATGATTTTATTTCTTTATCTATTTCTTTGTTTATTTCTTTTAAGTTTTTGTTGTTGTTTAAATTACAATAACAATCTTTATCTTTTATCTTACATTCCCAACACCTTAAAAAGTTTTTTTTGTTTGTCATTTTGTTTTATTCATCGTGTCGTTAAACACAATATAACTAAATTTAACTTCTTTATAAATGTATCGGTTGTATAACATTCAACAAAACCACAGAAGAGAAGTAACAGCTTTTAGGTTATACGAACTCCTCATATGAAATATATTTCATATGAAAAACACAAAAAAAAATCAAAAAAATCTCAAAAAAAAGAGTCAAAAAAACCCCTAGTATAACACTATATAACACTTGTTTTAATGGGTTTTTTTTTGGGTTGCCTAGAAAAAGTTTCCCCAGACCTCAAGTGCCTAGGTTATAACATAATAACAATCAAAACAATCTCCAATGCCTAGGAATAGCACCCCACTGCCTAGATTTTCAACATCAAAACCAAAATTTCCAGGACTAAAGTGCCTAGTTTGCACCAAAAACCATATAATAATAGACCTATAACACAAAATCAGCTCAAAAACAGGCTCAAATGCCTAGATTAAACCCAGTAAAACGCTCTTATGGCCCATCTGGCCCCAAAATACACCATATCAGATAGTAATTATAATATGATACGACGCTCAACAGTCAACTTTTGACGTTAAAACCGTGAAAAACCCCTTATATGCCTGGAAAATTCTCGTTTTCTTCACCTTTTATAGATTTAATCACTGTAGTTCTATGAATTTTGGCTATTTCGGCTATCTGTTCCTGTGTTATGTCCAGTTTATCCTTGTTTTCGTAGATATACTTGATTAATAGGTCTCTTGAGGCCCTTTCTTTCACTCCAACCGAGCTTTTGGTGCCCTTTAGGAACTTTTCCACACCAATTTGCTTCTTTCTCTCGTATTCATCCTCATTAACAGTAAAATATGAGCTAAAGTTAGAATTAAAGTTAGCTTTAGGGCTTCCATAGCTATAATACTTCTTCCCATAAAGGTATAAGCTCTTAATTCGGTCCATTCCATCGCCACCTCTGAAGAAAGCAAGGAATTTTCCCTTATCTGTAAGGCTTTCTCCATAACAATGCAGTAATAAGTCGGCACGAGACAGGGCAAGGTTCTTATCAAGGTCAAAAATTGAGTTAACATTGAAGATAATGAACAAATTCTTAGACCTAATCATACTCATAGCTATCACAATCATACGATTCATAGTAGAAAGTGCTGCACGAGACGATAAAAGCATGGCTTCATCAAAAACTAGGGTGTCTCCTTTGTTAGTTCTAGTCAAAGCTTCTAAAAAAGACTCTGGAGTGAAGTGAATATTGTCTAATGAGAAATTTTTGCTCATAAATAAACCAATTTGTGTACTTATTGTTGTTTTTCCCATTCCAGAACGTCCATCTACAACAAGAACAGCAGATTGTTTCTTAGAATTGATTGCCCACTTAAATCCATTAAGCAAAGCTGTTAATTTTTTAGGCAATCTATAAGGTAATTTCAAAACTCTTACATTTTCTTCTTTTGGAATCCTTCTATCTTCAACAATTTCTATTTTTTCTTCCATTTTAGAATTTCATGCTTGTTGCATCTGTTTGTTCACCAATTAAATATCCTCTATCTTCAAGCAAGTCCATTAATTTATCATTATATTCTGAATATAATTTATTTGCAATCATTTTAGCAAGTTTATATGCTTGTGTCATTTGTGAATTAAAAGAATTTGCAACTGAACCGTGCAGAGCAAGAGCAATCTTTTGAAATTTATCTTCCATACTTCTCAATTTTTCTCTTTCATCAAGTTTAAAAGATTGAATTACAGATTGCTTAATTGAAATCAAAGTTGAGAAAGCTTTCCGAATGTTTCCAGATATAAAATGTGTATTTGCCATTGACCTTCTGTTAGAAATTTCCATAATCAAACCTTGGGAAGCATTCCAACTAACTTTTTTAGTTTCCATTATAGCTCCTATACAAATTCAGCTTTTATAAACATCGTTTATCATTTATTATAAGGAAAATATTGAAAAATTTTATCATCAACGATACATGTAATCCTAATCGATATTTATAAATCCTTTTTTTCTATATTTCCCATGGCAATCAAATCATACTTCAAGAAATCTGAAATTTCAGAAGTTTTTTTAGGAGGTGATATAAAATGTTAGGAAATATTATAGGTGGATTTATAGTAATTTTAGTAGGAACAGCTTTACTACCAACAGTTGCTCAACAAGTAGGTACTGCTCAAGCTGACGGTAATGTAACTGGTGCTGCTGATACTTTAGTTGGATTAACTACTCTATTCTTCGCTTTGGCTATTGCAACTTCAGCAATCGGTATTGCAGCTCAAGGTTTAAGAAATAGTGGTCTAATTTAATTAGGAAACACTAAATGACAAACAAACATAAGAAAGATTCAAGACGTAATTTGACCTTCGGGATAGTGAGTCTTTCAAAACCTTTTTTATGTTTTTCTTTTTTTTTTATTTTTCTCTTTTTCTTTTTGCTGAGTTCTGTCTCAGCATTTAACTTCCCATCAGATGGAACTACTGTTGATTTAAGAACAGGAAACCTAACAAACTTCACAGGACTACAAGATACTCCATCTTCATATTCTGGTCAGGGAGGAAAATTTGCGAAAGTTAATGCAGGTGAAACAGCTTTAGAATTCACAACAGGTTCAGCAGACCTCACACCTTATTCAACTCTTTCATACCTGAACACAAACTATTATAATATCACAGATGCAGATTTGATAAATGCTTCAAATAACAATTACATACTCTACACTAATGAAACAATGAAAGAATAT
>Ga0208904_1000386_pt1 | contig 38125 bp, 43 predicted proteins | sample AntAceMetag02UKB_FD_184774 | JGI IMG/M metagenome (GOLD analysis project Ga0208904, IMG submission 184774) | Saline lake microbial communities from Ace Lake, Antarctica - Antarctic Ace Lake Metagenome 02UKB (SPAdes) (version 2) | ecosystem: Environmental > Aquatic > Non-marine Saline and...
GGGAGGGGGGGGGTATCACCGGGTATTCACTTGCATTTATCCTCACCCATAGGCAATGCGTGGCAAATGGAGGCAATACCGTACTGGTACTGGGGAGTGTGGCAGAACGCTACAAATGCAGGGCAATGTGGTGCAATTGAGGGCTAATTGGCGGCGTGCGCACCTATCCTTGTTGGCATGGTGTCGGCCAGGTTGAGCGCTGCTCTTGCCTCTCCGTCCTTGCGCTCACCTTCGCGCTCAAACACATCCTGCTCGTAGCTGGTCCGGCACTGTCTGCAACGCTCCCAGTTCGGGTGGCTGCAGATCAGGAGTCTGTGTAGTCGCTTCTCGCTGTCGCTGCTCATCGCAATATCCCCTCTCGCGGCATGATGCCAAGCTCTCGGACCTCCCCCGTCTCTGGATCAATCTCGCACCTTGCAGGGTCTGTCCTCTCCGCTGGATCAACCCTCTTGAGCCCACCATCCTCATCCATGATCACCGAGCATCTGCCGAACATCAGCAAGTCAGTGTAGAGCTGCTTGAGCAGTGGATCTGCACGCCTCAGCGCCTCATCCCTGCATGACTCAGGGAGACTACTCATTATCTCTCGGGTCATGTTCTCCAGCCTCTTGGCCCGGTCTCGGTAGCTCATCGCTTGAACATCTTCTTCAGCGCCCAGACCGTTGCGCCCATGCAAATAACAGCGAGGCTCCCAAGGCACGCGAACATGATGAACTTGAATACGGCTATTTCCCATTCCATCGCTCAGTCCTCCAGCACAATCACCCCAGGAGCCTCGATCCTCTCCTGCCGCGGTCTGCGAGCCTCGGCGGCACTCTGCATGCGCTTGCGCAGCTCGGCCCGGCTCAGTATGTCGTGATGCTCCTTGCACAGCCAGCGCACCTTGAGCTCCTGGCCACGCTCATAGCTGTAATGGTGAGCCTCTGTGGGCATGCAGCCGCACTTGGAGCCTCCCTTTGGTGTCCAGTTGCACGGCAGCTGGCGCAGCTCGCCGCGCTTGACGGCCTGGCCGACCATCTTGCGGGCGCGCACCTTGACGGGGTCGGAGTGGTTTCTGGCCTTCAGGGCCTTGAAAATGGCGTCTTGGCGGTCTTGTTCACGCTTTCGGGATGCTTCGCGGCGTGCTTCAACCCAGGGGTTTAGCGGCGTGGTCGTGTCGTCCCATTCGCTCATTTGATATCGAACCCCACGGCGCGCAGGGCCTCCTTGGTGTTCTTGACCACCGCCACGGGGCGGCCGCGCCAGGCTGGAATCCACTTCTTCTGTGCTGGCGTAAGCTGGCGCGCTGATGGCACCTTGCGCCCGTCCTTGACCTCCAGCAGGTAGGTGTGCCCGCGCAGGCCCACCAGCAGGTCAGGCACGCCACCGCCAACCGCGGCGAGGCTGTCAACTGAGCAGCCGGCGGCGCCCAGGGCCGCGACGATCTCTTTCTGGTTGTCGTCTATTTTTGTGCTGCGGTAGGACATCTACTCCGACAGCTCCGCAACGGCAGCCACCACCCTTGGATCTTCGGGGTCAACGCCATGAGGAAGGCCGACAATTGGAACCAGGCGCCAGAATGCGGACTTGTTCCAGTCGGGGCGGTCCTGCTCGAACATCTCCAGCCATTCCTCTGTCAGTTCATCCATTATGATATTTTCAGGCACAGGGCCACGCCGTAGCAGATTTCCTTCTCCATCTTCGCGGTGTGAAGGGGGGAACGGCCCATCAGGAGGCGCTCTCGTCGTCCGCCTTGATGCACACCTTGTCGATTCCCAGGCGCACCACGTCGGCCCTGCCCTTGAAGCCCAGGCGGGCCTTGGCGTTCTCCAGGCGGCGCTTGGTGCCCTCCCTTACCTGGATCGGCTCGAGGCGCTCTTTGAGCTTCTTCTCCCGCTTCTTGCGCTTCTTGGGCGGTGGGGCGGTGGCGTCTGCTTTGTTCGCTTCAGTCATGTCTACTTATAATGCAGACGGACATGAGGTTGTCAACGGTAAATGGACATGAGTTTTGCTGTTGACAAGATTTATAGTCATGTCAGCTTATTGGTAACTATTGGAGGTGAAGGATGGAAGGACTCGGCACATTAAAGGTTTTCAGACCACTTATCCTTGTAACTCAAACCAGAGCTGGGCTTGCAACTGCACATGGAGGGGAAGCCTATCCGGTAGGATCCAGCGATGTTCCTGACATTTACAAGTACGTCCACAGATCGTCAGTTCGCTGCTCGGAGGGAATACTGCACTTCAACCAGCAAGATGAATGCCGAATATCCATCTACGGAATCGCTCCCGGCCAATGGACATCGTTTAAGTTCTATTCGTCTGGCGAGTAGGCGTCCACAGTTCCAGCCCCGTCCCCTCCATCCAGCTATCCTTGAACCCAGGCCCCGGGTCGTGGCGCGTGTCGCTTACGATGCTGTGACGCGTCCAGAAGCGCAGGCCGGGCTTGACCGCGCACCATGTCCAGATGAGCCGCCGGAAGGCCTCATGCTGCCCTGCGTCCCGCGGGTCCTGGTCGTAGGGCCCCGGCAAGGCCAGGCCATACCAACAGTTCCAGGCGCCGGCGTGGCTTGCCCTGTGGGTCAGGGGCACGGTGAGGACGAAGTCCTGATGCCGCTTGCTCCATGCGGCGTGGTAGCTCACCCTGCGGTCGTCCCCCTCGTTGGTGGTGTAGTCGGCCACGCCTTCGTTTCGGTGGCCGCTGTGGATGATCAGCCCCTCGGGTTCGCTGTCCAGCTCGCGCAGGGCCCCCTCGAGGTACTCGTCGTCCTGCCAGATGGTGAACCCGGGCAGCCATGGGGAATCGATGCCAGCGGGGAGCCAGGCGTCACCCGTCATCTACTGCACCGGGGGCGAGTCCACCACCTTGACCCCACCCTTGGCCGTGGTGGGGCACTTGAACCCGATGCACTTGACTGCGGGCTGTCCAGTGAGGTCAACCGGCTTGGCGCCCACGGACAGCGCCATGACCAGCACAGGACCGAGTCCCGGCACCTCCAGCGGCGCCGCCGTGGCGAACGTGCCAGCCAGTCCCACCCCGATGCCGTAGCCCGGGCCCACCTTCTCCTTGATGATGGAGTCCGCCTTGTAGCAGCGGGCCAGGTGCTCCGCGCCCGCGCTCATCTCCTCCATTTTCTTGCAGGTGTAGGGGGTCGCCTTTCCCGCAGCGTCCACCAGGATGCCGCCGGCCTTGATGATGTCATCCCAGGGCATGGCCTTGAGGAATGCGCAGCCTCCCACGCCCAGGGAGAGCACCAGCAGCAGGGGCAGCAGCGGCGAGGAGGCCTTGACCTTGCCCCGGCTGTGCGTGTAGCCCATCGCGCCGAGGATCACCAGCACAGCGCCCACCAGCTGCCCGGACCAGTGGGCGATGGGGATGGCGCCGGTGGCCATCAGGCCGCCGAGGACCTGGGCCGCCAGGGATAACCAGAATTCAGTTGTTTTGATGCCTGATTTGATCGCCATCATGTCTCCTCACAGGTTCGCCAGCAGGTTGAGAAGGCGCGCAGGCAGCATGCCGCAGGCAGCATGCCACCCCCGGGCGTCGCTGTACAGCGGGAATCCGGCCTCCTGCAGGGCCACGATGTCACGGTAGGCCGTTCGCTGACAGCACCCCGAGATCCGGGCCCACTCCGATGCGCGCACAGGCTGACGGCTGGCGCGGTAGAACATCAGCACCAGCTTGAGCAGGCGCAGGCTGCCCTTGATGGACTCCTTGTTGGCCTTCATCTGCTCTCCTCCGGGGCCCGCTCCCGCGTGGTGCACAGAATCACGGACCCCTTGCCGAAGTGCCTCTCACGCCAAGCGGCAGCAGCGGCCATGCTGGCATCCGTGCCGGCGTCCTTCTCCTCGCGGGTCAGGTGGCGGCGCGTGGGGTCGTGCGGCTCCAGGGGCTTGTGCTTGTAGGGCGCCATCAGTGCAGGTCCGCTTCGGCGTTCAGCTTCTCCAGCTTCTCGATGATGCTGATCGCCGTGGCTTTATTCATGCCCGCCCGGATCTTGTCGCGGGTGTAGTCCTCCGACTCCTCCGTCAAGAGGTCCAGCTTCAGCAGGTCCTTGATGGTCTTGATCTGCTTGGCCGTGGCGGCGTTGGCCTGGGCCTGCTCGAGCTCGGCGGCGCCGTGGTCCTGGTCGTCATCATCCGGGGGAGGCTGCGCGGCCTTCTCCTCGGGCTTGGCGCCGGCGAGCAGGGCCCACTTGGGCAGGGCAGGAGGATCCCACTTGAAGTACTTCCCGTCTTTCCCCTTGGTCTTGCCCTTCAGCTTGCCGTTGTCGTGGATGTTGGCCCACCCGCCCTTCAGATTGTACAGGTAGCGCCCGATCCCCCACTTCACCGCGGCGCGCTTGAATGCCGCGCTGTAGCCACCCTTGACCGCCTCCACGTCCGTATTGTCGGCGCCGTCGTACTTCCAGACCCACTCGCCGTCAATCTGGACTCCGATCCCGCACATGACACCGCCGGCCGGGCCGGGCATGTAGGTGTCTGTCCAGCGCGCTGCGCCCACCACCTCGTCCAGGCGGTCCATGATGGCGCGGGAGGTCACGTAGGCCAGCACCAGCGCCCAGGGCTTTCCGTTCTTGATGTCCGCCGTCTTCACCCGCCAGGTGATGTCCTCCGCCTTAAGCGGTGCGGCCAGGGCTTCAAAGTCGATTTCATTTGGCATCTGGTGCCTCCTTGATAGTCAGGTTTGAAATAGGGGAAATTCCGCAGGCGCTGAGGAAGCTGGCGGCCTGGGCCTCGCTGACGTCCACGCTGGCCAGGCCCCCGCGGCCCACCACCACCCGATCTCAGTCCTTCTTTTCATGGTGACCCTCCGTCCTTGCTGATAGTCTATATTGACATGACTTTAATACGGGTCAATAGCAGATGTTGCCGATCTGCAATTTTATTTTAATGCGCGGGAGGAGCCGCGAGAGGAGGGGGTGCAGCTGGAGCTACTGGCCGACCTGGCCGGTGCCGGGGAGCTCCTCCTTGATCTTGGTGAGCAGCTTCGAGACGGTCTCCTCCTTCACCTTGAGCAGGGAGGAGAGGGTCGGCAAGCTGAGGTCCGCCTTGGCCTTTGGGTCTTTCTCCTCCGCCGCGGCGAGCTCCAGGGAGGCCATGATGCCCCGCAGCTCCGCCTTTAGCTGGTCGCAGGTGCGCCGGGAGGGAGCCTTCTTCTCAACGAAGGAGACCTCCTTGCCGAAGAAGTCAGATACCGACTTGAGGATCTCCGCCTCGGTGGCATACCCTCCGTTGAGCTCCAACATCATGCCCAAGGTGGGGTGCGACCACTTCTCAATCTTGCACAGGCTATTGCTGGTGAACTGCATATCCTTGGTTTTAGCGTCAGACATGGTGACCCTCCGGTCTGTTGGTCAGTGGTTGATAATGCGCCGCGTGGCGCGGGTTTATCGGTTCAATATCTTGTCGATCTTCTTCAGGCGCTTGGAGCACTCATCCCTCCGCTGGCGAAGGATCAAGATGTGCTCCTTGCAGCACCTGTGCAGGTTCACCAGGTGGGCCCTCTCCTCCACCAGGGCGGCCTTGACTTCCACGGGGCTCGGCTTCTTTCCGGCGTGCCTGGCGGCCAGCTCGTCCACGCTGCGGGGCGGGCGGGTCACGCGGGCCAGCCTTCGGGAAGGGCCCGGTGCTCGGCTCCATCCAGCGCCAGCGGGGACTTGAGCCAGAACGGTACGCCGGACAGCTGGCAATGGGCCCGGGCATCTCTGTTCAGGCCTGGCCAGGGCCACGCCAACGCACGCCGCGATGTACTCAGGATGGGCCCGCGCAACCTCGGCAGGCTCGCCCATGATCCACCCGTACCGCTGAGGCTTGCGCGTGGTCAGGCACTTGCGCAGGCGGTTGGGGTGGAGCTTAATCTGATGCGCAGGGGCAGGTTCAATGCCGAAACCTGGGCCAGGCAGGACCTCGCCAGCCCCGTGGATGCCCTGGAAGTACCCCGTGATCATGCCCGGCAGCCAGCACTTGCGGCACCCCTCCGGCCTTTCGGCCGCAGGAAGCGCCAGCCGCGAGCACCCCGTGTATGGGCAGTTGCATGCCGTCCACCAGTCTGCTGAATTCTTGCTCATCTCGTTGACCCTCCTTCGCTTGCGCGCCCTACCTTCTGCTGGCTGCCTCTACTGCCTCCATCATCGGGTCGCCCTGCGGCACGCCATGCTTGACCGCCAGCTTGAGCAGCGCCTTGATGGTCGCCGGCTTGGTGTCGGCGTGCACGCCCCGCCCGGCGCGGAAGTCATCGATCACCAGCTTGCCGAGTGCCGTGGCGTGGTTGTAGATGTCCACGGCGGCCGCATCCTCGGCCGGGAACATGTCCTGCTGCGCACGGTTCATCTTGACCCACACCCGGCCGAGCAGGTTGCGGTGGATGAAGGACAGGACATCGACTGCATTGTCACCGAGCTCCACAGAAATGGTGATATCCAGCGACAAATCAGGGCCGCCTGCCTTCATGGCGGCGCTGACCCGTCCGCTGAGGTCCATGGTGGTCTTGAAGTACAACTCCTCGTCTGGCGCGGCCTCGTCCCCGGTGAACAACCAGACCTCCGCCTTGTTGGTGTCCAGGTGCAGGGGAGCGCCGGCCAGGCGGCTGGGCCTGTCGTCCCCGTTGGACAGCATCTGCTGCACCTTGACCGCGTCACCGCCGATGCTCTCGGCCAGGGCCTGGTCAAAGGTGTAGTTCAGCTTGATGGACAGGCGCTTTTGTTCCCGGCCGCCCTTCTTTCCCTTGTAAACGTCCTCGGCCTGAGACATCAGGCGCGCTTCAAATGCTGCCTTGAACATATTTCCCTCCTGAAAAAGAGCGCCGCCACGGTTGTCCGCCACGGATAAGCCCGGGGCGCTTCTAATACTCCCTGGGCGGCGCGTTGTTTATCTGCTCATGTTGGCCGGCACCAGCACCAATCGGTCATTGGAATGTGAAATATTGATCAAGCTCTGACATTTGGTTATTCCTTTCCTAGTTGGGGGTTGGGTACTTCGCACCCATGTTGAAGATCTTAGAAATTTGATTAAATGCCTCCCGGGCGTCGGCCCCTAAGAGATCATCGGCGGCTGCGAATATCTGCGTTGATTCAATAACGCGCATGACCCCATCCCCCGCTATGTAATCGGGCTTTGTTTCAAAGCCGATCCCTATCGCCTCCAGGATGGCCGCGAAGCCGTCATAGTCAATTTCCGCCGGCGGGCGGCACTTGAGCATCCACTCCTTAACCGGGCCCGGGGCAAGTAAACCGACGCTAATTACCCTTTTAGCCCAATACCCGATGGTCACACCTTCACACTTGGGGTTGTGGGCAAAGTCCACCATGACCACGCCAAGCAGCATTCCTGCTACCTGTTTAATTTCTTCTTTATTCATTCTGCTTTCTCTTTTAAAGGATCGCCTCTTCATTGTTCAGCCCTCCGGTTTGCTGTTATCGGTGGGTTCTACCTGCTGTTGACGCTCACACTCAGCGAAGTACGCCTCCATGTCCTCTGCTGAGGCGCACTCGCCGCTGGTGTGGTAGAGGTGCGGATTGACGCATTTGTCGCCCAGGACGCAGCCTGGGTCTTCTTCGGGCTGGTCTTCGTATCCGTCGTAGTAGTCATCCTCTTCTTCTTCGTCGTCCCATGGACTCATTTCGTGTCGTTCCCTTTGCTGCAACGGGTGGTTACTACATTGAGCAAACGCGACATGTGGCCTTCCTCCGGGTTTGTCTCGGCGTGTAACCAGCCTCGAATTTCAATCTCAAGTTCTTCATGGATGCCGGTTGAGTGTCCCGGCTCGGGGACCGGAAGGTGTGACCTACCTGCTCCTCCCACTGCTCGCCCTGGGCGTACATCTCCGGGTGCTCCATCCAGAGCGTCCACCACTCCCCGAGTGTCTGGAAAAAGCACACGGCGCAGTCTGTACGGTCGGGTGGGGCATATCCACGGGCCGCGCAGTATTCGATAACGCGGCGCTCATCCCATCCCCATTCTCTGAGCGGGTAGGAGATCCCGGCGTCCCCGGCGTCATAGGTTCCTCCAACCCTGCCAAGCTCATCGGCACGGAGACCCACGGCCAACATGCAGCCCCGGTTTTCGTGCAGCCAGCGGGCCATGGGCTCGATTTTGATCATCCGGGTACACCAACGCATCCGCCAGGAGGGGAGGCAGTCCTGCTCCTCAATCAATTCCTCCAGCGTGGGGGCATCCAGATCGATCAGTTCCGCCCCCGTGGCCTTCACCACCCGTTCTAGGTGCTCGCGCACCCCCGGCAGTTCATTGCCGGTGGCCGTGTGTAGTAGGCAAAATGACCGCCCCATCTCGGCCAGGCGCAGGGCCATGGCGGTGGAGTCCTTGCCGCCACTGAAGGCGACCACGAGGGGGAAGAGGCTCACGATACCTCCTCCTTGCTCCAGTCTTTGTAGCTCTGGCCGCTGATCGGGGGTGCTCACCCGAATGTACAACCCACAACGTCTCTCGATCTCTTGCTTCATTTGTCACCCCTTGCTTTTAGGGTCGTTTCCGCATCCACTACCTGTGGGCCTCACCTGTTCATCCGTCCACAGCCACGCAAAGCCCGACGCCACCCACCGCTGCAACACTCGGTTGCCGTACACGGACAGCGTGGCCTTCTTCTCCTTGGCCGTCTTCTTGTCCCAGCCAAGGTTTGTGGTGATCAAGGTCCGCATCTCGCCCCGGTCTTCACGGTCCCGGGCATCAAAGAAGCGCCCGATCCTCTCCACGTCCTCCGCCTCCTCCTCTCCCAGATCGTCCACTAGGAGCCAAGGGGCGAGCAGGTATGGGGACAGCGGGCCAGCTCTGAACTTCAACGGGTCCTCTGTCCACCAGCGCCGCAGGGCTATCCCAAGGGTGGGGGCATCGATGAAACGGCCAGGGACCCACAGGTAGGCGCTGTCCCGGATGGCGCGATTTCTGACCGTCTTGAGGGGCATCTTCAGCCGGCACCCGTTGGCCATGGCCCTGCAGCCGGCGTCCGTCTTTGCGTTGCCACCAGGTCCGGCGAGCACCACCACGCGGGAGCCCCTGCCCAGGGCCGCCTTGAGCTTCGCGATAGCTTCAGTCTCCCTGAATGCGTGCCCCGGCTTGTTGTTCCGCGGCCGGGTCACCCCGGTGAGAATGAACTCCCTCTCATTGGGCGGGACCTCCAGGCTGCGCAACTCGGCCTCGAGGTTCATCTGGTCTAGTTTCTGCTGAAGCTCCTGAGCCTCGAGTATTTCATCATCAGTAGGGGGCCGCGGTGAGATGTCGGGAAGAAGACCCATGTCCTCCAGGATTTCCGGCATGCTCATCTCTTCAATGCTTTTTCGTGCCATCACGCTAGTCCTCCTCGTCCTCGCCCGTGTAGCAGCCGTCAAGAATGTTGGCCGGCGCCACCGGGAAGGTGGTCTGCTTGCCCTTGGTCTTGAACCCTCCACTTTTTCCGCGGGCCATGGCCGCCTCTATCTTCTCCAGCTTGGTGCGCGGGTCGCTCTTGCCCTTCTTCTTCTTGCGCAGGGCCGGGGGCGTCAGACAGTTGTCACGCCAGCCCGGGAACCCGTCGGCCTGGTCGTCGTGGTCCTTGAAGACGAACTCACCGATTGCCCGGATCTCCAACTCCGTCTTCTTGTCCGTCTCCACCACCTTGCGCAGGGCGTCCGCCCAACTGGGGAGCTCCTTGGTGAAGTTCTTCCCATGCCAATAGGGATGATTCTCCCCCCACCAACGGGCGAGCGGTATGTATCGCTCGCTTCTCTCTTCTGCTTTAGATGGTGTTGCTGCTGCTGATGTAGATGCTGCTGCAGCTGCAGCTGCTGCTGATGGTGGATTATTCGTGACAGGGCGTGACATGGCGTGACTGTCACGGGATTCCGCTCTTTTGTCACGGGCTCGCTTTCGCGCCTGTCGGTCCGCGTCTTTGCGCCGTCTGTCCTCCAAGGCGTCTTTATCCCTGTACTTTTCATAGTTGAGCAGGACCCACCCGCCGTCAACGGGCTCAACCCGGCGCCCGCCGTGATCAGGGGTGCGCGAGAACTCGTCGGGGTCCAGCAGCACCTGCAGCGCCGCCTTGGCCTCCTGCATATCCAGGCGCGCAGCATCGGCCAGTCCGGGCAGGGAGGACTCCACCACGCCGTCCCTGTCGCACATGGCCAGCAGGGTGATCCACAGGATCTGCACGTCCTTGCCGGACCTCCAGACGGTGGAGTGGATGATGCTTCCGAACAGCTTGGAGTAGCTCATGGATTTCCTGGTCCTGTTGCTTGAGTTTCGATCACTGGTCCTCCGAGGACACGCCATGCAAGCGCAGCCACTGCTGGAACTTGCCCATTTCCAATGGCTTTAAGTCGGTCCACCCGAGAGGCCACCCCATGAGCCACTCGACCCACGTTGGGTTCAACTGCCCACCATTCTCTGGGTTGTATTGTGCCCGCCCGCTCCCCGTCTTGCGCTCTGTCCCGCTGTAGCGGCTCATCTCCATCGTGCCCATGTCCTGCATTGAGGCCCGGGGAGTCGGCCATCGGCTCGTTGGGTTGCCGTGTCCATCCTTGCCGAGCGCCGCCAGAACCAGCGGAGTCCCTCCCCCTGAAGAGCCGGAGGCCCGAGTCACCTTCTTGATCGTGTTGCAGTCCCTCACCGTAGGCGTGGGCCACATCTTCACTTCCCTGGCCAGGTTTGTCTTTGGCCTTCCGTCCCCGCGGTGAGCACCAAGACTCCCTTTGCTGTCCGAGGCGATTGGAGTTGGCCAGGATCCAGATCCGGTCCCTCTTGTGGTTGGCGCCAACGTGGTGAGCTCCCAGCACACCCCAGCGATCATCCTTCCCCATTTCGGCCAGGTCTCCTTGAACAACTCCGAGCCCCCGAGAAGTAAGCATTGGGCTGTTTTCCACGAAGCCGTAAGCGGGTCGAACCTCGCGAATGATCCGGGCCATCTCTGCCCAGAGGCCGGACCTTGCACCGTCGATGCCTTCCCCTTTACCTGCTGTGCTGATGTCCTGGCACGGGAATCCGCCGCTGATGACATCGACGCGCCCTCGCCACGGTCGCCCGTCAAAGGTGCAGACATCGTCCCAGACGGGGAACCGGGGCAGGCACCCGTCGGCCTGTCTTCGGAGGAGCACTGACCTGGGGTAGGCAGCATTTTCAACAGCGCAGACGGTGCGCCATCCAAGGAGGACCCCTCCCAGGATGCCTCCTCCTGCCCCTGCAAAAAGTGCCAGCTCATTCAAGAGCCGTCAGCGTCCTGCGGCTTCACGGGGAGCACCATCCCGCCCATGCTGGCCGGCACGATGTCTTCGTCCAGGCAGTCCATGGCGTAGCCGATCAGCCAGTCGGCAGTGGCGATGATGGAGGGCTTCTTGCTTGAGCGAACGATCACCTGCAGGCGCAGCCGGAAGGCCTCAAACCGAGATTGAAGGTGCTCGGCCAGCTTCAGGGTGATCACATGTCTTTTGGTTCCGTCCATTGATATATTCCTTTTGGTAGGTAATTTGTTATTACCCACACGAGAGGGTGTGTCAATGGATTATTTGCTGGAAAGAATATTGCAGAGATGAAAAGATTTATAAGGTGGGGCTTGCTTCAGTTGTTCCGGCCAGGGCCGCGGCGCACCCGCCCGGGTCGCACCCGCGCTTCTGCGGCTTGCCGTCCCGGTCGTAGGCCACGGTGGCCTTGTGCACCTCCGACAGCTTGCCGCTGTTGCGGGCCGCGGCGTGGGCCCTGCGCTTCTCCGCAGTGGCCAGCTGCTCCACCGCCAGCATCAGGGCATCCAGCGGGTCCTGGCGTCCCTCCTTGGCGTTGCGGCGCTGGGCCATGGCGGTGCGTATCCAGGCGGTTGACAAGTCCTTGAGCACGCCGGCCACGGTGACGATGAGGACGGCCAGGGCGCCAGCTATGCCGAGCTCCCCGGGGCCGAGGGTGGATGTGGACTCCATGAGGGTGATGATCGGGTGCATCTACTGCTCCAGTGCGCCATCCCAGGCGCGGTACCGACTTGACCTAGTAGACGACAGGAACGCTGATCACGGGCCCGATTGTATATACCTCACTGCCTGCCACCTGGTTTGGGAAAATATCGCCAACGCCGAACTTCAATGGGCGCACCGTGAAAACGATAGGACCAACGTGATAGGGCAAAGTTATCAGGTTTGAGGTAGTCGTCTGGGCCGTGTGTTTAGCTCCGGTGGTTTCGTAAGCGCTGATCGTCCATGTCTCCCCGACGGATGCTATTGGGATGGAATACGGCGCTGTAAAGGTCAGGGTCGTTGGACCTATCGCGCCGGCGATCACAAAGTCCTGTGTCGCTACCTGTGAGTTTGATCCGTTCCACAACTTCACGCGCAGGGTGTGCGGATTAGCTATAACCTGTGCATTTAGCCGCACGCCAATAACGCTACAAGCCTCGGAGATAAGAAAAGCGGCCCCGTTTACCCAGTTGCCGCTCAGCTCCGTCGGTGAATAAACATCAGCATAGGCAGGAGTGTGTACAAGGGTCCCGCCTCCAGCCGATATTCCGGTAAGCGCGGACCCGTCGCCGTCGGTCATAAGGTAAGTCCCATCCGCATCGGGCTGGGTTCGGGTTCGGTTGGCGGTCATGGACACGACTTCTTCCAGTTCCGCGCCAGCCGTCATTCCAGCAAGGTTGTACTTGTAAAGCGAGGTATCGTCGGCGCTGTTTTGTATCTCAAACTCGGCGTCAGAGAACTCGCTACCGGCAACGGCACCGCCTCCAGCCGCCGTATTCGGAATCTTGCCCCTGAGATCGTCCCCGCGCCCGCCCGTGTACAGGGTCCATGTCGTGTCGGCGTCGTTCCAGATGACGAGGCGGTAGAGCAAAAAGCCGGTCCCAAGAAACTCAGACGGGATCGAGTAGTCGATTTCCTTCTTCTTGTCCTCGCGGACCTTGCTTGCCTTGTTTGCGCCCTCGGACCCGGCCGGAAGGGAGCAGTAGATCTTGCAGTCGCCCGTGGCCTCTGAGACACAACCCCAGAACGTGATCGCGTATGTCTTGCCGGTGAGGCTCGCACCTGTGCTGTCCTTGAGAAGGTCAGCGATGTTGGTGATCTCGCGGTAGGCCGTATCCGGGTCGTTGACGCAGTAGATGGTCGCCGGGTTGCTGAAAAGAGGGAAACTGTGCTGATGGCTCTGATATATCACGCCCGCCGTGGTGGACAGGCCGATGGTGGCGGTTCCGGTCCCGGAGAAGGTAGGGGCCGCGCCGCTCACATAGGACGCATGCTGCTGACGGATATACGCGCCGTCATGGGCGATGTGACCGTTTCCTGGGCTGGATGCGACGTGGTCGGTCCACGCCTGCAGCTTCATGACTTTTTTCGTGGCCATGGTTGCGGCGGTCTGACAGAGCACATCCCCAATCCGCATGTGCTCGATATTGTCAGCGGGCCAGCCGACGGTGCTCACGGTCAGGGCTTTGGTCGTCTCAAGGATGTAAATGTAATTCCTGACGAATACCTCGTCTGTACCCTGCGTAAGCGCGATGGTAGCCGGAGCAGTGGTCCAGGTGTAGACGCCGGTGGAGAACATGATACGGATGTTCCCGCCGCCCTCTTTCTGGATGGATGCTGTGATGGTCGCGCCGTCGCTGTCCACGGTCACGGATGGGCTATCGAGGGCGAGGCCGTTGGCAACCCCGACGAAATTGGTCATGTCGGTATCGAGCTTGGCCAGGGAGACCGTGGCATCGGGCGGGGTGCGCTCGTTGGTGTTCCTGGCGTCGGAGTCGTTGACGTATTTGTCGCCAGCCGCAGGGGTGCCGGTGCCGGCCAGGGCGGCCTTCTCGTCGCCTGTCGGGAAGCGTGCGTCCCCGGTGTCCGCGATGGCGTTGGGCGCGCCGTGGGTGATGGCCAGTGCCGCGTGGGTTGCAGATGTTCCTACAGGGTCAGAAGCTGCCTGTGCGGCGGCGGCGCTGCCGGCAGGGTCGCTGGCCAGCTCCGCCGCGGCCTGGGCCGCCGCGGGGGCGTCGCCCTGGGCCACATCGGCGGCCAGCGTGCCCACGTCCTTGGTGACGCTGTCGCCCGCCCCGGTGTGGTATGCGCCCTCTATTCCGTGGGCGTTTGGGTCCCGGTCATTATCAAGGGTGCCGTCATGGGTGCCCGTCCCGAGAGCAGCATGCGCAACCAGAGCCGCTTCAACCTCTGCCGCATTTCCTCCACCAGTGCGGGGCATGGCTACACCTTATCGAGGCGGCTGCAGATGAGCAGGCCGGCCGCGGGAGCAGTCGTGGTTTCATGAGCCAAAAAGGCCTCTGATGCATTCTCGACGGTGAAAACGAATGTCCCGCCCGTCGGCAATGGGTAGTTGTTGATGGTTATCCCGCCCAGCACGACAGTTTCACCGCCCTGGCGCAGGTAGTGCCCGAGAGAGACAGAGCTTGCCTCAATCGTCATCGGGTAAGTAGGGGGATTGCTCGCCAGGGCGGCCTCGGCAAGTGGCTGGAGGTCAAGGCGCCCCTCGGCACCAGTTACCACTCCAAGCGCGGGGCCCAGTTTGTCGCTCTTCACTGTGTAATATCGTCCTCTCGACATCTCAGCCTCCTGAACCGGGTCTCTAGTGCCAGCGCCCGTTCATCCTGCATTATAGCCTCCGCCTGACTTGGCGTGAGGATCGATTTCCATTTGTCATCAAGGGCAATGCGCCCCTTGAACTTTTCTTGCCACTGGTGGGCATAGGTCCGCTCTACGCCCTTCGTCGGGTAGTCCTTGCCGTGGTGGAACCTCACCGAGAAGTTGCCGCCGATGTGGTGATGCGGCTGAGCGGTGAAGTCCAGCGCGGTGAAGTCCAGGGGCAGCCCCAGGGCGGCGCAGGTGGCCCGGAGCGTCCGGTATGGGTGCAGGGCCAGATCTTCCAGCTTAACGGCGTGGACGGGCAGCCCCTTACCCTCGGCCCAGTCCAGAACCGTGTTGTAGTTGCCGACCACCCACGGGATACCCTCCTGCACCTCGGCGTCCGTGGGGTTCACGTCCTCCATGAGGGTCCCGCTCTTGTCCCAGATGCTCTTGTTCTTGCGGAGCCAGTTGACCACGAACGAGGCGACGTGGGCCCGCATGTCCTTGTATGGCACCATGCAAATATCGGGCAGCCCAAACCTCTCGTAGTGGTGCGGGCTCTTGTCGCTCGTGACGATGATGTCGCAGCCGGTAGCCTTTGCCAGCGCGGGCCACCACGTCCCAGGGAACCCAGCACAGTCTGCTATTTCCTCCAGCGCCGCGGGGGTGAAGATCGAGCAGGGATCGTCCCGGCACTCGGTGCAGTAGTAGGGCCGGTTAAAGGTGCGATGGTCAACAATCCAGTGATCCTCGCCGACTCCTGTAACCCCGGGGAGGCCGTCAAGGATGAGGTTCCAGAGGGTTGAGCCGCTCCAGCTCGGGGCGATCATGCCTATTACTCTCATGGCTTCACCGCGTAGACCGTGATCAGGCCGCTTTCCGAGTCCAGCGACACCTTGCGAAGCTCAAACCCCACCCCCAGCAGGATCTGACAAAGGGCGCCGCTGGTGAAGTGGTAGGGGTGGGCGTTGGGCGCGAACTGCCCAGAGGTCTGGAGGCCGCGCGCCTGGTTCTCCTGGGTCAGGTCCAGATCCCGGTCAAAGTGCCACTCCTCGTAGAAGGTCTTGAGCAGGAGAGCACCGCCCGGCCGGAGGTGGGCGAACACCTTGCGCAGGTCCGCCCCCGGGGTGAACGTGTGCTCGATCATGTCCCACATGATCACGGCGTCCAGGTTCTCGGGGAGGGTGGCCTTTTGGAGGATCGCGCTCTGGATGTCAAGCCCGTGCATCGCCCCCACTTCGGGACCAGCCCGGGAGGCATCGCAGCCGGAGACCTCGAAGCCGAGGTGCTTGGCTACCAGGAGCATTTCACCCCAGGCGGCCCCCACCTCGAACAGGGTAGCCGGGCCCGGTTCAGGGCCGATGCGGCTCAACTCCTTAATAGCATCCGCGAAAATGCCCCATCGCACATCCCTGAACATCTGGAGGTTGCTGGCGTCCTCGCTGGCCGGGTCCCCGTATTCGTAGGACTTGCGGATGTACTCGTCGTAGGCAGCCGAGGTGTAGAACCTCTCGTCACCCATGGTCCCGGCGTAGAACCTGGCGCCGCAGCCCAGGCACTGGACCAAGTCGGCCCCCATGCCGAACACGTTGTTGTAGCGGGTGGGGCGCGTCCTGGTGTCTTGGCAGATCTCGCAACTCATGAGGACCACCCCCCGAAGCACTTGGCGCAGGTATCAGGCAAGGGCAGGTCCCCCATCATCTGAGCCCGCAGCGTCTCGAAGCTCTTGGAGTGCCACAGCATGGGCCAGTAGATTCCTCCGTGTTTGTCGATGTCAGGCGGCAGGATGCGCCGGCAGGGGGTCACCGCCCCGTTGGCGTCCACCCCGATGCTCACGAATGGGCTCTGACAGGTGCGCGGGCAGTCCTCCGGGTCACCGATGGGAACGGGCCAGGCCTCGACCAGGCCGTCACCGATTCCGCTGGCCTTGATGCGCTCCAGCTCCTCGGCTTCCGGGGTTCCGATGCGGATCACGTTGTACTCAAACGCTTTCTCATCTCCATGGGGTAGGAGGTTGTGGAAGTGCACGAAGTCAGCCCCGGAGATCTTGGCCATGTCGATGGTTTTCTTTATCCGACTCAGCCCGCCCTTGGTGATGAGCATGGAAAACCCAACGCGGATCCCGGTTGCTGACATGACGTTGAATGCGCCAATGGGATACTTGTTTTCATCACCATTTAAGCTCTCAAGGCTCATTGACACATAGCCAGGCTTCCAGGCCTTCAGGTTCTCCAGGTTCTCCTGCAGCAGCAACCCATTGGTGATCAGCCCCGTATTGAGCCCCCTGGCGTTGCACTCCGCGAACAGGTCCACGAGGTTGGAGTGCATCAGGGGCTCACCGAACCCGGCAAAGCACACCGATTCGATGCTCGGGGAGTTGTCCAGGGTGTCCACCAGGGTGTCAAGCCGCAGCTCCCCGGTGCGCTGGAAGTTGGGATCCTGCTGGCGAGCGCAGAACCAGCAGCTCTTGTTGCACTCCCCGGTCAGGTACAGGGTCAGCTCCCGGGGGCCGGGGGGCATGCCACTGAACCAGTAGTTGAGCCGCGCGAAGGTCGGGTCAGGGCGTGAGGCGTCCAGCTCGGTGGGCGGTGGCAGGTCCGCGCCAAGGCCGGAGAGCACCCCAAGCGCCATGGCCCGCTTGATCTTGTCCTCCGGGTCGTCCAGCCAGTCCTGGATCCGCGCTTCGTGGTGCCCCTCAGCTGCCAGCCAGCCCATGTGCTGCGGGCGGGCCCTGAGCTTGATCATGAGCCTCTGCCAGCGGGTGAAGGCCATCTGCTCGGTCTGGGCCGCGAAGTGCTCACCCGCACACTGCTCCCGAAGCCAGGGAACATCCGCCGGCGCCGCGATGTCAAAGCCGTCCTTGGCCATGGCCTCATACTGGGGCGTCTCGCAGGAGATTGAGTCCTCGTAGGGGTAGTTCCTGGTGATGCGGTGGCGGTAGATCTTCACCCCCATGATAGGGCGTCCCTCTTCGCGCCCCCACAGCCAGTCGGTGTACTGGGCGCACAGAGGGGAGGTGCCCGTGATGCCCTTGTAGAGCTTCTCCACGGCGTCCAGGTCCAGGAGCATATCCGCGTCCACCTGGATGTAGTAGGGCGTCTCGCAGGTGTCCAACATGGCCTGGAAGGCGCGGTGCATCGGGGAGACGTTCTCCACCAGCACGATATTGACCTTTCGGGTCTGGGCCTCCAGGCGCTCGATACACTCAGCGGTGGACGGCTCGCCTGTCGTGATGACGAAGGCGGTCACCAGGGCGGACAGGTCCGGGTCTCGGGGGGCGACGGCCAAGGCTGGGGCCCATGCCTTGACGAGCTTGGACCATCGCCAGGAGACTGCCCTGGTTTGAGCCTGCCTCCCGGCCTCCTGCAGGTCCCACTCCCTTATATCCTCGATTGCCGTGCAGAGGGAACCAACGCCGCGATGGACGATCCAGCCGCTCTCGTGGACCATGAAGGCGCCCATGTCTCCCACCCCGGTAGTGATGGCCGGCCGCCCGCACGCCGCCGCCTCCTTGACCGTATTGGGCCCGCCCTCCTCGATGCTCATATTCACGTAGCATGAGATCCGCCTGTAGAACTTCTCGGCCATCTGGTGGTGAGGGATCGGCTCATCGTGGGCCAGGTCGTGAACCACCAGCGGGACCTTGCACCGCTCGGCGGCCTCCTTGATCAGCTCCAGGCCCTTCAGGTCGTACACATCCACCCCGGCGATGTCCTTGGATGGGTTGCTGTTGCCACACCAGCCCAGGGTGAACTCTTCGGGGAAGGGCTGCGGCGGGAACAGGTCCAGGTCCACCCCGTCCGGGCAGATGAAGATGGGCGGCAGCTCCTCGCCCTCAAACATCGCCTCCAGGGTCTCTTGCACATCGGCGTTGGCCACCACCACCCCGGAGCAAATGAACAGGGCCTCGGCCAGCTTGTCCCGCTGGTTCGCCCAGCTGTACTTGTCGTAGAGGCAGAGGGTGAATCGGTTCGCCCGGACCTTCCCGGCGATCTCCCGGAGGCCATCCCACCAGAAGGCGATGAAGTGGTCACACCCGTGTGGCTCGGTGGCCGTCATCAGCTCGGTCCAGGGCATGACGGTGAAGTCGTACTCGTGGCCGAAGGCGCGGCGGACCTGCATCGCGTTGTTGTGGAAGGCGTGTCCGTAGCGGTCTATCGAGAGGGTTGTGCCGGTGAGGATCGGGGCGGGCTCTGGCTCTGGCGCGCGCGCGGGGGCCGACCTGGTGCTCTCCATGGACTGGATCAGGTCGGAGTAGGACTGGGCCATCTTGGCGGTGGTGTGCTCTCTTCTGGCCCTGTCTCGGCATAAATCGGACAGCAGCTTGTGCTGTTTCGGGTCGCTTGCCAGGCCGGCAATCATCACCGCAAGGCGGTCGGATGTCGGGGCATCTACATGCCCCATCCATTCGCTGAGCACCCCCTGGCCAAAATGCACAATCGGGATGCCCCGCAAGGCCCCCTCGATAGCCGCCATCGGGCAGCCCTCGTAATCCCCGGCGAAGACCAGGCAGTCAACGCGGGCCAGGGCATGATCGATGTCAGCGGTGGGGCCGTGGAATGTTGCCCGCCCGCCAACACCAAAGTCAAAGGCACGCTGGCTCAGGGCGCTCTTTATCGGCCCCTCGCCCCAGCACTCCAGCCGTACATGCTCCGGCAGCAAGGACAGGGCCTCGAGGATGGTGTTGAACCCCTTCTCCGGGGCGTACCGTCCGAGGTGGCCGATGATGAAGGGCTCATCCGGGCTGATGCGCTTGCGCCGGGTGAAGGCGTCGGGGGCGGTGGAGCCGTTCTGGATGATCTCCGCTGGGCAGTAAGCCAACACGAGAGACAGCGCCTCATGGCTCACAGAGACGAGCCCATCAATGAGGCCACCCTCTCCCATCGCCATTGCGTCCCGAGGAACATCGCCGCCCGGCGAATGCAGCACATACACGCTCCCTGGGGGCTTGTCCTGCCCCTCGAACACGCGACCCCACCAGATGGTAGCCCCCACCCCGGCGAGGTCGGGCAGGCCGTCTCGGGACACGTCCACCAGCTCCACCGGGTGGCCAAGCTCTGACAGCCCGTGAGCCAGCTCGATAGCCATCTTTTCCGCCCCGCCCATGAGCAGGGAGGGGGTGCAGATCACAACCCGCTTCAGGGTCGTATCCCTTTTCGGTTGTCTGACTCTCGGCTTCGGAAGGGGGACGCTGCGGGGTACTTCGGAAAAACCTTCTGGGATGCCCATTACTGGCCTCTTTGTAGCCTCTGGGACTGCGTTGCGCTCGCCTTGGCCGCGCCTGTAATGGGTCGAGGCCGCGGTTTCGGGCCTGGCTGGGTTGGCTCCACGAGGGATAAAAGATACCTCTCGCGGGCCGGGTTGTACTGCTTTGGTGTGCTGACCTTAACACCAATCGCCTGGAGGTTTTTTAGATATTTGCGCTCAACGGTCCCGCCAAGTGCGTACGTCTTGGTAACCGCTGCCTGAAATATGCCCTGCAGTTGCTGCATGGCCCCGGGGTAAGCCCGCCGCATGGCCTCGACTTCCGGGGAGCCGGGTGAAAGCCTGCCCTCTGCGAGCGCCTTAAGGAACACCTCGGGATCAACGACGGTTGAGAGCTTGGCTTTAAACTTCGCCGCCGCAGCCCGTGGAATCTTGCCCTCCTGGTATATATTCGCGGGGTTCACCTCCTGCAGGTAGGCCATGATGTCTGTAACCTTGGATACCGCCTCCTGGGCAACCATATTTGGGATATCAGGGTTGAGGCTCGACAGCAGGCCGGCCTCCATGCGGGTTAAGTCTATCCCTGCAAGAGCGCGGGCCTTTTCGTCGGTCCAGTCCTCGGTATTCGCCAGGATCCCGGTCCCCTTTGACTGCGCTTTTCCTGCAAGAGTTGATGCCCACTCAGATATTCCAAGCCCTCCCTTTTGTGCCGCCCGGGGGAACACCGACTCGACGGCCGACATGATGGCGGCGCCTCCCGTCGTCTCCTCAAGGCGCCCAAGGCCAAGTTGAACAGCGGCGCCGGCTGGACCACCAACGGCGAACCCTCCTACGGCCCGCTCAAGGGGCCATTTTGCATACTGGATAATCTCTGGCTTGAAAGCGTCCTGTACATCGCGCACAACGCCGCCGATGGGCCCCTTCATCCTTCCGGCGATGCGGTTCACGTATTTCATCATCCTGGGCCCCATGAAGAACCCAAGAGCCTGCATCCCAACGCCGCCGCCCATGTAGTAGGCCAGCCCCAGCCCTACGGCTCGCCCCGTCACCCTGTTGGCAAAGGTTGCCTCGGATGTGGCCAGGCGCTGCTCTCCTGCGAGTATCAACTCCTTCGCCCTGCCTATTGCCGACATGTCCGGGGCAAGGGCGGCAACCTCGGCCCGCTCTGCGGCTACAATGGTGCGCTCTTGTGCGGCCTTCAGGGCATTCTTGGCCTTGATTGTGCCCTGTGCTCCAAGTCCAGCAGCCTCCTCCATGCGGGCTGTTGCCAGGGCCTGCTCAGACACTCCCACGCCTTCCTGGGCGGCTCGCAGTTCAGACCTTGCCATGGATACGGCCGCAGGGTCCCCTGTGATCGCCTCAGCTGCCCGCAGGTCGGCCTGTAGCACCTTGAGCGACTTTTGGGACGCCTCCAGATCCTCCAGGCCGCGGCCAAAGTACTTTTGTGCTGCCTTGGCGCCTCGGCCAACAACGCGCATCCCGGTTCCGAGACCAGCAAAAACCATTGCCCCTGATTTTGTCCCGTCCGCCAACTTCTCCAGGACCTGGGCGGAAGACAACTCCTCGGGTGACAGGGCAATATCGCTAGTGGCCTGCCCTGCTCCGATGGCGCCGCCGACGATTCCCTCCCTTACAGCTGTTCCGGCCAAGTCCGACAGGAGGCCAGCTTCCGCTGGCTGTGACAGCCTGGCCAATGTTGACATCTCAGCACGAGCGGCGGCGCCGGCGGCCAATGGGTGAGCAGCTCCACGGGTGGCGGCAAGGGCGCCACGGCCAACCTGTCTCGCGGCGGAGCCGGCCTCAGCTATCCCGCGAGCTGTAGCCGCTCCGGCCTTCCCTGCGCCTTTGAGCAGAAGCGAACCAGGTCCGGCGAAAAGAGTAGCGACCGATCCAGCAACATCACCGGCGCCGCTGTAGATGGGGGAGAACTCCTGGAGGCCTCGAAGTGTTTCTGCCTCCACGGCGCCAGATTGAACCATAGCGAGGTCTGATAGGCCAAAAGTTCCGCCACGAAGGGCGCCAGCCAGCAGAGCCAGTCCTGGCTTGTCGTACTCCTGACGCCGCTTCTCCTGGGCGATGTCTGCAGGGGTGGCCTGGACAAGGCCCTCGGCTGCAGCCTGCGCGCGCTCTGCAACAGACTTCACCTTTGAGACCACACCAGTCCACGGGTCCACCAGGTAGGCGCGGCGGTCTGCCTCGGTGATTATCGGCGCCATGGCCCCCTACTTGAGCCCCGGGAGCGGGCGGTTTTTGGTGTAGCGCTGCAGGAGTTTGACCATCCCGGGCACGCCTTCCTGGGCGGCTGCTGCCCCTTGGAGGTTGACCGCGATGTCCGCCGCCACGTTCTTTTGGATCTCGCCCAGGGTCTTGCCCATGTCCTCTGGCGTGGTTAGTTCGGCATCAAGGGATGTCTTTGCCCGGTTGTACTCATCATCAGAGAGCACGCCGCCAGCGTTCATCCTCCCGAGCTTGGTCAGCAGGGGCTTGATGAGGACCTCCCTTATTCGCCTCTGGTCCCCTGCGGGCCATCGCTTGCTGATAGGCCCGTACCCGCCCGAGAGGATCTTCCCCCGGGCAACATCGGACAAGCGCATAACCTGCAGGCCAAGGACAGCATCTTTGCGCACGTCGTCTGGGAGCTTGGCTGCCTTTTCCACCTTGGCCGCAGCTCCTCCGACGAGGCCGCGCCTGGAGGATCCGCCTCGGGTTACCGTCTCAGTTGACCGCGCCTGGCGCTTTTCCTCCTCGCTGATGAGCTGATTCTGGAAGCCGATGTCGACCTGCGCCAACCCCGTATCGATGTTTGCGCGGGATATGGCGCTCCCGGTTCGGGCCTTCATTGTCTGAAGGAGTCCCTTGAAATCCTCTATCCTCATAAGGCGCAGCTCGCTCTCACCCTCTCGGTCGTCGCCGTATTCTGCCCTGAGCATGCCGAGGTCGTTGGTAATCGCGGCCTCTTGGTCATTTAGGTTTTCAAGCTCCCCCTCTTGCATCTTGATATCCCTGTCAACCAGATCATTCATCATTTGCATGATCGGATTCGGGCCACCTATCCCCCGCTCCGACATCACGAAAGCCTTTGCTCCGGCTGCGATTGCCATGGCTAGGCCGCCGAGAAGTCCGGTCGTGTTCCTGAACCGCCTATGTGGATCAACTTTAAAATCTCTTTTTTCTTGCCTAACTCCCGCGCGCGTTTCCTCTCTCTCCTCGGCGTCGGATAGGTATTTCATTCGCCGTGCTTCTGCCTTTGCTGCGTCCTTTTTCTTTAAGGACTCATAGACCATGCGGGCGCCCTGTTGCTGTCTGGCCCCGGCCTCAATGGCTCGACCCTCCGCCTGCTTTGATGCCGCAAGTGCTTGATATGCCCTGTTTCTGCTCTCCGTAAGTTCAGGAGAAACCGGAGCAAGCGGGGTGGTTGTGCTGGTTGTTTTCCCCCACTGAGAACTGCCACCTAGATTCGCCATCCTGGGTGGTGCAACCGGTTGCACGGGCGCCCCGGCCGGAACAGATTGAGCGGATGAAACAGGAAACACGGGAGGCACGGAAGGGGCAATCCCAAGCGGCTGTGCAGCCGCCAAAACCTCCTGCTCAACCGCGTCCTGTCGATCCATGTATGCCGACAAGGCCATCTCTTCATTCGCTACAGGGGTGGCCGAATATGCAATAGCTGGAACAGGACCTTCGGTGCCGATTGTTGGGTACGGAGGAATATATTCAGACTCGTAAGGTCCGCCCATTTTACGCTTCCTTTTTGTAAGCAGACAGCGCATTTCCAGCAGCACCGAGTGCGGTTCCGCCTGCATCGATTAAGGATAGCGTCCGCTGATAATCAGAATCGCTAATCAATCCGGCTGCGTAGGCTCTCGACGCCCTGGCCTTTTCCTGGGCGTGCCGATAACGGACATCCGCGTCCATCGTATTCCACTTGTCTTGTGTTGCAAGCTGGGAGTATGCGAGCTTTTCCCTCTCCAGCGCCTGCTGACCAGCGGCTGCCTGGGTTGCGCCAGTTGAGTAGTTCTGCAGGGCCCCTCTGCGCTCGTCAGCCGCTCCGGCCATGGTTTTTCCGCCGATGGTGCTGCCTGCCTGGCCGTAACCTAACATTGCAGCTCTAGCCGAAGCCGGGTCACCGCCGGCGGACATGGCACCGGCTCCCTTTTGCAGGGCCTGGCCACCCTGGTAGGCTCCTATCCTCTCGGCAGCCGTTACACCGGTGGTTTGGTCGCCAAGTACCCCCATGGCGCCAAGTTGTTGATCTCGGAGGCCAGAGGACCTTGACGCGACAGACCGGGCCTCATCCTCGCCCCATCTCGGGATCCCCTTTTTCCACTGAGGGGCGGTTGTATCGTATATCGGATCGTAGTAGCTATCTTCTTCCCCGGTGGCGCCGGTATATGCGTCAATTGTCATCTGCTACTCTCCTACAGGTTGGAGCCGAGAGTTACTATAGCAAGGCCGGCATCTCCCATGGCTGTGGATACACTGCTATCTTTCTTTACGTTGCCGAGATAGTCCTGATAGCTTCTGGCCTGGGTGGATGCCTGCAGGTCATCCATCATTGAAGTAGCCCTTCTACGCTTGTCCTTGTCCTTGATGCCAAGCTGGGTATACCCGCTGGCTGTCCTCTCCAGACCCATTTGTGTCTTCATGTTTCGATCTGCCGCCGCTGCATACGCCTTGGCCGCGGCCTGCCTCTCTAGCTGCTGGGCTACAACAGACCGCGCCTGCAGGTCCCGGGCTCCGGTGTCCCGCTGAAGCGAGGCGCCGCGATCAACGGATGCACTCCTGCCTCCCCTCTGGCCTGTTGACGCGAGAGATTGATACGCCCTGTCCTGCTGGACGCCCTGGCGCTGAGCCTGCTGTCTGGCCATGCTCTGCTCGCCGGTTGCGTAGGATCGAAGGCGATCCATGGCCAGCCGCTGCCCAGCCATGGCTTGCTTGCTGTCTCGGTATAGACCGCCAACCATCCCAGATCCGCGGCCAGTCGCACGGCCCATCCCTTCGCCAAAATAAGCACGCGGATCGGGATCGCCTATAAGGTCTCCTGGACTTAGTGCATGTGCTTCCCAACCCATCAGCTTGCGCTCCTCCGCGGCCCCAGCCGCATCTCCCGGTTAAGCAGGCCAACTACAGCGGCCATCCCGGTGAACGTGAAGCTCTGCCCGGTCTGCTCCGCGTCCCTTATCCTCACCCGAAAGCTCGTGATTCTCTGCCTATATGGTAGAGCCCTCATCAACAGGGCGTCTTCATTGTAGCTGCCAGAGCCGGCGCCGTAATACTCACCCATCTCAAAAGCGTCCAGATCAACGGTGTCCAACTCCTGCTCATCCTTCCACTCTGGGTCATTATCGTACTGGAAGGCCACCAGCAGGCGGAAATCGTCCAGGCTGTAGCCCTCCACCAGCAGCGAGTACAGGCGCTGGAAGGCGGCCAGCCCGGCGAAGTTGAAGATCCCGCTCTCCAGGGTGGTGGTGGGGCTGATCCCTCCGTCCGTGTAGGCTCCCAGTGTCTGGCCTCGGACGGCCTCTGCGGCGGCGCCAGCTCCAACCATGGCGAGTTCACCGTCAACCGTGGCGCAGTCCTTGGCCTGGCCGTTCGTCCATGTGGACCACAGGCCGTACAGGTAGTCATACACCAACACAGGGGCGTCAAGGCCATCGCTGACCCAGGCCGCGGCATGCTGGCCAGGGAGCAGGGCGCCAGAGCGGTAGGTGTAGGCCTCGGTGAAGTGGCGGACCTGGTCCCCCAATGCCGCGACGGCAAACTTGGTGCTGAGCTGGTGCAGGCCGGTGGGCGCAAGGAAGGCCAGGGCCCCGGGCAACTCCACCAGGCTCTTCTGCTTGATGCAACCCACTGCCTCGCTCACCAGGTAGGGCTCGGAGTACCCGCGGCCCAGGCCAAAGGCGCTCAGGCCGGTCCCGGTCACCCTGTAGGCGCGGTCCACCTTGAAGGCGATCAAGGAATCATAAAAGGATGCAAGAGCTGTGATGGCTCCACCCTCTGGCGGGATGTTGATGACCAGGGTGTCGCTGTGCTCTGGCGCGATGAGGTTGCTTACGCCGCGCGAGAACACCTTGGAGTAGCGGATCAACGTGTCCGGGCGCTCAGCGTCCACCACGAAGTGCCGGCTCTGGTGGAGGCAGTGAACCTCCCCAAGCGGGGGCTGAGCGTTCTCAAGTACAGCGCCCGTGGTGTACAGGGTGGAGTTGGTGGACACGACGGCATCGGAGAGCAGGTCCGTGAAGTCCACGGTATCCAGCACCAGGCTATTGGTCCTCGTGCCCACCAGGTACATGGTGGTGGTGGCAGCCGCTGCCTTGAGGGTCCTGTAGATCGCGATCCTGACGTTGGGCTTGTTGGTGTTGTGCAGGCACGGGCAGGTGAGCACCACGGAGCTGTTCGGCGGCGCCCCAACGTTGATGGTCACCTGGCTGCTGGGCGCACTCTCATGGAGCAGGTTCTTCGCGTCGTACCATTGGTAGGTGTACAAGTAGAAGTGCTGGCCCTGGTCCACGGCCCCGACTGCTACGGCCGGGTTTGCCACCGTTGGGTCCTCGGGCTGCTGCAGCAGGTAGCCGAGCTCCACAACGGTCACCCCGTCCCAGTATTGGGGCAGGCTCCCCCCGATGATCAGGGCCTCCTCCGTCTCGATGCTCTCCACCTGGTCAGGGTTGCTTATCTCCAGGGATGCCCCGGCGATGGTGTCTCCGTCCTCGTCAAGGATGCGGGCGGCCGATGTGAGGTATCCCCCGCTCTGGTCCAGCAGGATGGTGTCTGCGATGCCCCAATCGTTTGTGTTGTTGTTGCTTGCGCTGGAGAAGATCAAGGCCTTTCCGGCAAGCAGACCGCTCAGATCGATGATGTAGCAGTCCAGGGCATCGGGCTGGGTAACACACAGGGAAACCAGACCGCGGTCCAGCCATGGTTTGCTAATAATCTGGGCCTTGCCTTGGATCTTAGTGAATCCGCCATCTACCGGGATAGCGGGCACGGTGAAATCGAGATCAACCCTGTACACCTGCGGCTTGAGCGTCCCGCCGTCGTACCAGGTGTAGAACAGGTAGCCCGTAGCGGCTGACAGGGCGATCCCGGTCATGTTCGCCGCCTCCTCCCCTGCGTTCATAGTAGGCGGTACGGCCGGCGCCAGGGGACTGCCACCAACGGCGAAGGGGGCGAAGGTCTGTGTCAGGTCCGTGAGGTTGTAGCCGGTGACGTAGATACGCAGCGTTGTCCTGTCAAAGTAGGCACCCACCCACAAGGTAGGACTCTGGAGCCAGCAGGCCACGGCGTCTGCGTCTGCTATGGCCTCCGTGGTGGAGGTGTAGGTAAGCGTATTTGCGTCAACCCGCATGATCCGCACCGAGGCGCCGGCGGCATCCCTTGCGATTCCCTGAAATACCCTCCCGCCTATGCTCACCACGTCAAGCTGAAAGCTGCTAGTTGCAACCAGGCCGGTATTTACCTCTGCCGAAATCGCTCCCGCCGCAGTGACGATCCTGTATCGGAGTTTGGCCCCTCCGGCTGCCGCGATGTAGAAACAAAACACCTCCAATGTATCCAGGGCCACGATCAAGCGGGTATGCATGGCGGAAGCGCCAGTCTGCAGGGTCTCCTCGGCTATCATCTGGCCGCTGGTGGTGTTGTAGGAGCGGATCACGGCGTTGTTGGTGGCGGTGAGGCTGTTGATCTCCTGGGAGCACCTGACCTCGAGCCTGGCAGCCTCTATCCTTGCTGTGTTGGGCTGCTGTACGGCCACGCCCTGCTGCACCGCGTGGCGCCCCTGGATGACGCTCCATATCGCCAGGGTATCCGCCTGCCGCATCACCCCGGTGGACCATGCATCGCCCTCAAAGGCTTTTATGGCCCGGTCCAGCACCACCAGGTCACCCTTGTAGACCGCGGCGTGGGGGTCGGAGTAGGAAGCCGGCAGAGCATCCAAACCAAAGCGCTTGGTAATGGCCCCTTTCTTGGTCCAGCGTGCATTCTCGACCTTGAGCCAGGACTGGTCCACCAGCTGCGGATTGGTGCCGGTATCCAAGCCCACCTGTCCAGCCTTCAGCCCGATGACCTTCTTATCCAGGCCGGTACGCTTGCGGACGGTCATTAGTACACACGCGCGGCGAATGTGCAGGCTCCGGAGGCCCTGAAGGTGATGGTGTTCTTGTCCCAGGTCACACGGTCCACGATGACCCCGGCTCCCACCAGGTCCGACTGCAGCCAGCCCACCGGGAGCCGGCCAAGGCCGTGGTTTACCTGCTCGGAACCAGCCCCGCCGAATGTGATGGCCACTGGGTTGCTCTTGAAGCCCAAGGACTCGTCCTGCAGGGCGGCAACCTCAGTCTCAAGGGTATCCTGCCCATCCTGGACATCTTCGCGATCTGTGGCTGTTCTTGCTGGGGGCATTACCTGGACCACCTGGCGTAGATATCGGAGTCGACCAGGTCCAGCTCCACGTCTCGCACACGCTTGGGCTCTCCTTCGTCCCGGTCGGTGGCATCAACGTTGATCTCCCCGAGCAGCACGGCCAGGTCCCCCTGCAGGTCCGCCACGTCCTCCTCCTGCTTCTCCTTCACCTTGATCGTGGCGTGCATGACGATCACCTCATCCCAGCCGACAACGCCGTCCAACTGCTCGGTGTCGTCGGTCCCGTCGGTGTTCAACTTCGGGGCATTTGGGATGTAAAAGACCGTGACCGTGGCGCCGGCCTGGGGCTCTGGCCTGATCTGGAACTGAACCTCACCCGTCAACCTGATCCCGCTGTCCACGATGCGGTAGCGCCAGTCTGGGATCTGGCTTGAGATCTGGAGCTGGTAGCGCTCCGAGGACATGTACCGCCGCATGGGGATGATGCGCCCGTGGTAGGCAACCCCGACGCTGCGGACCTTCCAGAAGTCGCTCGGGAGCGAGTAGGTTGCGGTGCCGGCCACCACGGTGACGGGGTGATCTCGCTCAACCCAGTCAGGGCTGCAGCTCACCAGGGTACGGTAATAGAGCCCGATCCCCTCATTGAGGAAGCGGCGCATCTGCGGCTTTGTGATGTAACCTGCGGTCTCGTTGGCCGGCTCTGGAATTCCGGCCAGGTCGTAGGCCCGCGTGATCAGGTTGGCAAGGGTCTCATTGCGGGCCATGTTACACCTGTCCTTGGCTCAGGTAGGCTACTTCTCCATCGTGATCTGCACGAATAGGCCCGCGTCGAGAACGTTGACTGCCGCCGGCGGGCTGCTCAGGTTCGTGAACTGCAAAACCACGGATGACGTTGTGTGATCCGAGATATACCAGCGCACGCCAGGATCGGCGCTATTGCTGATAGCAACCCGTGCCCCCAGAAACCGCTTGAAATCGTCCTGGAGGTTGAAGGTGTACTGACCGACTCCAGTTCTCACCAGGGCAGGGTCGGCAACCACACCTGGAAAGTTGACGGAGTTTGCGTCGCCGGTGCCGTCGGTTGTAATGACGCCTTCAAAGACGACATCGTTAAACCTGGCCCGAGTAACCCCTGGCGCGTATTTCCTGTTGCCCATTTCACGCTCCTGTCAGAGCGGGGGCCCCACCGTAGCGAGGCCCCCGGAAGGGGTTATACGAAGTCGAACCTGCACCACGAGCGGGGGCGCTTGATCCCGAACTGGGGCCACGCCACCAGCCGGAACTCACGGGCCAGGGAGCTCTCCATCGGGCGGCCGGACTGAGCCTGCGGGCCCGCCCAGTGGGGGACGCTGCTGATGCTCACCACCTGCAGCTTGTCCTTGTCGCCAGCGTAGATGCTGTCCCGGGGGCAGTTTCGATCCCCGATGCACTCGATGATCCCGGCCGGGGTAGCGACCTTGATCACCTCGTAGCCCAGGGTGGCCACCACCTTGCCGTTCTCGGCCTTGAAGGGCACCTGCTTGTAGTACCGCTCCACGCTGCCGACGGCGTTGATCAGGCGCCGGATGCGGAAGGGGTTCATGAAGCAGGTGTTCATCACGCCGCCGCCGCGTGAGACGTACTCGCCGGCCAGCTGCAGGGCGTCATCCTCGTTGAAGCCGGCGTAATCGCCGCCAGCCGCATCGGAGAAGTAATACCCGGCCAGGCTCGTCCGGTTGACCACCCGGTTGTAGCCGAAGATGGTCGAGTTTGCCGTGAACTCGGCGGTGGTGGGGATCCAGGCAGCGAAGCCCAGGAAGCTCAGGCGGTCGGCCGCGGTGACATAGTCACCCTCGGTGAAGATGAGGTCCCCAGCGGCGATACCGGCCGCCAGGCTGTTCGGGGAGAGGGCCAGGGTGACCGACCCGGCCAGCTCGTCCACGCGGGTGACGGCCAGCGGGGTGGTGCTTCGCAGGGCAGAGGCGGCATTCAGGGCGAAGACCAGCTGTTGGCCCTCGTGGAAGTTGACCACGTCCAGGGCGTCAGCGAACAGCAGGGTGGTGGTGCCCAGGGCCGCCGTGGCGCTGATGGCCCCGAGGGAGCCTGAACCATCACCGAACATGTTGCGCCCGCAGCTGTTGCGAAGGGCGGTCAGCGCGCCGTCCGTCTGCACCTTCATGGTGTTTCTGATGGCCTTGGCGCTGGTGTTGGAGCCCGCCAGCAGCTTCTCGCCGATCTGGATCACGCTGTGATCATCGGCAAAGGTCATCGGGAACTTGGCATGACGCACCCGGCCGGCGTTGCGCTGGGCCACGGCGAAGGTGTTGCTCCGCCCCGGGATGTCGTACTCGACGTAGAACGAATAGTCCTCGCCTCCGCCATCGGTGGACTTCGCGGCGGCCATCCAGGCCGGGTTGTAGTTGGCAACGGTGCTTTCGAGACGCCAGGGCGCGTACATGTGCTTGAGTGCGTCCCAGAGTGCGTAGGTGGTAACAGCCATGAGGGTCTCCTGTTATTGCCGCTCAGGAGTCCCCCTCTTCTGGCTTGGAGGGAGGAAGGTGCTGGCGTTAGGTCGTTAGACCCATCGCGGCGGTGGTTTAGGTGCTAGAGCTTGGCGCCGCTTCTGATGGCTTTGTCCAGGTAATCCAGCACGTCTTGTTCGGCTTGTTCGGCGGTTACTACCCGCTCCTCGGTGATCGGCTCCCCGTTTAGGTCGCCGGTGATCGCTTTGCTGGGTGGTGCCCCGAGATCTACTGGCGCGGGTGGGGCGGCCTGGCTTGGTGTGCCCAGCTTGGACCTTACGTGATCCTCGAATATTTTATTCTTGAGAAGTTCATTGATGTTTGTCAAGACGTTTCCCTTGACCTCCGCCTCCGCACTCACGAGGATTCGATCAAAGGACGCCTGATCGGGCATCGCGCCGGCGCCCTGGATTCCCACCGCGTTGCGGGCCTGAACATGGGCCAGCACGCCGCGGTAGACGGCCTGCACACCCTGGGTTCCAGTGCTCGCCAGAACGGGGTGGCTGTCCGCTTTTTCGGCCAGGACGGAGGCCAGGCGCGCATGCTCCGCGTTAACGTTGGCCGCCCGGGATGCGTCGTTGTCCGCTGCGTCCCGGTCATCCAGGCGCTTCTGCATGGCCGCGATCTGGGCCGTGACGTCCGGAGCCTCCGGGGTCCCGCCCAGGGCGAGCTCCGTTGCCGCGCCAGCATCGAAGCCCAGGGCCTTCAGGGCCGCGCGCTGCTCCTCCGGGGTTCCAGAGACGCCCTGCTTCAGGGCCCGGAACTGATCCAGCTCGTGCTGCTGGGCTCGCAAGGCCACGCCTGCGTCATGCTGCTCTCGGTCCTTGCGCTCCAGCTCCAGGCGGGTGGCCTCATGCGGATCAACAGCCAGGGGGTCCACCACGGGGGGCGGATCGGGCTCGCCCAGCACCGCGGGGGTCACCGGCTCCGGCGCCACGGGGTCCAGCGTGGACATGTCCGGGTCTTCTACGGGGGGAATCCCGCTCACTTCAAGCTCTGCTGCCGCCTCTTGATCCAACTGGTCTGGCATCATCTCCTCCTGGCTATTGTGGGATTACTGGCTCGGGTAAAACATCCGGGGGCATCCCCGGGGGCATTCCTTGGGGTGGAGCGGGTGGGCCGCCGGCGCCCTCTGGCGGCATCTGCTCCGCTGCCTGCATCACTTCCATCTGCATCTGGCGCTTGGCTACCTCCTCCTCCTGCATGGCCTGGGCCTGATCAATCCAGTCCTGAAGGAGGCTGATCCGGTCCTCCGGGTACTTGTACGACTTGGCCCGGAACATCGCGGCAGACACCCGGTCGATGATCCCCTGCTGCATCACCATGTAGGGCTCAGGGCTCTGCTCCTCGCCTTCCAGCATCTCCTCGATCTGGCGGTCCACATCGTCAATGGCCGCCGTGGCCAGGCTGTCGGAGTGCTCCAGGTCGGGGAAGGAGAGCAGCTTGCGCGCCTCCTCCTTGCTTGTGACGAATCCGCCCTTCTCCAGCCGCTCCACCGTCTCCAGGCGCCCCGTGGGGGTGATCGGGAGGAACGAGGTGGGGAACACCTGCAGCTCGTAGGCGGTGCGATCCAGGTCAATCTCAGACCACTTGATCTCGCTGTAGCCGTTCTTGGTCCTGGATCTGCTGACGTGGTCCCCCAGGTCCTTGCATGCCTCAACCGTCAGGTCCGCGATGTCCATGAAGAAGTTCTCCCAGCTGGTGGACAGCAGGGCATGGCGCCCGGTCTCAAGGTCGGCCAGGGTATTAAGCGCCCGGCCCGACTCGATCCCGGCAGGCTTGACGCTGGTGGCGCTCATCTGAGAAACGCCCTCGCTCTCAAAAATCCACTCTCGGAGTTGGCCTACAAACCTGAAGACCTCCGAGTTGATGCTGGTGGGCATCTCCACCACGGGTTTGACGTTGCCCTCGTACTCCACCAGGTCCCCATTGACGTTGCGGATCTTGTCGGGGTTCAGCTTCGCATCCTTCGGGGCGATGATCTTGGCATTACTGAACAGGTGCATGGCTCCCTGGACCCGGCGCAAGAGCTTGTTCAGCTCCATCTGAAGGGGCTCCTCACTCTCCATGACGCCCTGGCTGTAGAAGCCCAGCACCGGCTCAGACCATCGGAGGAAGGCGAACGGGTAGTGATCTCGGTCGTACTTCTCCTTGTACAGGGTCGCGCCCTTGATCACGCAGCAATGCTTGCCGTCCCCAGCCTTGGGCCCGCTGGGGAGGTGCCAACCCTCGATCACCTCGATGATGTCCGTCACCCGGGCCACGGACCCGTCACCGGCCGAGACCTCATCGGTGAAGTCCCCGATGGCGCCCATGATCTCCTCTTCCTTGTCCGGGTATCGGGCCTTGAGCACGCCGGCGCTCACATAGGCCACCTGGTACAGGGTGCGCGGGATCTCAGCGGTGAGGTAATCGGTCTCCGGGACGATGATCTGCCCGGGGAACACCCGCTCGAAAACAACCTCTCCGTCCCTCGCGTAGACGGCCATGGCCCCCAGGTCCATGATCCCGGCGTCGTGGAACACCTTTACGGCCTTGCGGTAGACGTTGCCCTTGTACCACTCGCCCTGGACGGCCTTCTGCATCTGCTTGGCCTGGCGCTGGAGCTTCCAGGCGTCCGGGTCGCTGATGCTGGTCAAAAAGGTAGGGGTGATCTTCTGAGCCGCGATGCGGGCGGCCAGGGTCTGCACGCACGACCGGGCAGGGTTCAGGTAGAGCTGCTTTTCGCCCTTCAGCGCGTTGCGCCACCTCGTGTCCTCATCAACCTCGGTTCCAGGAATCCATCCTGAAACGTCCTTGTTGAGGTAGGCGGACATGTGCCGGCGCAGCTTCACATTCCGCTGATCGATGTCCTGGCGCAGCTCCCCAATGGTCTCGTAAACGCCCAGGTGTGGGGTTTTTGTCTCCCACCAATGCAGGTTCGATTTCTCATTATTAGAAGTCATTCCACTCACCTGATCCCTGGTCCTCGAGGCTATCGAAGTACTCCTGACGCATCTTCTTTGATTCCCGGGCATTCATCTCGCTGGCGGTGAGCACCGTTTCAGGCTCAACCTCGCCCCGTAGATAATGCCGCGCATGGCGGAAGGCCACAAGGCGAGCATCGCAGCAGTCATTGGGCATCCCGGGCTGTTCCACCCACGTCCCGTCCGGGCGGTATTTCTTGACCAGCTTCGTGGTCTCCTCAACGCTTGGGCTCTTTTCTGGCTCCTGAACTGAAAGCCGGCCCTCCGCGGCCTGGCTGTTGAAGATGTCAATCCAGGTCCGCTTGTCCCACCGCTCGGCCTCCATGATGGGCAAGCCGTGGGCCAGGCGCAGTTCGTTGAAGACCTCCAGGTTGGAGGAGTCGCCCACCATCTGGAACCTGCCGCCCTGGGCCTCATCCACCGGGTATGATGCAACACACTCGCGGATCACATCAGCGAACGGCTTGAGCAGGAGGAATGATTTTTTCCAGCTCCAGATCTCTACCAGGTGTCCACTGTTCTCGCGCCACCCGTTGAGGCTCAGGGCCTTGGCATCATTCCACCCGCTATCTATTCCAAGGACATATCGATCAGACGGCTGCGGTTTCCAGATGTGCGGATATTTGTTGAGCTTGAAGGGGTCGAACCTGTAGACCTTTTTGCCCAGCTCTTGAACCCAGGCCTTAAAGTAGGTCCGCAGGGTTTTCGGGTCCTCCATGTACTTGGGGTTGACCCTGGCCTTCTCTGAGAGCTCATCAGCAAACTGGCGGGCCATGTGCGGGTTCTGGGCCGTGGTCCAGGTGTGCACCTTCCACAGCTCTGCCTCGGGGGCCTTGAGGGTGGCGTGAGGCCGCCGCCCGGAGAAGATATCTTTGTAATCGAATTGGTGGGTGAGCTCATAGTGCAGGCCCATGGGGATGATGCCCGGGATGCTGGCAATCCACATCGTGCCGTTGTCGTGGTCCAGCGTTCCGGGGTACAGGACGTCCTCTACCAGGTCGTTGGTCACGGCAGGCATGAAGGCCGCCTCATCCACTGCGGCGCTCAGGATGGCGCGTCCGTACAGCTTGTAGATGACGGCCAGACGGTTCGCGCCGTAGAGCTGGATGGTGCTTCCGCCCGGCAGGGTGATCCTCAGCTTCTCCTCCTGGAACCGAACATCACGGCCTGGGACCATTCCCACCAGGCGGCAGATCTTCTTTAGGATCGGCCAGGCGATGGCCTCGGCAGCATCGAAGGTGAGGCTGACGAAGACGCTCATGCTGTTGATGGTCAGCAGCCCCTTGACCATCATGTCCGCGAGGATGGTGAAGGTCTTTCCAGCTCGGCGGGTGGTCCAGAGGCACTTGCGCCTGTTGGTGTCCGCTGCGGCAGCCATCTGGTAATCGAATAAAAGCGCGGCTATGGCTGCAGCAACTCGGTTGCGCTGTGATGAGGTCCAGCGGCGCAACTACTCAGGCGGCGCCTGGTCCGGCGCATCGGTCTCGGCGGCGGCCTTGGCCGGGGTCTTGGGCGGGGCGCCGTAGTGGACCTGCTTGACCATGCACCAGGGCCACAGGTCGGTAATGTGGCCGGTGTCGTAGACCTCCACGCCCTCGGCCGTCAGCTTGAAGGTGTAGCGGCCGCCAGCGGGCTTGAAGTGGTCAGCGCCGGCGCCCGGCATCATGCGGATCATCTGGATCTCGGGTTTCTTCTTCGGGGGCATGGTTCTCCTTACGACTGGTAGATCCTGGGCTGCTGGGCCTGCTCGTCGGCCCGGTCGGCATCCTGCTCCGCCTTGGCCGCGACGTGGTTCTGGTACTCCTCAAAGAGGGTGATCCCGATCTCGTAGTTCTCCAGATCCAGGCCCTCGAGGATCACACCAGCGATGGTGGAGGCGTCCACCAGGGCCACCAGCTCCTGGTCAACCTCGTTGGGAACGTGCATGGGTTCCGACCTGATCAGCACCACGTCCCCCTCCTTGTACAGCATCGGGGCCCGCTCGCCAGTCGGGAGCATGCGGCCCAGGCCGACGGCCGCCACCATGCACAGGTTCATCGTGTACTTGGCGGCCTCCTTCTCCGGGATGAGCAGGCCCTGGGTGCCGTCCTTGGCCGTGAAGGCGTCGCCGCCCACCAGCATCTCACTGGTCCTGCGCATGGTGCGCACCAGGTACTGACCCTCGCCCGGGCCGATCTTCAGCTTGAAATCGCTCATGCTACCTCCAGTAAAAAGAAAGATATGTCACACGCCGTTCCGTATCTATCGCGCGCGGAGCTCAAAGGGAAGCTCGGCGCACTGGAACCCGGCACCTCCGGCGTGTCCGCCTCCGCCCAGGGCCTTGCAGGTGGCGCCCAGGTCAAGCCCTTCCTTGTCTGTGAACAGGTTCACCGTCCACTTCTCGGCAGATGGCGACCAGCGAAACAAGCACATCGCGTCGTACTTGTCAGCGTCCCATACGGAGTCGAAAAACTTGCTGTTACTCGGCCCGGTATTGGCGGCCAGAAGTTTTAGTTCTCCCAGGGTGGTATCGAAGCACAGGTGCTTGGCGTGCCCGGCGTCCTGCTCTTTTTGATATTGAAGGACAGTACGGCCTCCGGACACGATTTCATTAATTCCATGGCCATCAAATAGCAAATTCCAGTCAACCTGCTTTCGGCCTTCAATCCCAAGCCGCATCCCGTACTGAAACGGGAGGCATTCAGGATCGTGGTGGTCCCATACGTCGTACTCGGCAAGAAGCTGCACGGCCCGGGGAACGGCATCATTCGGGAATAGATACTGCCAGGTTAGGGCGCAGGCGCCGAGGCCTGTAGAAGCAAGGCCTGCAAACTGAACGTGTGTCCCGTCCATCACGGATGAGCAGTGATCCGTGATGGCGCTCTTGTGGTGGTCAATCCAGGTCAGCGTGCACATGCCGTTTAGGCGGACCATGTCCACAAAAGGCTGAAGGCTGAAATCAACCATGAAGACAACCTCGTCATCCTTGATGTCATCCCAGGGGAAAGGCTGGCCGTGGTCTATGCCGATCATCTCGCAGCAGGGATGCTTTCGCAGCACGATGGCCGCCGAGCACTTACCGTCGAGATCCGCCGAGTGATAAAAACACTTCATCATCCACCTCCAGAAAACGCCACGAAGTACGGGTTCCACTGCAGGCCGTACCCCTTGCAGAGCTTGGACCACAGCTTCATGTTCCGCTTCGTGAGCTTGGTCTCATGCGTCACGTACCCGGGCGCCACATGATCACCCCAGAGCTGGTCCAGCAGACCGGAGAGCACGCCCTGCTTGCGCCACGGGTTGCGAACATAGGCGAAGTGCAGCACCCGGAAGGGGCCCACCTTACCGCCGCAGGCGAATCCGTAGATCTGCGGCGGGAAGTCCTTGGGGTGCGCGATGATCGGGGGGAAGCGCTCAAGGAGCAGCTCTATCAGGGCGCGGTGGTCCCGGAACCTCTCCTTGGTCATGTGGGTGAAGGGGAGCACCTGGCCCGGCCGTGGCGGGCGGATGGCCTTGCACCAGCTGTCCATGACCAGGCCCACGTCCCCCTCTGGGTCGTAGGGGCGGTAGATCGGGGTGAGGCGTTGAGCGCTCATCGTATGTTGTCCCCTGCAAGGGATGCCAGCCCCTTCGCAATCCTCTTCCACTTCTTGACCTTCTTGGTGAGCTTCTTGATATCCGACTCCAGACCATCGGCCCGCTCTGCCTCTATTTCCCGGGCCTCATCAGAATCAACCAGCTGGCAAAACTTCTTCTTGATCTCGCACACCTGCTCCCGGGCGGCCTCGGCCTTCCCCTTCCAGTCATCGGCTCGCTTGACGGATGCTTTGCTCGCCACCTTGATCCTGGCATCCAATCCACGGATCTGCTCACGGGATGAGATGTTCAAGGTCTCGACGACATCCATCAGCCGCTCAAGCTCCTTTGTGCGATCCGCCAGGGTCTGGCCGACCTGCAACAGGCCGTACCTGATGGATCGGGCATCCATGACGCCGCCGAGCTCAAGGATTGTTGCCGCGGGGGACTTCTCACAGATCTTGATCAGATGCGAGAATGCCCCGTAGATCTCGGTGATGGCCTCGGCTTGCCTCTCTTCGCTCTTGGTCACGCTTCCTCCGTGGGGGGTGCCCCGGCGTAGGGGTCAGGCGCGGCAGCTGGAGCGCCAGCGGCGGGCGGCCTTTCATCCTCGGGCGCTGCCTTCTCCGACGCCTTGAGCGCGGTCTCCATCAGCTTCGCCACGGCGGCGCCCTGCTGGGGGGTCATCTTCCCCTCCATCGTTCGCACCGCGGCCTGGGCCGAGATCCGGGCGATGTCCGACGCGGTCGGGTTCTTCGGGATGTCGATGCCACCGGATGAGCCGTTGCCCCCTGGCGTCCTGGCCTCCGGGTGGACCTGGGCATCATCGGGGTGATTCTGGCAGAACGGACGGGGGGCCTGACGGGGGCGCCTGCACCGATGGCCGGCCCCTGTTGCGGCCTGGCATTGATTCTCCGGGGTGACGGTGTAGTGGCGACCCATGTCTGCATAATTGCCCCAGGCAATTGCCAATTGCAAGGTAATTGGGGCACATTGCCTCGCCATTTTGGGCGTTTCGTCAGGAACTGCT
>Ga0208904_1000387_pt1 | contig 38105 bp, 48 predicted proteins | sample AntAceMetag02UKB_FD_184774 | JGI IMG/M metagenome (GOLD analysis project Ga0208904, IMG submission 184774) | Saline lake microbial communities from Ace Lake, Antarctica - Antarctic Ace Lake Metagenome 02UKB (SPAdes) (version 2) | ecosystem: Environmental > Aquatic > Non-marine Saline and...
GGAGTTGCAGGAGTTGCAGGAGTTATTAGTATCTTCATCTATTGTATATTTAGATTTATCTAATGGTTTACCATACTGTGATATTGAATAGTTGTTCATATTATATTGGGGTTATTTAGTTATATTGTTACTACCCTAAAAACACCCAACCAAAACAGCTCCGACAAAAGAACCTCAACGTAGTGATTGGGTGTTTCAAAGATAATAAAAACGATGGTGGTTGAGGTTTGAACATAGTTGGTGTCGGAGCTAAATTTGTTTGCGTGAAGAATACTAACACAGATCCAAAAATAAATCAAGAAGAAAGTATTTTAACCCTCTTGTGATTAGTGGTATTTTTGTATACTATAACATATCAGTAAAAAAATAGTCTGGGGGTAAAGTTTGGAAAAAAAGAGCTCAACTTTAGCACCAACTTTACCCCCTAGAGGCCTTTTCTGTATATAACACCACATATTATATCATAATCTTGACATAATGTGATAGAAAACTGGTGATATTGGAGGGATATAATATAATAGAAATTTACCAAGTCAAGAAAGTTGGTGGCTTAAAGACTTGGTTTCTCTTAATACATAAATTTAAAATGTGTCATAATTAAACATAAGTGCCAAAAAAGTCAAATTTTTCTCATTTGGCTAAGGTCAGATATGAATTCGTGTTGGAAAATTGTTGTACAAATATACAAAGGGGTAAAGTTGACGTTTTAATTTCAAACTCTACCCCCAAACTTTACCCCTACGATTTTGTAGTAGATAAGCTCTTTTTTTTATACTAGGGGGTAAAGTGTTAAAGTTATCTCTCTATCTTATAGGTATCATAATAGTAGTAAATATATGTAATAACAATGGGGCTGATTTTTTTCAACTTTACCCCTTTGAGGGGGGTTGACATAAAAAATGTGTTCAACAAATTTCCTCCTTGATTTTTTCAGCCTCACCAACCTCATTTGACTTTTCCCCTTAAAGGTGTATTTTAAAAATATGGAAGACAAGCCACCATACACACCAGAAGAAGATGAAGATATCAGAGAGGCACTTGCTGTAGGAGCAAGCACAGCTCAGGACATTTGTTTTGAAACCGGATTAGACTACATGAAGATCATGGAATGGTTTGGGCATGGAGATAATACTAAAGAGGCTGAGAGGTTAAGCCAACAGCCATTGTGGGATGCCAAGAAGAAAGTATTGGGTGGTGGCAAAGAGGACACAGCTACGGCCAAGTGGCTCTTAACTCACCACAAAGAAACCAAAAGGGATTGGGGTGATCGAATTGAGCATGATGTTGAGGGTGAATTAAAACTCAAGGATTTATCGGATGAAGAATTGAAAGAAAGGGCTGCAGAGATAATGAGTAAGGTGCTTGGGAAATAATAAACAAAATTATTATGCAATTATTTATAGATTTACTCCAATGTGTTGCTATACTTGCAATTGTTTTTGGTTGTAAATGGAAAAAGTTTTAACCTATGCCAACAGTAGATGAACAAATAAAAGCAAAATTAAAAAAACTACCTCGTGAAGATGTGCAGGAATTTTTGGCTATTAAGGATGAGTTGGATAAAAGGCAGGTAGAAAATATGGCTGAAACATTTGTGCCCAATGTGAAAACAGAAGAGTTTATTAAGCAAGTTGGAGAGAACAAGGCATTTGTTAATATGTTTGTGGCTGCTAATGGGGTTGGTAAATGCCTTAAGAAAGATGCTCCTGTTTTAATGGCTGATGGTTATTATAAAAGAATGGATGAAATAGTTGCTGGTGATATGATATTAGGACATGATTATGAAAGTGGATTAGCAAAACCATCAAAGGTTATTGACATTTGGGATTCTGGCAAAAAAGAAGTTTATCGTGTTAATTTTAAAGATGGTACATTTGTTGAGGCTTCTGGGAATCATAGTTTTCCAATGAGAATGAGAAGTGGAAGAAAGTCAGCTATAAAAAAACGAAGATTAGATGAGATTATAGATAGAAAGATAAATAATGTTGGTGGAAAATTAAAATTTTTACAACCGAAACAAATTGAATTTGATAATAATTCTCATTTACCTATTGATCCATATCTTTTAGGTGTGTTATTAGGTGATGGTTGTATTAGAGAAGGGCATGGGCTGTCATTTACTAGTTTTGATAAAGAAGTGCCAATTAGAATTGGTAAAATAGTAAAGCAAATGGGAATGAAAATGAATAAATCAAAAGATGGTAGTAATAGTTTTAGTATTACTGAGCCATCATTAAAGGCTACTGGGCAGGTGAATAGATTGAAAGAATCGTTAAAAGAGCTTGGAGTATATGGTTTAGGCTCAGGCGATAAGTTTGTACCTCACATGTATAAAACTGCTTCAATAGAAGACAGAAAGCAGATATTATCAGGCTTAATAGATACTGATGGAACTTATAAAGAATATTTAAGTAAGAGTAAAAGACTTGCAAATGATTTTGTATTTCTAGTTAGGGGCTTGGGTGGAATAGCGAATTTAAAAGAAAGAAACATAATAACTAATTTTACCAATGGTAAAGAAAAAACATTTTACAGAGTATATTGGAAGTTTGATTACGAATTACCATTATCATTAAAAAGGAAGCAAAAGATTTCAAAAAAACCTGTGGACTATTCTAATCGTTTTGTAGAGAATATTGAATATGTTGGTGAGTTTGAATGTATGGGGTTAGAAGTTGACCATCCTAAACATTGTTTTATTACTCATGATTTCATTTCTACCGGCAATTCATGTGCTATGGTCAACATCCTAAATGCTATTTGTTTTGGTGCTCCTAAGCATGATCTTAACCGGAGCAGATGGAAAGAGAAATGGGGTGTGCCACCTGAATCATTCTTTGATTATCCATTATTTAATGACTTTCCTTATCTCAAGGTGGGTAGAATTGTATCAGATCCAACTACAATCAAGATGAAGATTGTGCCGGAACTCAAAAAATGGTTTCCATCCAACAGGTACAATGTTAAATATGATACAAGGAAAGAGGGTAAGCAATACGAAAGCCGATGGACTACTGATACTGGCTTTGAGTTCGATATAATGACTACAGAACAGGATGCTAAAGAGTTTGAGAGTACAGATCTTGGCTTTATATTGTTTGATGAGCCAATACCAAAAGCTATCTACAAGGCCTGTATTGCTCGTGGTAGACGTGGGATGATTGTGATTTGGGGCTTCACTCCATTGTCATATTCAGCCTGGATAAAGGATGATATTTACGATAAGAGGGATGGCAAAATGGTTGAATATGTAAATGCTACTGTATGGGATAATTGTGAAGATGTTGAGGGTACAAGAGGAATATTAGAAAGGGTAAACATTGATAAAATGATCTCTCAATATGATGAAAATGAGATTGAATCAAGAGTTGGTGGTAAGTTCGGCCACCTCTTAGGTCTGGTACATAAGGGCTTCGAGCCTAAGATCCATTTGATAGATCCATTCGATATTAATAAAGATGATTATGTTGTGGCAATGGCACTTGATACTCATCCAAGAGTACCGGATGCTTTGCTATGGATGGCCATTGATAATAAGGGCAGAAAGTTCATCATTGCTGAATTGTTTTATAAGGGTACGGATGCTGAACTCAAGGCAGAGATACAACGTATTGAGGTTGGTATTAGGCTAATTGATAGGCTTATTGATCCATCGGGTTTTAATGAGGATGATAGAACAACTGAGGTAAGCTTTGGTGAAAGGCTAAAGAAACAAAAGCTAGACTTTAGGCCTGGCTCTAAAAAGTTGCATGAGTGTATTAGGAGAACTGATAATGCTTTCAAATATGAATATCGTGATGGCCAGATGATTAGTGCTCCTGAATTGTATATCTTCAGGTCATGTACCGGATTGATTAAGGAGTTGCAAGGTTATGTTTGGGATGAGTACAAAGGTAAAACTGCTGATGAGAGGACATCTAAGGGGCAACCAAAGGACAAAGACGATCACTTTATTGAGGATCTACATCGCTTATTGATTGAGGAATATAAGTGGACACCTATTATTAGACGTAAAAAGAATACATCATTTAATAAGTTTGCTCATATTTAAATTTGCTTTTTCCCAAAGTATTTAGTATTGTCAAATTACATTCGTGTCGCAAGTATCGTTAATCTTGTAATTTAACGTCTTTTTTTATGGAAACAAAAGAATACACACAAGCTAAGTATACTCCGATAGAGGAAGAGTATAGATCATTGCTTATGAAGCAAATGACTAATGCTAAAAATCAGCGTGAGCAACCTCATGATGAATTTAATGGTATGAGTTATTCTGAATGGTGGGTGGAAAATGCTAAAGTTCGTAATGGATATAAAGAACCAAAGCAAAATGATAATGAGGTGAGGATAACATCTGGTACTGTGATGGAGAAAACCAACTCAATAGTTTCATCCTTATTGAATTTGAACCTTGAAGCAAATATTGATGCTTATGATGAAAAGGGTGGATTGGTTGATCAGGCTGGTACATTGGCAGAGGATCTTATCAAAAAATCAAATGAATTGGAAGAGCCAACTTACGATGAAAAGGAAGCTGGTATTATTGATGAGTTTTGTGGGCAAGGTACAGTTTATACAAGAGAGTATACAAAAGAGTTTGTTATTCCTGATAAGACTATTACTGAATTGAATTTAAAAGAGGCTGATAAAGTGAAATGGACTGAGGGAATGGAAAAGTATCATAGATACTGCGATACTAAAGTATTAATTGGGTTGAATGTATATCTTGGAAACATCAAAGAACCACATATACAAAAACAGCCTTTTATTTTTACTCGTGAGCTTATCCCTAAAGAAGAGGCAAAGGCAATGTATGGTGAATGGTCAAGGTGGGAGAATGTACCACAAAACCAAGAACAGTTTACAACTGAGGGTGATGATACTGATAGTAAGAAGTTTAACAATTGGGTATTGATAAAATTTGATTCACTTTTTGTAGAAGAAATCAATTTTTATGATAAGTGGGGAAACAATTATATGAAGTTGTTGAATGGTGTGATGATGTTTCCTGTTAAGAAAGTAGGTAGCAGATATTCCACAATTCCTCTTTCTGCTATTTTGGGTGTTAGTGTTTATCCTGTTGCTAAAGGTGATTATGAGATCATAGGCAATTGGGCTTACTCTCGATCAGTTCCATCAAAAAACATTACAGATGAAAAATTGTTTGATGAGTTTTTGAGATCCATGATAATCAAAACTCGTCAATCATATAATCCACCAATTACCAATAATACAGGTGAAGAGTTGGGTGATGATATTTTTAATCCTGGTACAATATGGGATGGTATCGATGCTGACAAGATAACACCTTTGATTGATTCTCAAGGTGTAACTTCATCTGAGTTTAATATGTCGCAATTCCTTGCAAAAATGATTGATAAGAAATCAGTATCACCATCTTTTGAGGGGCAAGAGGGGCAGAAAGGTCGTACATTGGGTGAGATTAATATAGAACAAAGACAATCAATAAAGAATATGGCTATGGCTGTAAGGGGATTATCTGGCTTTGTTAAACAGCGTACCTTGTTACGTTTATACAATATTATAAATACATGGACATTACCGGAGAAACTGAAGAATGGTATTACCCAAATGAAAGATGAGTACAAAACAATTACAGTTGATACTACTTTGGATGATGGTGATGGCAAACGTATAATTGAATTTACAAAAGATTTGCCTATGGAACAGCAGGCTCAAGCTGATAGTAGAATATTGTCAAAGATTAAAGGGATGAGAATACAAAAGGATTTTGTAAATCCTGTTATATTCAGACAGGCATTAAAATATTCTTGGAAAATGACTGTTAATCCAACTCCTAAATCTGATTCTGCATTGAGGATCGCACAATTCTCTGAATTCGTTAAGAATGAAATGGCTCTTAGTCAGGCTTTGGGTGTTCAATTGAAAGGTGAAGATATTATGAGAAGAATGGCAATACTAAATGATGAAGATCCTGATGATATAATTCAGGAACAAGTTCCAATGCCTCAAGGTATGCCACAAATGCCTGGTGGTGCTCCAATGCCTGGTGCTGGTCAACAACTTCAACCTAAAGCTCAAGCACAACCAAGTGTTAATACAATGGTAGGGGCTTAGTGTCAAGTTGATTGATTTGCGTTTTGTAAAATAATAAGTTATATCTTGATTGTTATCGTTTCGTAACTTACGTTAAAGTTTCGTGAAAATTAAAACATACATCAAAAGTCTTTTTAAAAAATCTGCTCCTAAATCAAAGGAGGGGTTTTTGTATTTAAGCGATAATATCAGAAAGATCAAGGGCGAGGAACTGAACAATATTAAACTGACTATTCAGAATTATGTTGGTGATGATGTTCTGAGTAGATTGATCACTTCTAAGGCCAATCAGATAAAGGAAGAGGGTATACAGAAATGCCACAATATAATTGAAACTGCTAATTCAGTTGAAGAGGCTGGAAAAAAGGCCGGACTGATTATGCTTGGGGTTAGCTTTAAATTAAAGGGGCTTGAGGAATTGGTTGATGAAATCAAATTCTTTGCCAAAAAAGAACCACAAGCGAGTAATCAACAGACTGATCCACATGCACATATTTAATTATGAAAAACATTATTTACATCACAAGTGATAATCCTAAGCAGATATTTAAGTACCAAAATAAAATAAAAGAAGAAAAGACTCAGGATGGTAAAGAATATGCTGGTGTGGTTGATGACAATGATTGTGTGGTAGTACCAACTCATCATTCATTACAAACTTTAGATACTAATAAGAAGGGTGAATATGACTCATCTAAAAAGAATGATGTTTATAAAATTATTATTGAAGATAATGGTGTGGCATCTATAACAAAACTTACATAACATTGAATGTTAATGACACCTGATCCAACAATCAAACCAAAGATACCAAGAGCACATTTACGATTAATGCATTGGTGGAATCAACTTATTAATGTGCCGGATGGTCATGGAGGATTTACAAGAAAATATAGATTTGGCTTTCCTCTCACAATATATGATCATCCAGTAATTAATTATCCTGTATTTAATAAGATAAGTGGTTGGTACAGAAAAGTGTGGAATTGGATAAAGTCATTATTTAAAAGGAAAAAACAATCTTAACAATAAAAAACAAACTCAGCCCTCAAAATAAGGGCTGGAACTTGTATTTTATTTATAAATTAACACAAAAATATTATGGCTACATATATTGATGAAGAGGGTAATGAAATTGAAATAGATGCTACCCCTGAAGAGTTGGCAAAATTACCTGAACTCTTAAAAGGTAATGAGAAACTAGAAACTTTGCAAACTGAACATGATGAACTTAAAATTAAATTTTCAGGTTTAGAAAGCAAAGATTTTAATTTTCGTAAGTTTGAAAAAGCTAGTGAGGAAGAAAAAGCCAAGCTAACTGAAAAAATGACTGAGGTTGAAAAGGCTGCTGTTACTAAAATATCAGAACTTGAAACTCAAATAAATAGTGGTAAGAAGGATGAACAGGATGGCTTAAAGGCAAAGGCTATTACTGCCTTATCTGCTGGTGATGAAGAGCTTGGAAAAGAGTTGGAAAAAGCTTATGAGAAATCATTAGAGTTTGGAGGTGAGCCAAAATCACAAGAAGATGTTATTACCAGGATGAATGAGGCTTACAGGTATATTAAGGGTGTTGTTCCTCCTGTTAATGCTTTGAACCAATTTGTTCCTAATACTCCTGTTTTAGAGAAAAAAGATAAGGAAAGGTACACTAATACAGAAAAGGGTAAGTCTATGCTACAAGAGAATTTCCCTCATCTGTACCCTAAAGAAAAGAAAGAGGAAGAGAAAAAATAATAATCATTTTAATTTAATATTTAATAAAACTATATTATGGATAACGAAATAGACAATTTAAGAAAAGAATATAAAGGTAGACATCCTGAAAACAATGAGCCTCTTCCTGCTTGGGATGCGGATGAATTAAGGGTTAAGATTAGTGAATTTAAGACTGTTGAACCTGCTAAAGAAGCTACTGAAGTTGTTAATACTGATACTGGAATGACTGAGGATGATGGTAAGGAAAAGACTTATAAGCTTACAGAAGATCAGTTACAACAGATTATGAGTGGTCAAAGGCCACAAAACATTTTTGAAAGGGATTTAGAGCCAGTAGAAGAAAAAGCTGCTAAGCCAAGAACTTATACTTGTAAGGTTGCTCTTTGGCAAAAAGATGCTGATTCTCCTTTGGGTGTTGTTACTGATTTAAAGACTATTAGACATGATCAAGATCCAATTACAAAACTTCATAATGTTGATATTATAAGAGCTACTATTACTTTTGAGAATGAAAAAACTCATAATTTTGAATTTCCTATTGGGGATCTTATTAAGATATTTACATTAAGAGAAGAAGTTATTATAGTGAAAGAAGAACGTAAGAAAATGAAAATGGATAGAGGTATGGTACATAAGGTTAAGACTGTTAAAGAGGGTGGTATCAATACAAGAATGGCTGGGGAAGTTACTAATGTGATGATACCACTTAGGGAAAGGTTTTTAATACCAATTATCACTATCAAGCGTAGAAATGGGCAAGTTTTAGTTTTACCACCTAGAGTAGTAAATATTTAATGAAGAAAGAATGTACACAACAACAGCTTGATGAACTTTTAGCATTGGGTTACAAAGGAGGTAATACGATTGGAGATTTTATAGAGTTCTTAGGAGATGATTTAATTGCTATTGGTAATCATAAAGATCATTGGTACTTATCCCACATAGTTCCAATTACAGATCCATTATGGGCTGGTGTAAATAAAACAAAAGAAAAGAAAACAATACGAAAAAAACTTATAGATGTCTTATGTAAAGCAGTTAAATATAAAATAACAAACAATAATTATGCCTGATCAAAAAGAAAAAGAAATTGCAACTATCAACAATGAAAAGCATTTGGATCTTATAACTGATAGGGTAACACCTTTGTTGAGAAATTGTCTTATTGAGAACATAAGAACAATGGAAACATCCAATGTTACTACCAGGATTAGATTAATTACAGAACAAGCTTTTGAAAAATTGGAATTTAAAGATCCATTACTTAAGGCTGGATTAAAAGCTTTATTCCTCAAAAAATCAAAAGAATTACTGGAAAAATCCACAATTAAGGCTTCTAGTGATGAAAATAATAATAAGATTGAATCAATAGCTTTGTCAATTTTGCCTGAAATATTGGATGGTTCACTTTTTGAAGAAGATGATGAATGGCTTGATCAATATATTGATGGCCAACTTTTAATGTTTGTACATAATTTACTCAAGCATTATTTCAATATGTATTTCCAAAAGGTTGAATTTGCAATGCTAAAGAATTGGGATGATGCTGAATTATTGACTTTTGGCAAAGAGCAATCAAGATTTACAATGGCTGAACTCGATAATATCATTAAAAGTGGACAGGGATTTAATGCGTGGCTTGGGAAGAAAAGGAAAGGGAAAATCATTTTAAGGGAGTTGGCTGAGGAATATTGCCAACTTCTTCATAATAAGATTGATAAAGAATTTGTTGATGAGGTTGTGGATAAAACCAATGCCTGTTCCTGGAACGCTGACTTTAGGACATTCTGTTTAAAGAAATATGATGAAAAATAATTATGGCAAAAACTTGTAATGTAAAAGCTACAGTAAGGGGTAATGCGTATATCTTGGAATTAGGAGATTTTGAAGTAAATGGTGTTAAAGATTGTATTTGTATTTATAATTTGAAAACTAAGAAGTGGCGATTGTTTAGTCCTCCTGGAAAAAAATAATTTGACACATTAATTAGTAGTGTGTTATTTTAAAAATACATTCGGAGATCCCACGTTACGGGAATTAATCTTTTCGGAGGTTTTTGCGTATATGGATTCGCACCCATGTCTTTTTTTTATTTACTTAATTTTTAATTATTATGGCTAATTTTGTTTTACCAGCCAATTCTAAGCAATGGAAAACTGAGAAATTTTCTTCAAAAACTACTACTGCTTATGATCAAGGCGAGTTAGTATACAATGATGGTACTAACACAGTTCCTGGTACAACTACCAACAGGCGAATGGATGGTATTTGTCAGGATGCTAAAGCTGTAGGGGCAACTGCTACTACTTCTTTAAAATATCTCGTACCACGAGAACCAAATGCAGGTATGATCATGGATGTAGGTACAGGTACTATTGCAAAAACTGATGAAGGTCAATGTTTTGATCTTACATCTTCAACAACTGTTAATGCTAATGCTTCTACTTATTCACCAGTTAAACTTATTAAATTCTTAAGTACCACTAAAGGTATTTTCGTATTTAATTATGAGATTGGTGTAGATGCTTAATCAGTTATTCTTTCCGTTACTCTTTAATTTTACTCTTTAAAAATTTTTATTATGGCTACTGTAACTACTACTGTAAACCAAATGACGTTTACAGAACTTGCAGACACTACTAAAAGAGTTGTAGCAGATCAATATAAAGCCGATGATGGCTTGAATGAAGTAAAATCTTTGTATACTGTTGATACTATTCCAAAAGGTACAGGTACTCAAAGAACTTTCACTTCTTATGGTTCTGATTCTTATGCTAACCGCATGGATGAAAGTGCTGATGCTCGACTTAATCAGAGTGTGCAAGGTAAATCCAAAACTATGTATATGTATCGTTTTGGTAAAAATTCTGCTGTTTCTTATATAGCTTCTAATTTCTCAAATACTCCAAAGGTAATTGATGATTTGACAGCTTTATCTAAATACATTCCTAACAGAATGGCTTTAGATCTTACTCATCGTTTCACTTATGCTACTGCAACATCTTATACAGATATGGATGGTGAAACTGTAGATACTACTATTGGAGGTGATACTCTTGCTGTTATTTATGGAACTCACACTCTTAATGGATCTGCTACAACTGTTACTAATGTTATTACTGCTAATCCTCGTTTTTCTAAAGGATCTTTTGAGGTTGCTAAAAATGTTGCTAAAGCTGCATCCCTTGATGAGTTTGGTATTCCGGTTACAATGAACTGGAATACAATAGTAACTGCTAATGAGGCAACTACTATTGATGCTGTTTCTATTCTTAAACGATCTACAACAGATCCAACACAAGATAATTCTGGTGTAGTTAATACACATAAAGGAGAATTCCGCCATGTTGTTCTTATAAAACTTGATACTGATGCTCAGGGTGCTTATGACACCACAAAACAGTATCGTTGGTTTTGGATGGCTGCTGGTCGTGGAATGGAATATTGTACATTCCATTGTGGGATTTGGGAAGCGGCTCATGGTGTAGCACAAGATATTGATATTAATAATGATGATAAAACTATGGGCACTCGTGGTTCATGGGGTATTTGTGTTACTGATCATCGTGGAATTACAATGTCAACAGGAAATGGTGCTTAAATTTTAATTCAATTATCAGCCTATGATTTTGAGGTCGGTGGTGGGGCAGATAAATACAAACTTATTAATTCTATGAATAATAAAGCTTATCAACAAGCTTTACTGAATATGGTTGCACAAGCTGTACCCACTTTTGGTAGAGTTTTTATTAAAATGAACTCATCTGATACAGATGAGGAAAATTATCAGAGGTTACAAGAAACATTTACTCCGGTAGATGGTCAACCTCGATTTTATACAAGTCTTTCCGGTGTTAATACAGCTATGGAAAGCAACAATGATGATGTTTGTCTTATTGATGCTAATAGTACACATAGCCAAGCTATGCTAACTGTTGATGGACATAGAAAACATTTTATTGGAATGGATGGTGGAGGTCGTAAGAACTCACAAGGTTCTAAGATTTTTACTCCTGCAACAGATGTTGCCGCTAGTATTGCTGCTATTCTAAACACAGGTACTCGTAACACTTTTAGAAACTTAAAAATTGCACAGCAAGGTACAAACGCTGCTCAGATTAATGGATTTATTGATACTGGTGAAGGTACTTTTATGGAGCATTGTAATCTTGATATTTATAGTAACCTTACAACAGCAGAGCATTGTGCTCTAAAATTTGCAGGTGATACTTGCCATTATAAGAGTTCTCAAATTGGTGGTTCTACAGTAAAGCATGATGAAGCTAATCAAGCTCCTTTTAATATTCATACTCATGCTGGATCTACTGCTAGATATTCAATTTTTGAAGATTTAGATATTATCCAATTTTCAACCGAAACAGATGCTTCTTGTATTAAGGTAGATGAAGCTGCTGGTGTAATTGGATGGCTCAAATTCAAAGATTGTTTCTTGCTATCAGCAAATAAGGGTGATGGTGCTACTACTGCTGGAACTATGGCTGAGGCTGTAACTTCTAGTGCTACTGCTGGTTATCTTTACTTTCAGCATAGCTCTTCTGCTTTCGCTACTGCATTTGCTGAAGCGGCAGCACTAATTTATGGTGATGCTACTTCTCCAACAGCAGGAAAAGTTGGTGAAATTATGGTAATTGCTGCTTAATCAATTAGATTATGGTTCATGTAAGTAAATTCACAACAAACGAGAGAAGAGTTCTTGATAGGGCAGAAGAAAATGCCTACAAGAGATCGCAACCTCGACCTCAAAGGGTGAATCCACCGGTTTATAGAAATATGCAAAATATTATCGATAAAGCCAAACGTGGAGAAAAACTTTAATTTTTTAACTTTTATTTTAATGAAATATTTTTATATTAACTCAAAGGGTGATCGTGAAGAATACCCTTTGGCTGGTAATGAAACCATCCAATTAGGTGCAGATGGTACTTATCGTGTTTTGGTTGATACCGGAATGGAAACTTATCATAAACCTGGTATTGTTTTACAAGCTATTAAAGAAGAAACTAAAGAAGAAAAAGAGGCTATAAAAGAAGCTGAAAAGGAAGAAAAGAAAAGATTAGCTAATATTAAAAAGGAGAAAGCTGAGGCTGAGGCTAAAGCCAAAGAAGAGGAAGAGGCTAAAGCTGATGCTGAAAAATTAGAAGCTGATGCTAAAGTAGCAGCTGAAACGCATGCTAAAGAAGAAGAGGCTGAGGCAAAAGCAAAGGAAGTACCACCTCCTCCTGCTACTCCTGTTAAAGAAGCAAAAAAATAAGAAATATTGATTTCTTACATGGGGGGCGAAAGCCTCTCTGTAAGTAATTAAAACAATTTACTTCTTAATTTACTAAATTATGTCTGATAAAGATCAATTTCCATACGATGCTATAGGTACTGCTACTGCACCAGCTACATTAACTGCTGCATATACTGGCAATACTAAAACATTATTATGTAAATATTTACCTCATTTGCACATAGATGCGATTTACACCCCTGAAACAGGGCAAACTGATAGATATGTTGAGGTGCTTATTGAAGTAAGCAATGATGAGGGCACTACTTTTTATAAAAGAACAGTACAATCCAATTCAACAACTGAATCAAAGGTTTATGAGGATAATGATACAGGGGTGGCCTTTATTCTACCTGGTGATAAAACTTCTACTGGTGGGGTTGCTTATGATTTTGCTTTTGATGATGCAAATGTTATTGGAGATCAAATAAAAATTTCTGCTAGAGAGAGTGGAGCTGCTAACTTTGGTACTTTATCTTTGAGAGTTACATTATCTGATTAATTTTAACCCCTTTATAAAATGAAGAATTTTTTTAAAAAACTATTCCTTAGTTTACTTATATTCTCTTTAAGTTTTAGCATATCTGTATATGCACAAAATATGGTAGATGGAGGAGATAATATGGTAGGAATATGGATGTTTAGTGATGATAGCACAGAAATCCTACCTACTGACTCTGTTGATATTGATTTTAATGAAAAGAATCTTGACAATGGTGCTGTAATTTATCTTAACGAACAGGCTGAAGCAAGTGCTGATATTACTGGTCAAGGTCAGTTTTGGGTAGATACAGCAACTCCTAATATTCCGTATTTTACTGATGATGCAGGTACGGATTGGCAATTAGGATTAGGTGGTGGTGGTGCAACAACAGCTTTGGATAATCTTGCTGCTGTTGCTATAAATACATCACTTTTACCTGGTGTAGCAAATGCTATTGATTGGGGAAGTGAAGCATTATTTGGAAGAAAGATTTATATTGCATCTGATATTAGTTTTGAGGGTGCTACTGATAATGATTTCCAAACAACTTTAACTGTAACTGATCCGACAGTATCTGATAAAACTATCACATTTCAGGATGCTGATGGTATTGTGGCAATGGATGCTACAGCAGTTACAGATTTAGAAGGTACAGCTTTATCGATTACAACAGGAACATTAAATGTTACTGAGGCTGATCCGCTATCTGCTACAAAAGCACTGGATAATTTAGTGAGTGTTGCCATAAGTGAGTCATTAGTATCAGATACCGCTTTAACTGATGATTTGGGAACAGAGGCAATACCTTGGTTAAAACAATATCTTGGTTCATCAATTAGTTTTGAGGGAGCTACGGATAACGATTACCAAACTACATTTTCTGTTACTGATCCTACTGCTGATAGAACTGTTACCTTTCCTGATGCTGATGTTACACTTAATGCTGCTGGAGATTTATCAGGAGGTACTTTAGCTGCTGGTGTATTAGCATCTTCACTTACAAGTGTTGGTACTCTTGCCTCATTAGTAGCCACTACAGCCGATATAAACGCTGGTACATTCGATGGTACTATTGGAGGTACAACACCTGCGGATGGTTCATTTACTACTCTTAGTGCAACTGGTAATGTAAGTTTAGATGCTGGGGCAGGTAATGCTCCAATATTATATTTAATTGATGGAGATGATAAATATCTTGCTTTCAATAAACTTGATGCAGGTGAAGCACAAATAGTAAATAATGAAGGTGCTTTGCATTTAATGCCAAGTGCTGATACTAATGATTATCTTTCAGTTTCAACTACTACTAATGTAGTTACACTTGAAACCATTGCTAATGGCGATGGCGATCTAGTAATTAAAGCAGGTGGTGGTGATATAAGTTTTGATAATGATAATCTAATAACTACTGGTACTTTGGGTGCTGGTGTTACAACTTTAGGTACAGCGAGTTCAGCAACAGGACAGCTTGTTTACCAAAATTCAACTAATGCAAATACAGTAACCTTACAAAGTGGTGCTACATCAGGTAGTTATACTATGACCTTACCTCTAGCGATTGCTGGGGCTGGTGAAGTTCTAACTGATGCAGCAGGTAATGGTGTATTAAGTTGGGCGGCCGCTGATGGAGGTGCTAATGCTGTACTTTCTAATTTAACAGCAGGAAGTGTAGCTATAAATACCTCATTAGTTTCAGATACAGATATAACAGATGATTTAGGTACTGGTGATGTAAGATGGAAAGATACATGGTTTCAAACATTAAGTGCTGGTTTAACCGCAACAGATACTCTTAAGTTAAGAGGTTATGATGTCGATGGAACAGCTTATGTAGATATTTTAACAATTACCTCAGCTAATACAGTTACAGCAGATTTGAGTTCTACTGTAACAATAGGAGGTAATGCAATTTTAGATGCAACTTCTACTACTTCCGCTTTAACGACAGTAGGAGCTTTAACATCAGGCTCTTTAGGAGCAGGATTTACAGATGTACCAATTGCTCAAGGTGGTACTGGTGCTTCAACACTAGCTGGTGCAAGTATTCCTACATATACAAGTACAAACACATTTACAAATAAGCGTATAACTTCAAGAGTAAAAACATTTGCTTCTGATGCAACACCTGATATTGATTCAGATGATTACGATGCAGTAACAATAACAGCTCAGACAGAAGCTATTACTGATGTGAATGTAACTGGTACTCCCACTAACTTCCAAAAACTTACTTTTAGAATTAGAGATGATAATGATGCTGGTGGTTATGCAATTACTTGGGGGGGTGATTTTGAAGATGCTGGGGTAGCTTTACCAATAATTACTGTGGCAGATAAAATATTAACAGTAGGATTTATTTATAATACAGTTACCTCTAAATGGGGATGTGTTGCTGTAGCAAATGAAACTTAATATGAAAAAACTTTTAACTTTAATTGTAGGATTATTGGTTGGTACAGCTATGGCTGCTCCTATTATATTAAATGGAAATGGAGCTGAAACTAGGCCAATCGTAAAACGCTATTACAATGCTGATCATTATGATAATGGAGATGGTACAATATCAGCTTCTATAAAAGGGAAATGGGTTAATTATATGGAAAAGGATGATAGTTGGCAACCGATTAATGAGCATTTTGAAGATGTTGGAACTCATTTTGAAATGAGTGAAGCTCCATTTATTGCTAAAGTTCCAAAACTTTCAACTGGTACAGCTACATTTAATTCAAATAATCGTTATGATATTTGGGATAAAAAGAAAATTAAGGATGAGCCATTAACAATGCTTACTACCGCAGAGGGTGTGAATGAAGTGATTGGAAAAATAGAAACAGGAGATTTAGGATGGGGAGAAACTACTTATGTAGTATATGAAGGTGCTTATAATTTTGGAGATTTAATATTTGTAGTTCATAAAGCTAGAGGTACTCGTTTAACTCGTTTGGTACGTTTTAATGAAGCCCCTAGTGAGGACTTACAGATAACTTTTGATTTAGATTTTTCTGATAAAATAAAAATCCGTAATAACGGAAAGACATGGAATCAGAAAGGCGATTTAAAAACAAATAAGGTTATTTCAATGAGAAGCGACAATCTTACTAATACAAGTAAGCGTGGTATTGGATTGAGAAACTTTTACATGTGGAGTGATTACAATAACAGAACATCTATTGAGGTTGATATTAAGAAACAGGGGAATGATTATACTCTGACTAAAAATATTCCAATTAGTTATTTTAATGAAGAAACTGTTTATCCTGTTTATACAGATGATAGTACCAGTTTCAATCCTGATGCTAACCCTGAAACTACATGTATTGATGGTAGCGTACTAAGATATGTGGTACCAACTGGTGAAGATTGGGCAGACATGAGAACTAAGGCTGGGACAGATTCGCAAAAAGCAACTGCAACCACCTATTTTGCAAGAGTTCAAGCTGTAAATGTTTCTGATAAGTGGCAAAGAATTGAAAGGGGTATATTCTTGTTCGACACTTCATCAATAGGGGCAGGCTACGAAGTAGATAGTTCTGATTTTAAATTAACAGGAACATTTAAGAATAATGATTATAGTGGTAATGTAGATTTAGTTACAAGTAATCCAGCATCAGACACAAATATCGATACCCCGGATTATGACTATCAGGATTTTGGAACAACCATACTTGCACCCTCTATTTCAATTGCAACATTTGATGATGCTGGACTTAATACATGGGCTTTAAATGAAAGTGGTATTGCAAATATAGATATGGAAGATATATCAAAATTTGGTATAAGAATAAGTCATGATACTACTAATACAGAACCAACATGGTCATCTAACGGTGTTGATTATGTGTATGGTAATTATGCTGACAATGGCTCAAATGAACCAACATTAGATGTAACTTATAGTGAAGTTTCGGATTCTGGAAATATGTTCTTAATGTTTTAATTCTTAATTTAACAATTTTATGTTCAAAAAAATTAGAAATTTAGTGTGGGGATTTTTTACAGGCAAAGATATGAAAGCTTTATATTGGTATACATTTGCACAGTTTATAGCTGCTGGTTGTGATATAGTAATCCAAACTTTAACTGCATGGAATCCTGAAGCTTGGCAGACTATTGCTGCTGGTTTAATAATTTCTCGTATTACTAAAAAGCTTAATACAAAATAAATATGTCAAAATCTTCAGACACAATAATAGGAGAAATGCATACTGACATAAAATGGATAAAAACAACCCTTGAAAAAAAAGCTAATAAATGGGTGGAAAGGGTTATCGCAATAGGAATGTTGGGGTGTGTAGGATGGGCAGGTAATCAATTATTAGGCTTAATTCCTAAAGTGCAAGCATTATTTAATTAATTAATATGTCAGCAAAATCTTTACAAAAAGCATCGATAATCAATATAACTTCATCAAAAATCAGGATTAAACATCCTGATATTGATAAAAATCCAAATACCATTATGGCTAATGGTATTGCTGCAGCTGGAGTTACTTTAACTGTTTTAGATAATAATGGATTTGCAGATGATGATTTTATGATATTGGGGGCGATAGGAGATAACCAAACAGAAGCAATAGATGTAAATGGTGCTGTTGCTCGTGGAACTTCAATGACTATAACCAATACATTGAAATTTCCACATGTATTAAATGATCCTGTTACAAAAATTTACGAAAAACAAATTAAGATTTATGGTGCAGCTACGGATGGTGGAACTGGAACAGTAATTAAGACACTTGATATTGAATGGAATAAACAATATACAGAATATAGTTTAATAACTACTGATACGGCTTATGCTTATTATTATGCTACTTATTATGATGGAACTACAGAGGGTGCTGTTAGTGATTATATTTTGGCTGCTGGTTTGGGTTCTGCAACTGTATTTGGTGTAATCCAACAAGCTTTAGATATTGTTGGAATTGATATTGATACTAAGATAACTCTTAAAATGTGTACTAGATATGCTCAGGATTGCCAATTAGCTATTTCTCAATTTGTTTATCATAAGCCACGCACAGGTAAGGAAACACCAATTGATTGGGGGCATGAACTCACAGAAGATATTACTTCTTTATCAATTGATGAAAATCAAAATAGGTATGATATATCATCTTTGAATTTTAAATATACTGCTGCAAAATCAGTTACAAGTGTAAGGTTAGGGGATCTGAAAGCTATGGATAAGATTAATCCGGTTGAAATGGATGCAGAATTAGCCTATAGGCCTTATACTGAAGTGGCAACTCAAGCTGAAATTGCCGATATTACGCTTGTGGTTGATTCTAATGTAGAATATTCAGATACAGGTAATCTTTATCTTGGTAGCGAGATAATTACTTATACAGGAAAAACTGGAACTACAACATTTACAGGAATACCTGCTTCAGGTACAGGTTCAATAACCGCACAGCATTTAGTTGATGCTCCTGTATGGCAAAATGCTGCTCCTACAAAGCCTACAAAGTGGACAGTATTTGAAGATTATTTAATTTTAAATCAACCGCCTTCTGATGATTATGAAGATTATGCTATTAAAATAAAGTATTACAAAACATTAACAGCTTTAACGGAAGTTTCTGATTCTATCACCATTCCTTTTTACAATGTTTTCCAATATTACATAGCTTCAAGAATTGAACAAAGGAGAGGAAACACAGAGGAATCTTTATTATTGATGAACCAATTTGAAAAGATGGTATTCCAAAATTCTCAATTTAGGGATGTTTTACCAAAAGCTAAAAAAACTTATAAAAACTATGCAGTATGATATTACAACGTCTAAATTTCTTGGCAGGGGGAAACACAAATGTTTCACCATTTATAGCTGAACCAAATAGTTGTTTTGTATTATCTGGTGCTAATGTTTCGCACAAATTAGGGGCAATGCTGAAAGATGTGGGGTACAGCCAGGTTGGAGATACTCTTGAGGCAGGTAAAGGGGAAACAGGTCTTTTTGATTGGAGGCCAGCCGGAGGTACACAAAAGACATTAGCCACTATTAATAATACTGCAGGAACTAATTTAACCTTAAAATACAATAATGCAGGAACGTGGACTGATATTGTTCTTGGTGGGGCTTGGGATGCTTATGAGGATTGTAAGGTAGAATTCGAAAATTTTATTGGATATGCTTTTGCTGTTGGATATGATGCAACGGATAAGGTATTTTTACCAGTTGGATCTTTAACTGGTACAACATTTTCAACTGTAACGAATGTTACAAATATGCCACAGGGTAAATATGTAGTAAAATATCACGATAGACTTTATGTTTTAAATTGTAAAATAGGAGCTACTTTATATCCATATTCAGCTTATTATTCAGAAATACCAGTTGGTGGAACAGTAACATGGACACCATCAGCTATTAATGTTGGCTATGGTGAGGAAATAACAGGTGGTTGTGTTAATTGGGAAAGGTTAATGGTCTTTACTGATCAGAAGGCTTACATGTACGATGGAAGCTCATTTAAGCAAGTTTGGGATGAGGGGGCTTATCATCGTACTATTAAAAATAATGGTCAATTCATGGTCTTTTGTAACCAAACTAATGTTTGGCTTACCACAGGTGGGCAACCAATGCCTATTGGTGGGAAAATAATTGATTTTATTAGAAATGGTACACCATCTTCATTTTTTGCTGAAGTTGTTGATGAAGAATACAATTTATATGTTGGTACTGTTACAGTTGATGGTATAACTTATACTAATTGTAAATTGACATATAATTTTGCTACACAAGGTTGGAGGTGGAGAGAGCTTTATGATGATATTACTATATTTGCAAAAAAATTAGATTCAGGAAGAGAAAGGTTATATATGGGTTGTGCTGATGGTGAAGTTATGAATAAAGCCAAATATACTGATGCAGCTCTTGTTTCGGCAGATGATGGCCATGATATTGCTTCTTATTTTGAATTAGCTCCTATTATTATTAATGATTTGACTTTTGAAAAGGATATGCAGGAATTGAGAGCTTATTCAGAAAGAGCACAGGGGTTGAAATTATTTGCTAGAGTGATTGATACAAACTCAAGGGCAGCTTCTGAATTTCTACCTATTGGTATGCTAACTAAATTCATTAATCAATTTGAAGTAAATGTTAAGAATGGGGTTATTTTACAAATAGCTGGTTCTGAAAAAAGCTCATTACCATATTGGAGTTTCTATGGTATTGAAATGGATGTACAAAAAGCTTCTAAAATTTTATAAGTTATGCCTAGTATTGCCGATCTTGGCTATAAAAACAATGTTAAACCAATATCTGTAATAACGGAGGATCTTCCGTTAGCTTCTGTAAATCAGGAAATACCAAACAAAAGTATTGATTTATCCAAAATGACTATAGATACTTTTCAGGTTAATCAACACATGAGAGGCGGTGCAAGTGGATATAATGAGGGAATTGGATGGTGGATAGGAAGAGATGCGGATGGTACAGCCTTATTATTTTTTGGTGATAGCACAGGAAATAAGGTTACATGGGATGGTACAACTTTAACCATTGCTGGTTCTTTAACTGCTGGTGAAATACATATACCGGATAAAACAACAGCAAATTCATATCATGTTAATAGTGATGGTGATATGTGGATTGGATGTAATGTAGCTGATTTTGCTTCTGATAATGATAATGCTGCAGCTTATATTCTTAAAAATGGAGCATCTAAATTTCAAAATATAATATTAGAAAGTAATGTTACTATAAAAGATTTACAAACAGGATCAGAAATTGCAATACAAGGATGGCAATTTAATGGTGCTTATAGTGCAACGGATTATAGGGTGGTGGCATGGGCATCTGGTACTTTAAGATTAATGGATAGCACTACTTATGCAATAACTAGCGGTAATACTGGCAATATGACTGCTGGTGTTACTAACTATATTTATTTGGATATAGCGGTTTCAGCTACAGGTTTTCAGGTTACTACAACTGCTGCTACTGCTGTTGGTTCAGGAAAAATTTTAGTAGCTGTTGCAAAACCTGTAGCTGATGTGGCTAAAGATGCTGAATATCAAGTTTTTGGTGGTAAAGGTGGTAGTAGTCATTTAATTTCAGTTAATCAGATTGTTGCTAATTCTATTACAGCTAATGAGATGAATGTATCTCAAATATCTGCGATTACTTCTAATTTAGGTACAATAACAGCCGGTACAATAACAGGTGCAACAATACAAACAGCAGCAAGTGGAAGTCGTGTAGTTTTGACTTCTGATAATCTTCTTGCTTATGATGATGATGGTGATGTAATTTTTCAGATTAATTTAACTGGAACAGATGTAGGAGATGTAATAACTGGAGATTATGTTGGTGGAAAGGGAATGAAATGGGATAAATCGGCTAATCAATTACTTATTCAGGGGGATATGAGTAATGTGGCTTTTGATCAGATAATAATTACAGGAGATTCAACTATTAATGGGATTAATCCTGTTGTATCGAGTTTTGGAGGTGATGGTTCTGATGGAATATTAAATGTAACATCAGGAACAACAAATATAGCAATTCAAAAATGGCAGTATAACGCTATTTCTGTAGCATCAGGGGCTACACTTTCAACAACTGGAACTACTGGAATAATGTACCTTCTTTGTCAGCAGGATATGACTGTTACTGGTACTATTGATTTTAGTGATAAAATTACTGATTTAGCTGCTACATCTGCTGTTAATTTATATAATGGTGATACTTTTACACCAACTGGAAAGAAGAATGGTAATGGAGGTGGAGGAGGAGGAGGTTCAAATTATGGTGCTACTGCTTATTTTGGTGGTGATGGAGGTGATGGTACTGGTGGTGGTGCTGGTGGAAAAGGTGGTGGTGGAGGACTTGATAGAGGTGGTGCAGGTGGTGGTGCATCAGGAGGTTCAACACCACTTGGTAATGGTACAGATGGTGTAACAGGAGTAAGTGCAGATGATGCAATTGATAGTGCTGGTGGTGGAGGTGTTTATTCTACTTCTGCTGGTGGTGCTGGTGGTGGTGCTGGTACTGTAGGTGGAAGTGGATATGGTGTAGGTGCAGATGGTGATACAGGATTTGGTGCAGATGGTGGGGATGGTATGGCAGGTGGTGGTGCTTCTGGGGGTGAAAGTGGTAATGGAGGTGTAGATACAATAATTAATATAGGTGCAGATTTTGATGGTACAAGTGGAACTATTAAATGTGATGGTGGTGATGGAGATGCAGGAGGTGATGGTGGAGATGCAGGAGGTGGTGGATATGGAGGTGGAGGAGGTGGTGGAGGTGATGGTGGGGATGCAGGTGAATTAAGATTAGTTTATGGAGAATCTTATGTAGCTCCTACAATAACAATAGGTGCAGGTGCAGCAGGTGGTGCAGGTAATGGTGGTGCAGGTACAGGTGATACTGGAGATAATGGTGTAGTAGGTGATATAGGTGCAAGTGGTTCATCAACAATTAAAACAGTTCCAAATGTATATTAAATTTTTAAAAGACAACAACGGGTTTGTAACAGGATTTTTATCTCATATTCCAAAAAATAAATTGTATAAACACAATATTAATGATTTACATCAAATTAAAAATACAGATTATAAAATATTATTTTATTATTTATTAGGTAGAGAAAATGTTAAAATAAAAAGTGGAATAGGCTCAGTTAATATAGGAGGTATAAAATTAAAAGATGAAGGTGATCACGATATAAGACATGAAAAATTACAAAAAGATATATTTAAACGCAAATCTAATCATTTACTAAATTAATACTATGACATATTTATCAGCAAAAAAAGAAGGATTTACAGGCTCTTTCAATGATTGGGTTGATCAAGATAGGCCAAATACTGCATATGAAATATTTGGTGGATCTGCCAAAGCTCAAAGGGAATACGAAAGTGAAATTCGTCAGCAAGGCTTAATCAAGGAACTTGGGGCTACTGATCTTATAAATTTAATGACTACACGAGAGGGTAAAAATCAAGTTAAATGGACACTTGATGAAGCAAGTCGTGAACTTAGAAATGTAGGTAGAACATCAAGTCGTGGGCATGAACTCACTCCATCATATTTAGCAGGTCTTGTTAAACAGCACATGAATCAAGATATGTTCAAAATGACATATGGTGGATACCAAAGCCCTGAACATGAAAAAGACTGGGATGTTTTAAGTTCAGTTCTTCCTAGTTATGTATCAGCAATATTTGATCCTGAAAACAAGGATATACATGTAAGAAATGCAGCTACATCATTAAATAGTCTTTTACCAGATGCAGGGTTTGGTGATACTATAAAAGCATATGAGGAACAGGACAAAGTAGAAAATGAAGATAAAATGCAGGATGCACAAAGTATGTCATATACTGGTTTTAAAAGAATATACCCAGAATCTTCACAAGAACAATATAGCCAATTAAAAGAACAAGGTATTAACGGAAGAGAGGTTGATACAACAAGGCCTGGAGAGGGTACTATTTCAGAACAGAATAAAACAGGTGTGCCTTATCCTACTTGGGCTGCACAGCAACAATCACAAGGCAAACCATCTTCTTATCAGGATTGGCTAAGTGCTAAACCAACAACCGGAGGTCAAGCTGGTGCAAATGCAAATGCGACTACTACACCAACTGGGCAAAATGGAGAACAAGCTGGTGCTTCTGTTGGAGCAGACGATAATACAACTTTGGCTTTACAACAATTAGATGCTGCTGTTGCTAGTGGATTACTTAACCAAGATACTGCAAGTTTATTTAAAACAGTTGTAAGGAATTGGGATGTTAATAAGGAATTGAATATGGATAATGTTTTAAAAGAATTTGATACTATTTCTGAAAGTACAATTTCACCATATTTTGCAGAACAAGCGGATATTTTTAAAAAGGATGTTCAAACTGCTTATGGTAATTTGGAACAATCAAGATCAGAGGAATTAGAAGCTCAGGGAATACAGGCAGGAGAAAGGATTGAGGGTACTCAGGAGGATTTGGCTAGACGAGGTTTAACTTTCAGCTCAGAGGGTGCTAAACAACTTGGTACTGAATCAGCTTTTGGTGGTAAAGTGCCATTTGGAGGTGAAAAACCAGTTGGAGAAGGATTAGTGCCAACTCAAAATAGATTAATATCATCCGGTTCACAAAGATCTTATCAGCAAGCTATTGATACTCTTGGTAGGCAGGCAGAGAATACTTTAGGACAGAATAACCTTGTACAAGGCTTTACTCCTAGAGGTGTTTCACAAGGTACAATAGATCAAAATAAACAAACTGCTGAAGCTAATGTACTTTCTGGCTTAGCAGGTCAGCAAAGACAAAATTTCGATTATCAGAAACCACTTAATTTTAATTTTTAATGTTTAACTTCAATATATAATATGGCTAACTTAGAAGCATTAGAAGCATCAAGAGCAGCACAGGAAGCAAGTGGTTTTAGTGAGCCAACTGCACCTGCTAGAGATCCAAGCAGGGAAGCTACTAAAATTAATGAGCTTGGCCTTGATCCATCCCAAATAACTCCTGATATTGAAAAGGATTTGTTTGAAGCTACTTATTCACCTGATGAATTAAGTGGTTTGACTGATTATAAAACTTTGGTGAAAGGCCAAAGCAAATTGGCCGGACAGGCAGGTACAGCAATGGGGGAAGCTCAAGCTGCTTATACTGGATTTAAGCCCGAACAAATGATGGGGGTACTAGAAGATGCCTTGAGGACTAAAACAGACGTAGGGGCACAACCATTGGGTACTAGCGAGCTATTTAAGGATGCTGGTATACCACAAACAGGTGTAGCAGGTTTTACTACGCTTATGCAGTCAATGGATCAAAATTCCAAAGCTATGCAAGATAGATATGGTAGTTTTACTAATGTTCTTGATAAAGCTGGTACATTTGTAAGTGAGGAATATAAATCCTTAGCAAATAATTATGAATTTGCCATAAATCAGTATAATGAAGAAAGAGGTCGGCTTGATGGTATGATTAGTAATATTGTACAACAGGAGCAAGCAATGGCTTTAGTGGAAAGAGAAGTAGATTTGTTTAAGGAAAAGGAAAATTTCTTAAGAGGCCTAGAACCTACAGCATCAGAAAAATTAGATGCTCAAGAAAAGGGTTACACTTATGTTAATGGTGATTATGTACCTACAGGTAGTTTTGAAGGCATGTTTGCTGATATTGGTGATCCTAATAGTGATTTATACGGAGAATGTGCTTATATGTCTAATAGAATTACAACTGGTGAATCTGGTGATGCACAATGGCTTGGTAATAGTTTTGAGGATAAAATAGGAAAAGTAACTCATTATGATAATCCTACTATTGGGGATAAGCTAGTTACTAAAAATAATACACAATGGGGGCATGCTAGTACAGTAATAGATTGGAATCCTGAAACAAGGAATGTACAAGTAGTTGAATGGAATAAAAAAGGTGATCACAAAATGGAAGTTAATGACTATAATATTGATGATTTAAGCAATTCTTATTCAGATACAGCTAGTGGTGAGGCTAATTGGGGTTTTGTTGAAGCTAATTTAAAGCCTGAGATAGCACAGAAATTGAGTGGAATTTCAGATGGTGGAGATATGCAATTTGATCAGAGTGTTATAGATTGGGGTAATCAAATTATGGAGGGTGAAGCTAAAATAACTGCTGTACCTAAAGAGTTAAGAGATGATGTAAATAGATATAATGAAGTTTTTGAAGATAGTATTCAGAAAAAAATAGATGATGGCACAATAGAAAAAGGAGGTATGAGTTATAATACATTACCACAGGAAAAACAATTAATTGCAGAATTAGCATCACAATATAAAGTTGATCCAGCAAAAGTAGAATCTATAAGAAGTGGTGCTAGATCAAAAATATTTGCTGCAGCAAGAGAGTTAAATCCGGATTTCGATCCTATTAAGTTGCCTGGTAAATACAAGTTTTATCAAAGTTATCAATCAGGTGATTTTTCCGAAAACATGAGAGTGGCCAATGAAATAGCTGGTGATTTGGAAGTATTGAATGAAAAAGCTTCAGCATTAGGAACTACTTGGTTGCCTAAGTGGAACGCTATTGAACAAACATTTAAAGCTGAAACAGGTAAGCCAGAAGTTAAAGCATTTAGAATTGTTGCTCAAGGTATGTCGCAAAAATTAGGTAGATTATTTAAGGGTGGTAAGGGTGTAGTTCCTGAAGCGGAGGCAGAAAGATGGTTAAAAGAGTTGGTTGAAAGTGAATCTCCTGAACAGATGAGAGCTTCTTATGCTGGTGTTATGGAATTGGTAGGAATGAATATAAGATCTATGAGAGAACAGTATGAAAGAACAATGGAAGAAACAATACCACAACCTATTTTTAGTGAAGAATCAAAAAGGCTTTTACTTAAAAATGGTATTGATTCAGAAGAATTTGATCCAACTACTGAGAGCAATGAATATCCAAAAGGTACAGTAGTAGAAGTGGCTGGTCAAAAATATTTATCCAATGGAGATGGAACCTTTAACCCACAATAAAAATGTCAATTACTTTAGCTGATTTACAAAAAAAGGGTGATATTAAAACAATATCTTTAGCTGATTTACAGAAAAAAGGTAATGTTAGTATAGTTTCTCAACCTAAACAACAACCACAAGCACAACAACCAGCACAACTACCTGAACAAATCCAAAAACCAGACTCTGGCAATTTTGTTAATAGATTTTTAAAAGCATCAAGACAAGCACGTCAAGAAGGAATAGACATAATGAATAGGGGTACTGAACAGCGTATCTTAGGAGATACTAAGCGTGAAAAGGCTACTGGCTTTCTTAAAGAAGTACAAGGTACTGTTAAGGGTACTGCTGGTGCTCCAATTGCCGGATTAGTTGCTGTTGCTGAACCATTAATAAAGTGGATTACTGGAGGTGGAGAAAAGTTAGGAGAAGATTTTAAATCAGGATTAAGTGCAATTATTCCTGATTTTATTGAAAATCCACTTAAAGAAAAGGCTTTAAAAGAAATTACTAAAGCTGTTGAGGGTGGGAAATTTTTATCAGATAAATTAGAACCAGAAACAAAAGAACTTATAGGACAGTCTGGATTAACAGCTGTACAGTTGTTAGATTTTATCCCATATGTAGAATCTTTTGCTATTGGAAAAGCTGTTGCTTCGACAACAGAAACTGTTGTTAAGGCTACTCCAAAGGTTGTTGAAGCAGTAAGCGAATCAATGACAAAATTAAGAACAGCATTAAAAGCTTCAAAAACACCAAAAAAAGATATTTTAGCGAGTTTAGACGAGGGAGTAATTAAAACTTTTGAAGCTGAACAATTGGCTGCTGAATATGGTATAGAATTACCAGCTTCATCTTTTGCATCTCCAGCAAAGGCAAAATCAGAACAAATATTGGCAGAGGGATTTTTTGGTGGTAAATTAAAAGCAAGAGCAACTAAAGCAGTTGATGATTTTACTAAAGTTGTTGATGATATACAAGCAAAGGCTGCTACTAGTGGTGAATTAGGTGAAGAAATTTTAACTAAATTCAAATCAGTAGAAACTGAAAGAAAGGCTGTCATTAAACAGCTTTATGATGATGTAGCTGAAATAGAAACTCGATTGCCGATCAATGAAAAAATTGTTATTGAAACCACAAATGCACAAAAATTAATTACAGAATTAATAGATAGAAAAAAAACAGCTCTTAAAACAGGAGTTGGCAGTCCAACTGAAATAAAACAATTAAAGGCAATGCAAAAGGGGTTAAAAAATAATAAAGATTTAAAAACAATGAGGGCAGCTCTTCAAGAAGTTGGTGATTTAGCTAATTTTGATTCTTTTGTGCCAACAACTAATGAAAAATTATTTAGAAAATTATATGGATCATTAAAAAAAGATATTGATAGTGCAATTACAGCACAAGTGCCAGAACTTGGTGAAGCATTAACAAGTGCTAATAAGGCATTTTCAGAATTTGAAACATTAAAACAAAGACCTTTTGTAAAAAGTATTCAAAAGTTAGGTAAAGCAGGTGATGTAGATACCATAGCTGATAGATTGACGAAAACAAAGGTATCTACTAATGAGATTGAACAAATTTATTCTACACTTGGAGCAGAAACAACAGAACAGATACAAAGGAAAATAATATCAGATATTTTAGAAAGTGCAAAATCTCCTAATGTTGGATTCAAACCAGCTGGATTTTCAAAACAATTAAAATCTATAGGAGATGAAAGACTGTCTGCCTTATTAGAACCAGAACAAATTAAACAATTAAAAAACCTAGATAAAATAAATCAATTAATAGCAAAAGGAACTGCTGTTAGTAAAGGAAGTCAAACAGCATTAATTCAACAAGTAGTAAGAATATTATCTGCTCCGGCCACAGGTGGAACTTCTGTATTAGGAGAATGGATTATGGCTAGAGTGTTTAACAGTAAAAAAGGACAATTGTGGCTAAAGGGATTAAATAAAAAAACAGTGGAAGCTTTGAAAAAAGCTAAGGTTAAATCAAAAATAGATGCTACAAATATTGTTAAATAAAGCTTTCACACTTTATAACTTAATTTAAATATTATGATTAAATATTTTTCTCAACTTGATCCTAGTTGGGCTAGAAAAACATTGGGTAATACAATTTATACAATAATGAATTGGGGGTGTGCAAATACTACCATCTGCAATGCCATCCAAAAAATCTATAAAGTTTTTGATTTTTCTCCTAAACATGGGGCAGAATTATTTAAATATACGGATGATGGGAAGATAATACATGATTCTATCAAATTTAAGGATATGAAAACAAAGCGTGTATGGGGTAGGCCTGATAATAAAACATTTATTGAATATGCTAATAGCGATAATAAAGCAATAGGAGTAAGAATGGCTTATAACCCACAACATTGGATATTAGTTACTGGCTGGACTGTATGGTGGAAATTTTGGTTTTTAGCAGCAGATCCATATTCTTATAATCCGGTTACAAAGACTTGCAGAATTGTAAGAAAATTAAAACGCAATATTGATGGAGCATTTTTGTTTAGCAAGCCAAAATAAATGTGTTTATCATTAAAAGATTAATATTCTGTTACATTTAATGTACATTTCTTCCCTTATTTTATCTATTATTTCTGGGGTTATTTTTCCATCTATAATTAATTGTAAGTAATGTTTACTTTCTTCTGCAATATCACGAATTTCTGGACTATAAACAGCATGGTTTTGTAAAGCTATTACAATACTTCTCATTTTATTCACAGCGTTTACATAACTATATGCCCTATCATCTACTACCTCTCTTACTAGATTTTCCATATCTATTGGTTGTGGTTTTTCCATAATCTTATTGTTAGTTGGTATTGGTTAAGCGTTATTAGTATGTGATACATTGATAATCATTCCATTTGAAACATCTACACTTTCACCTTTGATTAATGTCCCATCGCCCCTACTCTTTGAGTGATAAGTGATTGTATATACCACATTGTTGTGATATGGATTATCATCAAATACAAGTTTTACAACTTCCTCATACGAGATTTTGCAAGTATGCCATTTTTTAGATTTTGTGTTTACAATAATCTCAATACCTTCCTCAACAATTTCTTCTACAACTTCTTTATATCTGCTGGGTAGTAATAGTACTGGTTCATTTACATGGATATTAAACATAACTGGTATACCATGCAATTTTGCGATTTCGCTTATGCTTTTTTTAAATTTATTTACGTCTTCCATAATCTTATTGTTAGTTGGTAAGGTTATTTAAATTTTGAAGGTCTTAAATTCTTCTCATGCAACTTCCCAAATCTCAAGGCTCTTATACGTTCCTCAACTTCTAGGTTTAAATCTTCCTCATTTAGTCCTGATCTAGTATAAGTAATAATTTGAGCAAGTTCATTTAGATTGTCATTTTCCTCTGTTAAAAGTAAATGCTCTTTGTGTATGCCCATTGTACGCATAATATTATCTCGTCTTTCAAGGACTTCATCTCTGAGTTTTTCAGTTTCATTTGATAGGGTTTCTAATTTCATATCATTATAATTACCACCATTCCGACTGCAAACATGAACCCAAATGCAAATCCGATGGTGAAAGGAAATAAAATATTCATGATTTTTTTATAGGTTTTGGGTTAGCACATCCTTTACATATAATTTTGCCATCTGCACGTTCATATAGTGGTGATCCACATTGGCAGAACTTACCAGAAAAAATTAATGAATGGGATGGTGGGCTTAAAATTACACCTTTTTGTATATATGCAGGTAGGACATATTTAAAGCTATTCATAATATTAAAATTTAAAGTGTTTATTTTGAGAATGTCTTTTGTAATATCCATAGAAAGCTCCTGGTCTTTTTTTGAATACTTCATAACAATATTCAATCTGCTTTCTCCAATCATTAAATTCATCTGAATCTATAAAATTTGAGTGCCATTGATAGTTAAGTTGGCATAATCCATAATCATAATATCCATTAGCTCCAATAATATTTGATCTCCTATTAGGATCTATCGTGCCATTTTCAGCCCTTAACGTGTAAAGAAAATCTTTATTATTACTTAGCCTATAAGCATATCTCATTATTTCATTCTGAAATGCTGAATGATCAGGCATTGTAACTTTGTGAATTTGCCATTTTAAGACTGTTTCAGGCGGTAAAAGATTAAATGTAAGTATTTCCCCATTCTCATCTGTTATGTAGCACTCAGGGCTATTAGCACAATAATCATCAGCATTTACATCTTCTACTATTTTGAATATCTCAGGATGAGCCAATTCTTTTAATTTTAAATCCTGATCTGTTGTCTTTAGGTCGCATTGCCCCAATACAAGTAGTGCGAGAATTATAAATATTATTAAGATCATTTGATCGAGTTTTGTTCGTTTCATTTTTATTTTTGTTATTTAATAAGTGGTCGGTGAACTCTACAACTGAATGTGTAAGTAAAGCTCCTATTAAGCAGAAAGCCATTAGCCATACTGCTAGTAAAAAATTTGTCATTTTTGTTTTTGGTTATTTGATATTTGTTTTTGGCTCGTGTCAGAGCTGTTTAAATATTATTAGTTAGACCGGCATGGTTTTTCACAATGCCGACCTTAAAATACTATTTACTTAACCATTTGCCCACTTCAGCAACACGAGTAAAAAATCGTGATGTGCGTGTTTTAGCCCTTATAGACTTAATTTCATTGTCAGTAAGACAATTTACATTAGTATTTCCCAATGATGTGATATACCTTCCATCACAAACAAAGATTGTGCTCTTTGCTGATGTTAGATATAAATAGCCACTTTCTGATTCAGCTCTATAGCCATTGTCAAAGTGATCTACTGCAAAAGCTGATGGAACAAAAGCTAATACAGCTATTAAAGTGATTAAAAATTTCTTCATGTTATAGAAATTATGAAATAAATTATTTAAGTAGTTGTTTATATTGTTATTATAGCATATCATATAATAAAAGTCAATATTATTAATCATTATATATTACTTCTACGTCATTCTTTTGTAATACCTCTTCCAATCTGTTCATAGCTGTTTCCGGTATATGACCTCCTTTTATCCATTTTCTTATTGTATCTGTACCTCTAACCATTTGCCTGGCTAAATAGTCTTTTGTGATCCTTCCATTAGTTTGATCAATAGTAGCTTTTAAGTTTATTGTTTTTGGCATTTGATTATAAGTTATTGATTATTGCTTCCAACTGTTCTTCTGTTGGTGGTGGGGGCGGTGTTTCGATAAATTGTTTAGTAAAGTCAATTGCTTCTTGGTGTCCTTTGCATACTTGGGCTACTACCCCATTACAAGAGTTAAGATCGGCAATCCATATTTTTTGCTCAGGGCTTGTTACACCTCCTTTTTCCTTTTTCATTTCTATAAATAGAATTTGTCCTTGATTATTTTCTCTAAGCTTGGGTGGGATCACTAGCACTAAATCAGGTAATCCTTTTACTACTCCGGCCATTCTATTTTGGTTTATGGCTTTCCAACTATCTGTAAATGTTGATTGAGCAATAGCACATACTTTTATTCCCTGTTCTCGTGCCCATTGCACAAATTTTGCTTGGTGCTTTAATTCTGATAATGGTTTGTTTGGATCTAATTTCATGATACTTGATTCATAAATTTTTCTAATTCAGGATCTTCCTCAACCTTTTCTGCTACACTCTTATAAGCAGTATTTTTACTTACTTCCGGTGCTATGGCCTTTCCATATTTAGCAGCCTCAGCACGTTCTTTCATTTTTTCTTGAGGTGTTTGGTATTTTTTGGCCTTAGTGCCCAATATATCCTCAGCCTGTTTGGCCATTATATGCTTACAAGTTTGTTTAGTACCAAACTTAAATGAGGGGCAAGAGCAGACTGGTTTTCCATTCACCTCTATAATTGTGTAATCACCAGTCTTGCCTTTAATCTTGCTTGTTTTTAAGTTTAGTCGCTTTTTTTTTCAGCATCTTCATCCTCAAAAGGAGCTTCTTCATCCTTTTTAGATTTAGGTTTTTCTAATTCTTCAATAGTTATTACATTACAATATTCATTACCATTTGTAGCTTCGGTAATCTTAGTTGTAAATTTAACTATTTTATCTTTCAACGCTTCGGTATCAAATTTACCTTCAGCCTTATCAAGCTTAATGCCTGCAATTACCAAAATCTGATCAAATGATTCAAATCCTGGAGTGAAGAAAGATTTAAAAAGTGTTCCATCTTCTAATGTGAATTCCACAATGAGCTTATCTGCTCCATTGGGATTGTTATAGATGCTTACTGCATGTATGACTGCATTATAATCACCATCTGCAATCATATTTGTTGCACCTCTTGTGTAAGGAAATTCTGCCATATAATATGGGGGTTAAGAATTATAAAATTATTTTAGCATATTTTCTATTTCTTTAATTCTGTTTGTGCCTTTTGAAATGCCAATTTTCAATTTCTCTTGCATTTCAGGATCTATTTCAAATCTATGTATGATCAGGGATTTTGTAAAATTTGGATTGTATGCAACGAATACGCAATACTTTCTTTCACATATCAACATTTGCATTTGCATTTGACATATATATTCTTTTTTAATGCCATTAATTCCTAATACCATTAGTTTTAAGAAGTTTTTATCATTTGGGCACTTCACCTCCACCATGCCCTCTTTATCGTCAATAAACTTATCAGGTGAGCAACCTGCACACCCATCATCTGATGATACAAATCCAACTGTTTCAGTTTTTACTTTTGCTTCCATTTCATACATATCTATAGCTTGAGATTCAAGCTCATTACCTCTTTCCATATCTTCATTACTATAACTTTCAGGTTCAGCAAATGAGAACTTTCTAGCCATAGTGTCTAATACTACTGTTTCAAGGCCATCCTTAGCAACACTAATTGCATAAGCATTAGAAGCTGTGAGCTTTCCAGCTCTCAATTCGTGCCATTCAGGTGTATTTTGTTCAATATTATTGTGGATCTTCATGACTATTTAAGGTTATAGGTTGCTATCTTTTTATAAAGTATTTTTGTAGTTTGAGTAGTGATTACATGAAAATCATCTTGAGTTTCAGTAGTACATCCATTATCAGTTAGAAATTTGATATATTCATCTTCCTTTTCAAGTTCAGCTTGCTTCTCAGCTTCTGCTTTCTTTTCTCTTTCTTCTTTATCCTCAGCTTCAATTCTTTTTCTTTCATCTTCTTCTTGCTTATCAATTAGATCTTGTTTTTCCTTTTCAGCTTTCTCTTCAACTTCTTTAACTGCATCTATTTTAGCTTGTTCAGCCTCTTCTGCTTTCTTTTTGGCTTCCTCTTTGACCTCCTTTGCCTTTGCTTTTCTTTCTTCTTCAGCTTCTTCCTCAGCTTTCAATCGTGATTCCTTTTTAGCATCCTCAATTGACTTAGCTCTAGCAACTTCCTCTTCAGCTTCTATTATTTTTCTTTCTTTTTCCTCAAGGTATTCAGTCTTTTTTTCATTATAGAATGTTGTAAATTCTTCAGGTGATAATAACAATAATTCAGCATCAGAAATTTCTACACCAATTTCTGCAAGCCTTTCTTTTCTTTCCGGTAGTAATTCTTGCCTTTCAGCAATTACTTTTTCCTCATCAATTTTAATTTGCTTTCCTAGTAATTCATTTTCAACAGGCTCAATCAATTCAATCAATTCTTTTTCTTTGGATATTACAGCCCTTTGAAAATCCAAAGCTTCTTGTCTTAATCCCTTTCCTGTTTTTTGTAGTTCTACTCTTACTTTTTTTAGATCCTTTCTTGCTTCATCTACTGCCTGATATCCCTCTTTATCATCAACTCCTTTGATTGTAAGGGCTTTATATTTATCAGCTAGTGTTAGTAGTTCAGCTTTTTTTGGAGAGAACTTATCCATGCTTAATTCAGTCATTTTTAGGTTTGTTAGGTAGTAAAAATTCATTCATTGGTAATTTGTGCCATCCTGTTGTGTGCCTATCATCATTATATTGATATACACCCCCCTCTTCAGTTAGTCCATATAGTACATGAAGTATATCTCCAATTGCATTTATAGCTGTACCACACGCTATCTGCTTGAATTTAAGATTATTTGGCATCTTCTTTGGGGTTAGATTCTAATTCTTTTTTACGATCAGTAACAGCTTTACTAAATTCTTTACCTCTTCCCTCATTTTTCTTCCAATACTTTTTAAGCTCATCCACAGTTTCGAGAGCTTCAAGCTCTTCTTTGTACTGGCTTTCAGGCTCTTCAACATCTTCCATATCCTGAGTTACAAAATCTGAAGAACCTGTTGATGTAATAGTGCCATCAACCATAGCTCTTTTTTTAGCCATTTTAAGAACAGTATTAAACTGATCTTCTTTTTTAGGATTTTCAATTTGAGTTTCTTCTTGCTTCTCAGTTTCAGGATTAAATTTTTTAACTTTCCTATATCTATATTTTGATTCCATTGAAGAACAACTACCTACACCTTGAGCTAGTTTCATGCCATCAGAATTTCTAAACATTGAGCAAGTAACTATATATTCAACATGGCCATCAGGTAAATCTATTCTTTCAACCTCATACTCAGGATGAATTCCAAAGCATAAAGCTACTATTTCAGCACCAGCCTTATATAGAGTTCTCTTTTTTGTGCCAGGAATAATACCATAATGCTCTTTGTCCTTTAAAACATTTTTCATTAACTCAGTAAGTTGAGCCTTTTGTAAAAGGATTTCTTCAACTGAAAGACCTGTATTTTGGGTTTTGGTTGTTAGCTCTTGATCATCAGGCATGGTATTTTGGGTTATTGGTATAGTTTATTATCAATATCTTCAATTGGTGATTCATAATCCTCATCCATCAAATCAAAAGTAGGATCGTCTGCTCCGGTATATTCTCCATCTTCGTTGTAACCTTTTGGGATGTTGGACATATTGTTATAGTTATTGATTGTCTAGGAATCGGGTAATCTATTTTGCCTATTGGCTAGATGGGATTCCTTTGACTGCATGAGAATAATATCATAGATTTTAATAATAAGCAAGGGATATTCATGTAATTAGCCCTTTTTTCACTTGACACAATTTTAATATATGTTATCAACTATTAACATATTCACACGAATTACACCACTTTTTCTTTCTATTGGTTTTGTAATTGCCACAGGCATCACATATATCCTTTTGATTCATCTTATCCAGCTCCTCATCATCTTCTACTGATGTTTCATAAGTGTGATTCATATTTTTGGGGTTACTTGATGTTTGAAGCATAAATCCCTACCCCTTATTAATTGACTGGCTCTCTGTTGCCTTTGACTGATTCTTTGCCCACAATCCTCACAGAATATGGTAATAGTATTTTCAGTTTTGTTTAACCGGATAAGTTCTGTTAGGGCTTTTTCTTCTCCACCATGCTTTTCAATAAAGACTGTCAATAGCTTCCGGCCTGAAATTTTTACGAGTTCAGGTTTCTTTTTTATCATAAAGGGATGCAGAATCCACCACTCGAAAAGCAATCTACGTCTATTGTTCATAATATTCTATTACCTTTACTTGAATTACAGGATCGACATAAAGGTTGGATGTTAGTGATAAAATTAGTTCCTTTTTTTGTTAGAGGGATAACATGATCTCTAGTAAGTTTCATATCAGGATATTGTCCACGATATACTCCACATCTACGTATTTCTGAATGTGTCGGGCAAGGTGGTGAACTCCAAATAAAATCATACTCTTTATAGTGGTCTAATAGGTATTGGTGAGCATCAGTTACAATTATTTGGTCTTTAGGAAAGAAGTCAGAATAAATCTTAGCTATATCTTTATCCCACTCCACAGCAGTTATATCGTGTCCTTCCCATAGTTTTCGATTACCGCCCAGACCACTATAAAGATTTAAAATAGATAATTTCTTTTTTTTCTGCATATTTTTTGTATTTTATTAAAACAATTTTTACAATAACTTTGTGCTTTTTTGTTACTAAATGTATGTTTTTCTTTTATATTCCATTTTTTACATTTAATACAAAAATATTCACCTCTATCATTTGGTAATATACATCTTCTTGGTTTTATCCCATTTTTTCTTGCATTTATGTTCCATTCTTGTTTAGCACATTCCATACAAATATGGCTAGGTGTTTTATGTTTTAATGTTTTTCTTTTATAGAAGCTATCTAGTGGTAATAACTTTTTACAAATTTTACAAGGTTTTAAAATCCATTTACCATTTTTTTTAATCCAACCTGCGTGTATTCTAAAGTGGTCTGACTGAGTTACAAGCTCTAAATTATCAATGTGCCAATTTGCTTTATCCTCATCTATATGATGGAGTTGATAACCTTTTGGCTTTTTACCATATCTTTTTTCCCACACTAAGACGTGTACTTTTTTGTTCTTTCCATTGACCCACACTGTTGCATAGCCCTTTTTATCGAGCCATACTTTCTGACCGCAGTATAAGTTCAGTATCTTCATATTAATTATTAACAAAATCTAAAGCTGCCGGATGAAAACTAATCAGTTCCGGTCTAAAATTTTCCACATATAAATTTTCCATATCTCTTGCCCTTGATAGAGCCACATAAACTTGAGAGTGAGTAAATATTTTGTTCAAATCACAATACACTTTATCCAGGCTCATGCCCTGAGCTTTGTGGATCGTGATTGCCCATGATAGCCTTAATGGTATTTGGCCTATTTTAGCCACCTCAACCATTTGTCCATCTTTCTGTTTTTCTATTGGCATATATTCTCTTTTAACAATTATATCTTCTCCATTATCAAATCTCACCAATATCTTATTATCCATAATATCCATAATTGTACCCGTGCTACCATTGGCCACCCCTAAAGCTATATAAGTATTTTTAAGCATCATTACCCTTGATCCTTTCTTTAAATCAACCTTTCTTTGTATGAGAGAATTTTGGAAAAACCAGTTTATTTCGTATTGATCCCCATCTGTAGAAGCCCAAAATTCTTTTAATGGATCTTTTAGCTCTTCCAATTTTGAGTAATTGATATTATCACATTCTCTATTTGTAGGGTAAAGCCTCACATAATCTTCATGAGGTCTATCTATACAACATTTGGCTTCAAAGCTTTTAAAATCACTATAG